>VFQN01001640.1_pt1 | contig 36726 bp, 15 predicted proteins | sample 3512371 | NCBI WGS metagenome assembly VFQN01 (sample SAMN10412370, study PRJNA504923) | tailings metagenome | isolation source: Replicate 2 from Balatoc abandoned mine | place: Philippines: Itogon, Benguet | collected 2017-08-28
GACGGTGCCGTGCTGACTTTCACGCAAATGATCGTCGAGCACCTCCGCCGGCGCGGGGTCGCCGCCCTCCTCGACACCGTGGCCGCCGGCACGGGGCTGGCCGCACGCGTCCTGGCCGAGCCGGACGGCCAGCGCACGATGACCGACGTGCGCCACGTCGGACAGCTCCTCCACGAGGCCGCCAGCGAGGGCCAGCTGGGCGTCTCCGCCCTGGCCGCATGGCTCTCGGAGCGGATCGCGCAGGCGGGCGCGGACACCGCCCACGAGGATCGCAGTCGGCGCCTCGAGTCGGACGCCGAGGCGGTCCAGGTCCTGACCATCCACCGCTCCAAGGGGCTGGAGTTCGCGATCGTCTACTGCCCCTTCCTCTGGGACCCGAGCTACCTGACGAGGCCGGACGACGCCATCCCGGTCTTCCACGACCCGGACGCCGCCGACGAGCGGACCCTGGACGTGGGCGGCCCGCGAGGCGCCGGCTTCGATGCCCGGTACCGCCTGAACCGGGACGAGCAGCGGGGGGAGGACCTGCGCCTGGCCTACGTCGCCCTCACGCGGGCCCGCCACCAGGCGGTGGTCTGGTGGGCGGGGTCCCACGCCAGCCGCGACTCCGCCCTCGGGCGCCTGCTGTTCTCGACCGACGCCGACGGCAACGTCGCGACCGAGGGGGCGGGCACCCCCTCCGACGACGCGGTGTGGGCCGCCGTCGCCGCCCTCGAGCCGAGCCGGGTGAGCGTGGCGTGGACGAGCGAGCCGCCCGGCGTCCGCTGGCGCGCGCCCGTCGCGGCGCCGGCCGCCCTCGGCGCCGCGGATCTCGGGCGGAAGATCGACGCGACCTGGCGTCGCTCCTCCTACTCGAGCGTGGTCGCCGGGACGGAGGAGGAGTGGGTCGCGACCGAGCCCGAGGTCACCCTGGAGGAGGACCCGGCCGATGCCGGGGACCCGACGGCGGCGGGAGGCGATCACGCGCGACTGAGCGCGGTGACCCTGCCGCTCGCCGATCTGCCGTCGGGCGTCGAGTTCGGCTCCCTCGTTCACGCGGTCCTCGAGCGCGCCGACTTCGCCGCGCCGGACCTGCACGACGGCCTGACGTCCCTAGTCACCCTGCAGGCGGCCTGGCGCGGCGTCGATATCGGCTCCCCGGCGGCGGCGGCCGCGGGCCTCCTCCGGGCGATCGAGACCCCCCTCGGGGTCGGCGTACGGTTGCGCGACCTCGCCCGCGCGGATCGCATCGACGAGATGGTCTTCGAGTTGCCCCTCGCCGGAGGCGACACGCCGAACGGAACGGTCCGTCCGGGCGCCATCGCCGACCTCCTCGCGGCTCGCCTGGAACCCGGGGACCCGCTCGTCGCCTACCCGCAGCGCCTCCGCGAGCCCGGCCTCACCCCCTCGCTGCGCGGGTACCTGAACGGCGCGGTCGACCTCGTGGCGCGGCTTCCCGACGGGCGCTTCGCGGTCATCGACTACAAGTCCAACCTGCTCGGCGGCGCCCCGCCGACCGCGTTCGACTACCGCCCGGCGGCGCTCGCCGCCGCGATGAGGCGCGTCCACTACCCCCTGCAGGCGCTGTTCTACCTCGTCGCCCTGCACCGCTACCTGCGCTGGCGTCTGCGCGGCTATGACCCCGACCGGCACCTCGCGGGCGCCGGCTACCTCTTCCTCCGGGGCATGGTCGGCGCGGACACGCCGACGGTCGGCGACGGCCGCTGCGGGGTCTTCTGGTGGCGGCCGCCCGACGGTCTCGTGCCGGCGCTGAGCGACCTCCTCGCCGAGGGAGCGCCGTGATCGCCGCGGGCACCGATCCGCGCGAAGGCCGCGTCCCGCTCGCCGCGCCGACCGCGCTTCGTCAGTTCGTCGAGGCGGGGATCCTGGCCGCGGCCGACGTCCACGTCGCGCGCACGCTCGTCCGCCTCCTGGACGAGGCCGACGAGGCGAGCCTGCTGGGCGCCGCGCTGGCGGTGCGGGCGCCGCGGCTCGGCCACGTCTGCGTCGACCTCTCCGGCATCCGCGAGAGTGCCGTACCCTCCGACGACTCCGCGTCCTCTCCCGTGGACCTGCCGTGGCCGGAGCCGGGCCCCTGGGCCGCCTCCCTCCGCGCCGGAGCCCTCGCGGGTGAGGGAGGTCCCCTCAGGCTCGAGGGATCGCTCCTCTACCTGGACCGCTACTGGGGCCAGGAGCGCGCGGTCGCGGCCGACCTCATCGGCCGGGCGGCCGCGCCGGCGTTCGCCGATGCCGCGGCCCTTCGCGAGCCCCTGGCCCGGCTCTTCCCCGGCGAGGCCTTCGCCGAGCAGCGCGCCGCGGCGGCGACGGCGCTGCTTCGCCGCCTGAGCGTGATCGCAGGGGGCCCGGGCACCGGCAAGACCACGACCATCGCCCGCATGCTCGCCCTGGTAGACGCGGTCGAGGGCCTGCACCCCCGCCGGGTCGCGCTGGCCGCCCCGACCGGGAAGGCGGCAGCCCGCCTCGAGGAGGCTGTCCACGGGGAGGCGGCCGCGATGCGGATCGGCGACGAAACCCGCGAGCGCCTGCTGACACTCGGCGGCTCGACGATCCACCGCCTGCTCGGCCGTCGTCCCGGCAGCGAGAGCCGCTTTCGCCACGACCGCGCCAACCCCCTGCCCCATACGCTGGTCGTCGTCGACGAGGCGTCGATGGTCTCGCTGTCGCTGATGGCGCGGCTGCTCGAGGCGCTCCGCGATGACGCGCGGCTGGTGCTGGTGGGCGACCCTGAGCAACTCGTCTCGGTGGAGGCGGGGGCCGTCCTCGGCGACCTCGTCGGGCCCGCCCGGACGGGCGCCAGGATGCGCCCGGACGCCCGGCGCGCGCTCGGCGAAGCGACGGACGCCCTCGTCGAGGCGGCCGAGACCGATGCGGCCATCGGCGACGGAATCGTCCTGCTGCGTCGCGTCCACCGCTTCGGCGCCGGCATCGCGGAGCTGGCCGACGCGGTGCGTCGCGGCGACACGCGCGCCGCCCTCGACGCCCTGACGGGGGGCCGCGAGGGGGTGCGCTGGCTTGCCGCCGACCCCGCCGCCGCGGAGCCCGAGCCGGTGCGCGCCATGGCGGTCGAGGCGGGCGCGCGGCTGATCGCCCTCGCGAACGCCGGGGACGCGGAGGCGGCGCTCGCCGCGCTCGGTGACGTCCGCCTTCTCTGCGCCCACCGGCGCGGGCCGTACGGAGTCGATGCCTGGACCGCCAGGGTCGAGGGGTGGCTCGAACCCCACGGCGCGGTGCCCGGCACCTGGTACCCGGGCCGCCCGCTGCTCGTCGGCGCCAACGACTACGGCCTCCAGCTGTACAACGGCGACACCGGCGTGATCGTCGCCCGCGGGGACCGCCCACCCCTCGCCGCGTTCGCGCGCGCGGGACGGGTCGTGGAGCTCAGCCCAAGCCGCCTCGCCTCCCTCGCGTCGGTTCACGCAATGACGATCCACAAGAGCCAGGGCTCGCAGTTCCGCCGGGTGGCCGTCCTACTCCCGCCTCCCGGCTCGCCGATCCTGACCCGCGAGCTCCTCTACACGGCGATCACGCGCGCGAGCGAGGAGTTGGTGGTGGTGGGCGACGAGGCGACGGTGGTGGATGCCATCAAGCGGCCAGTCGCACGCGCGTCCGGCCTCCGCGCGCTCCTTTGGGCCGATCTCTGAGTCCGCGGCCAATCTGAATCACGACGATTCCGGCTGGTTGACCGCGGTGGGTCGCGCATCGACGAGAGTCAGGGAGCCGAGGCGTGGGCGGCATCGGCGACCGCTTCGGCGTGCTGCGGGATGGGGATCGGCGAGAGCCCCCCCAGCCGAGTGATCCGTGAGGTCGCTGGGCGCCGCTCTACTGACGGGATAGCTCATCCTGCGCGGGCAAGCGGCTTCGCGTGATCGTCGAAACCGTCGTGGGGGTCAATCCGACAGCCTGGGCGGTGCGTCGCACTCCGGTTCCCTCGGCAACAGCCGCTGTGATGGCATCGTCTCGGCGGAACCTTAGGTCATCGATTTCTGATCGTAGCTCGCGAAGACGGCGAGAAGCGTCCGCTACGGAGTCAAGGGCGGCCGTGACGCCTCGCCCCTGCGCATAGGGTCCGCCTCGCCCGGGTCGAGCCGGCAAGCGTCTCCGCACTACAAGCGACACCGCTGCCCGAGTAATGCCGGCGGCCTCGGCAACCTGGGACAGACGGGCTCCGCGCCGCACAGCCGAAACCATCGCTTTGTCTCGAGCAGCCACCACCTCACTCTCTTGCGCCCGAAGCCGCTCGAGCTCAAGCGCCAGGTCTCTCGCCTCATCGAACGATGCCGTCACGTGCGTTTTGCGAGGCCGAGAAGAGAAACGCAGGGCCGCGGCGGCACCAGCGAACTTGCGGATGAGAGCGAACAATGGTCACGAATCGACCATAGACCGCAGGGGTGGTGCAGCAAACATGAGCGACTGGAGGCGGACCGTGACACCCAGCCGACACACGCAGGTGGGCGATGGCGAGAATCAGGCTCCTGCCAGACGAAATGGATCTCGTCCCTCCGCAGCGCGGCCAAACCCGGCACCGATCCGCCCCCGGCCGGACGAAGATCACGGCGGTTATCACGATCGTCGAGCTGCGCGGTTCCGCCGACTCGGTGGTCGAGGACACCGGGCGACCTCCTCTGGCGCAGCGACATGCTCGCCCACTGCGCACTACGCCGGACCCTCGAGATGCCTGCCGCTTGAGTCACCCCCGATCAGCCGCGCTCAACGACGAGTCCGGGATGTCCGAGGGCGCGGGCGACCGCATTCACGACCTGCCGATCATCCTCGAAGCCGGCGGGGCCCGTAAGGTCGTGGTCCTCGTCCTCGATCATCAGGAAGTAGTCAACGGCACCGCTCAGCACGAACCGCTCCCGAGCACCCATCCCCTCCCCTATCGCAATCAGCTTCAAGAGGGCATTCGCAGATCGTAGGGCGACCTCGGAGTCGAAGCGGTGGGTCGAAGCGAGAGCGCGGAGCTTCTTGCGCCGGTCGGCAACAGCATTCGCCCACGCGGCCAGGTCCTCATCGGTGCTCCACCGGCAGGCGCTTCGCAGGCGCTCAAACAATGGAGCGGGAAGTGCTCGGCGGATCTCACTGAGCAGCGGGGCGGGGTCGGGCCGGATCTCGACATAGGAGGCTGTGAGTAGCCCGTGCTGTGCACTGACCTGGTCTCGACCAGCGAGCTCGCCGAGGCGTCTGAGGCGATCCTCCTCGAGGCCTTCAACCACGCGAGTCGCGTTCTCCAGGTTCTTCACCCAGGCCGGCACGATGCGCTGGACGTCAGCCTCGTCCGACGCCGAGAGCCTCTCCAGCGTCGCTCGCACCGCCTCGAGCTTGTCGCGGGCCGCCCGCGATCGATGGTCGAACAGGCGCTCGACACGTGACCGCTCCTGTTCGAGGCGCTGCTGGTTGATCGCCGCCAGCTCAGCCTGGCGGCTGATGAGTCGCCGCAGCGCTTGGTCACCCGCGAGGGCAACGCCCCTCTCGAAGTCCGCCCCGCGAACGGGCAGCGCGCCTCGACCACGGTCCTCGTGCTGCACCTCGAGCGCGCGGCTGAGGAGCCACGTCGAGAGCTCGGGGTCATAGACGCCAGCCACCGACACGAAGACGGGAAACACCTCCTTCGCCCGTACGACGCCCTCGAACTCCAATACGTATGTGAGAAACCACCCCGCCACGGGCTCGCGCTCGTCGGTCACGACGACGCGATGACTGGCGCGACCGGGGTAGTTCCGCCCACGGGCGCGGGCGACCAACCCGTCGATGATCGGGTGACCGAACGCGAGGAACTCGACTGACTCCTGCTCTCGTGCGACGGCCGGATCGAAGGTGACGCGGCGGATGTGGCCCTCGCGCTCGATCTCGGGGAACTCCTGCCCGAACCGGCCCCTCAGGCGAAGGACGCTGACCCCGGGCGTGCCGCGCTCGTCCTCGATAGCCACGCCGAGCTCGTCGAGCGCCATGACCGCGAAGCGCCGGAGGACCTTGTTGTCGAGGGACCCGGCATCGTCCTTCGCGGGAAGCAGGCGCTGTACCTCTTCCTGCCGGAAGGACCGGGCATCCATGATGAAGTCGCCCCGCTGCTTCTCTGCCCGCCGGGCATCGCGGACCCGTGATTCCAGTCGCAGCTCCAGCTCGCGCAGCGCCCGGTCGCGCTCCGCTTCGCCGAGCGCGAACACGCGCTTCAGGTCCTGCTCCACCTCGCCCAGGATCGGATCCAGGCCGCCGACCGTCTCCTCGAACACGCGGATCCGCTCTCCGAGAACTTGGAGCACGCGGTCCTCGATCGTGCCCCCCACGGAGAAGTTGATGATCGAAACGGGGCGGCTCTGCCCGATGCGGTCGATGCGGCCGATGCGCTGCTCCACCCGCATCGGGTTCCAGGGCAGGTCGTAGTTCACGATGATGCTGCAGAACTGGAAGTTGCGGCCCTCGCCGCCGGACTCGGTCGAGATCAGGACGCACGGCCCCCGGCTGCGCCGAAAGCGGTCCACCGAGGCGTCCTTCTCCTGCGGGGTGAGCTGGCCGTGGAAGAGCTCGACGCCCCAGTCGCCGCTGATGTGCTCGCGGAGATACTCCTGCGTATCGCGGAACTGGGTGAAGATGATCACCTTGGCGGGCCGCCCGGCCTCGGCCTCTCGGGCAGCGATCTCGTGGAGATGCGCCACGAGCACGCGCGTCTTGCTGTCGACATCCACCCGCTTCAAGAGCGCGACGACCAGCCGAAGGTCGCGGAGGTCCTCCTGCACCGCCGAGCCGGCGACCACGCCGACGACGTCATCGAGGGCCTCTGCGGTCGGCCGCTCCTCGAGCTGCTCATCGGGGATGTCGCTCCCCGCCGGTGCGGCGCTGAGCCCCTTCTCGAGACGCTCGATCCTGCGCTCCAGCGAGCGCCTCAGGGCTCTGGAGCTGGAGGCGTTGAGCTTCTGGAAGACGGTCATCAGGAAGCCGAGGGCGTTGCTCTGGGTTTCCTGAGACCTCGAGTAGCCCGTGCGGACGTACTCGGTCACCGCCTCATACGCCTCTCTCTCCGCCGAGGTGAGCTCGACCGACCACACCACGGCCTGCCGTGGCTGGAACCCGCCGACCACCGCTTTACGGTTTCGCACCATCGCGCGGCTCAGGCGGTGCTTGTCGAGCAGCTGCTCGATGATCTGCTCGCGCTCTGTCTCGACATCAACCTGGGTGTCCATCGTTGCTGGATCGCGCTCGAGCCAGGTGGCAGTCACCTCCCGGGCCGCGAGCCGGTCCTCCTTCGATAGCCCTGGCCAGCGCCTGAGCATGTCCACCGTGCGATTGAGGCCGGCCAGCTGGTCGGTGTGCTCGACGAGGTCCTGCGGGTCGGTGAAGAGAGTCGGGTCGAGCAGCTCGATCAGGGAATAGAGCTCGGTCCGGTCGAGCTGCATCGGGGTGGCGGTTAGCAGCAGCATCGAGCTCGAGAGACCGAGCTCGGGATCGGCCAGACGCGCGGCGAGCCGGTAGAGGTTCGTCTCGCCCTCCCGGCGATTGGCCCGCCAGCGGAGACGAGCATGGTGGGCCTCGTCGATGACGACCAGGTCCCAGCCCGCAAGTGCGATCTCCTCTCGGCGCCGCTCGTCCCAGGACGCGTACGACGTCGAGCAGATCACGTTCGGCTCGAGCGTCCAGACATTCTCGCCCGGGCGCGTCGACCGCAGGTAGCCGATCGATTGGCTGTTGTAGTGGGCGAAGACCTCGTTGAACTTCGTCTTCAGTTCGTACTGCCACTGCGTCACCAGATTGGGCGGGGCCAGCACCAGGACGCGGTCGGCCAATCCCCGGGCCTTGAGCTCCTTGATGATCAGGCCAGCCTCGATGGTCTTGCCGAGGCCCACCTCGTCGGCGAGCAGGAAACGGTGCGGGTAGGAGGTGACGACGCGGTGCACCACTCCGACCTGGTGAGGCTTGATCTCGACGCGAGAGGTGGACAGCGACGAGAGCTCGTCGAACTGGTGGGCAAACAGCAGGCGGGTCGCCGCGACTCGTAGGTTGACCGAGCGCGCCGAATCCAGCTCGCCCGCGCGCAGCAATGCCTCGGGATCGGTGATGACCGCCGGGCGCAGTCCGGACTCCATGACGGTCCGCCGGACGCCCTGGGGCAGATTGACGACGTAGAACCGCCGGCCGTCCATCTGTTGTGACTCGGCGACCACGCCGACCTCGTCGCCGCCCACGACCCGGACGTGGCGACCGGCGGCGAATATCACCGGCTCGAGGACCTCGCTCGGCCAGACGAAGGCTCGCTCCTCACCTGTGTCAAGGCGCACGTTGACGCGGCCCGCGTCGACGGCGACGACCTCCCCGAGGTCGCGTCCAGCCGGCCCGTTGAGCCAACGGACGAGGTTTCCGTTCACGAGGTCGCTCATCGCCAGCTCCTTGGAGGCCTCGCGATGGTCGCTATCCGCCGGCGCGTCATTCGAGCAGGATCCTCTCGCGGGCGATCCGCTCGATGGCCCCGGAATCGATGCTCCCGCCCGGCCCGTCTTCCGAGGTGATCAGGCGATCGGCAAAGCCGTGGCGCTCGTACCAGCGAAGCTTCGCCTCCCAGGCCGTCCGATAGCTCGGCACGTCGAGCATCCCCAGGTGCTCCCAGTACCAGACGTCTCCCTCGAAGCTCACAGTGAAGTCAGGCAGACGGAAGTCGTCGGGATCATCGCGGGCGGCGAGCGGCCGCTCGTACTCGTAGCTGATCCCCAGATCGTGCAGCGTGTCGGCGACGATGACCTCGCTCTTGGAGCGCACCGCCAGACCGAGTCGGGTGCGATGGATGAGCCGCTCCAGGTGCGGCCGCGTGACCTGCTCGGGACGAAGAGACAGCGCGAACATCTGGGTCCCGCGCCGGCGCGTCTCGGACGTCTCCGGGCTGCGCAGCCGCACCAGCGGAGCCGTGTCGCCCTCGACCAGGAGGACGAGTCGTCCACGGAAGCGCGTCAGGCCGGTGTAGACGAGCTCACGGGACAGCGTTGACGCCTCCTGCGGGAGGATCAGAAAGACGGTCTCGAAGTCGCTGCCCTGGGCTTTGTGCACTGTGAGGGCGTACGCGAGCTCGAGGTTCTCGTCGACGTCGGAGCCGCTCCAGTAGCGGTAGGCAACCTCCGGCTGGGTCGAGAAGCGAGCGTCCATGGAATCGCTTCGGCCGCTGGAGCCCCGCTCCCACCGAGCGATCACTCCGATCTCGCCATTCGCCACGTAGTCGAGCCCGCCGGCGTTGCGGGGCCAGCACGTGCGGCCCCGGTTCGCGATCTGGATCACCTTCTCCGAGCGCACGATCTTCTGGGTCCCGAACGGCCGAGGCATCCCGCCCGAGCGCCGCTCGGCCCTGCGGATGACATCGCCCCTGTACTCGAGCTGGATGTCGCGGTTGAGTCCCTCGGTTCCGAAGTGCTGCGCGCGGGTTGGGCTGAGGATCTGCCAGGCCTCGCTGCCCTCCCAATCCGATGCCTCCAACCCAAGCGAGCGGTCGAAGCCCGCGGTGTCCCCCTCCTTGAATCCGAGATGGCGGGCCATCGCCTCGCGAAGCGCGCGCATGAGCTCGTCGTGGTCGCGCCAGAAGCCCACCTCCAGGTCGCCATGCGACCCTCCCCGGGCGATCGCCGCGAGCAGCTCGTCGTCGGCTGGGTGAACCTCGTCGGAGTGATAGCCGTCCGCAAGGGCCAGGCCGGCGCTGTCCTCGCCCCGCTCGTCAGTGCGCATGCAGACGCGCAGCCGCGCCACGCACTCGGGGTGCTCGTCGACGAGCCAGGCGATCGTGTCGACGAAGGGGCGGCCCGGGCCGATCGGAGGGAGCTGGTTGGGATCGCCGACCAGAATCAGCCGCCTGAGCGGGTTTGTGTCGAGGGCGCGCAGCAGCGTGCCAAAGAGATCCGTAGGGACCATCGAGCACTCGTCCACGACAACGAGCTCTGCCTTGACGGGGCTCTTCTCGCTCGAAGGGAGGAGCGTGAAGGTCTCGGACTCAAGCCAACCCTGGCGGAGCAGCAACTGGTGGATGGTCTGCGCCCGGCGGCGCCCCGTTCGGGTGGCGAGACGAACACGGGCCTTGCCGGTCGGGGCGAGGAGCAGCATGGGGATCTTGCCCTCGATGCGCTCGATCTCGTTGAGAAACACGCGCAGCAGTGAGGTCTTCCCCGTGCCCGCACCGCCGGTGAGGACACTGAGCCGCCGGCTGAAGAGCGTCCCGAGCGCTACCTCCTTCTCGGCGAGTGCCCGCTCCTCTCGCTCGTTGCGCGGTGGGCCGAACTCGCGTTCAAGGGCCGCCCGCCAGTCAACTGGCGCCGCCGGGGGATCATTCACGCGGGAGGCGCGGCGTCGAATGACCCCGGCCGCGTGGGCCTCGAGATCGCGCAGGTGTGGGAGCGCGGCGAGCTGCGGCTGGCCGTCGAGATCGAGCCAGAGCGCCTCGCGCAAGCGCTCGGCGTCTGCGAGCAGTATCTCCCGGTCGGGCCGGCAGGCGCGACGCTCGGGAAACCGCTCCCGCACGCGCAGGAGCAGCGCGTCCAGCGAGAGCACGGTGTCGCCCGCGTCGGCGGCGGTGCGGAGCGCCTCGTGGGCGACCGCGCGCACGCGGCGCAGGTCGTCCTGCGCCACCTCGCGGCCGCGCAGGAACCTGGCGGCCTCGCCCTCCGGCCTCATCCCCTGGTCCACGGTTTCGAGCGCAACCGGGTCGGAGCCGCGCGTTCCGCGGTCGCGCTCGACGATCAGGTAGGGGTTCTCTGCGAGCTCCGTCTCGCTCGCGGCGATTCCGCGTGCGACCCGTTCATCGGGGTTCGCGATCCCCCGTACCTGATCGGGCGTCAGAGCGAATCGGGCGAGCTCCGCCAGGAGTGAATGGCGGCCGGAGATGCTCTTCCACCGGTAGCGCGCGGCCGTCAGTCCGGCGTGGAACGGGCCAGGCGGCGGCTCCTCCGGGCCCTCGAGCAACGCGAGCGCCCGCTCCCAGGGATCGACGCCCTCTCGGGCTAAGGGAGCGAGCTCCTGCCGATGGAAGAGCGTGCCCAGGGGGAAGTTGAGGTACTGGAGCACGCTGCCGATCCCGGGGTATGGGCCGCGCTCCCCCCAGACCTCGGCGAGCGCGTCATTGAGCCACGCGAGGGCGCCGTCCCAGTCCCCGGGCACATGGCCGTCGTCGCGCACCCGCTGGACGGACTGGATGACGCGCTCCAGCACCGCGACCGCGAGGTCGTCGGAGACGTGTTCGGTGACGTAGGAGAACTCCCGTATGGCCGAGCGTGGGACCCGGCAGACGATGTCCTCGGTGGGCAGGCCCTGCCTGAGGTACTCCTGGTACGGAAGCCGAACCCCCTGGGCCGGGTAGTCCTGACGGACCCAGCGTGACCACACTGGGTAGTCGTCGCGGTAACGCTCCTTCTTGCCGAAGTAGATCGGCGGGCCGACCTCAGCGATCCGTCCCACCCCGACGAGAATCCGCGGCGTCGTCTCGTCCAGCGGATTGCCCTGGTTGGCGTAGTAGAAGACGAGCGAGCGCCCCGGCTCCACCCTGCCCCAGAAATGCTCGAAGAGGGTCCGCTGGCGGTCTGGCTCGGCGACCCAGCCCCGCTCTTTCGCGGGGTTGTCGGGCCCTCGCACGTCCAGCGCCTCGCGCTCGACCAGGTCCCTGAACATCTCCTCGCGCATCCACGCGAATGGCGAGGCGAAGCTCGCGAAGGGCGGCAGCTCCTCGTCGACCGCCGGCAGCGCCCGGGCGTCAAGGGGGTCGTAGTGCGTGATCCAGTAACCGCGAGGGGCGTAGACACCGAGGTCGCGAGAGCAGGGCGGAAGCCAGCCGAGCTCCGCCAGCGGTCGACCCGCGGCGGCTCGCTCCCGGGCATCGTCTCGGGCGACGCGGATGTGCTCATGGATGAGGCATGACGTGTTGAGGTCGGCGTGGTCGCAGATGCGGCCGTCCCACCCGCGGTCGTGCCACGCCAGGCGCTGCGAGAGGTGCGTCGTCAATCTCGCCCCTCTGTGTCTTCCGACCACGCGTCCGCGACGCCGGAGTTCGGAAGGAAAGGCCTCGACTCTGCGGGATTCGAGCCCGATTCCTCGACAAAGACATGTAGCCGGATCTCTCCTTGCCGGCCCAGACGATCAATTAGGCCCCACCACTGCTCCAGCCGGGCAGGCGAAACCGGCAAGTCGAAGGCGACCAGATCCCTCGCCCCAAGCGTCACACCGCCGAGCGCGGCCTCGCTTGCCACGAGTACCTCGCCCTGTTCCTCGAACCTCTGGACCCTGCTAGCGATCAGCTGAGCGCCAACACCGGCGGTCGCGCGGTGCACGGAGAAGCCGGCGATCTCGAGTCCGTCGGCCACGTAGTCCACTGTTGCGGCAAGAGAGCAGATGACTGCAACGCCCAGGCAGTCCGAAGAGACCAGGCTTTCGTGAATCAGGTTGGTGAGGTCACTGAGCCTTGCATCAGCCGTCAGATCTCCCAGCCGTTCTGCGAGTTCCGACAGATGGGCGGCTTGCTTCTCCAACTCTGAGGCCAACTCGGCACTGGCGACGCCCCTCATGTGCGTCCATCGTGTCGCTTCACGGATCTCCTCGTCACCGGCGATCCCATGCGCGCATGCGTTCCTCAGCTGTCGAAGCCGGTCAAGCCTCGCAAACACGAAACGCTCCGCTGCCGCTGGACTTGAAGCGAGGGCTCTCAACAGCGGTCCCCTAAGGGCTCGCCACGCCTCGGATGACCGGTCGGCTGTCAGCTCGATGATGAAGCGGGCAAGCTCCTGTTCCTCGCCGGTACGTCTGAAGTAGTGCGTCACCACTCGCCGGTGCGCGCGCCCACCCAAGGCGGACAACGCCTCGGCATCCGTCCAGCCGACCTGCTCGACTTGAGGCAGCTCGTTCAGCAGGTCGGCCCGCGGCGCGTATGCAGCCATCATCACTGCTCTCGCCGCACGCTGACTTACGAGAAGATCCCGTACCAGCTGCTGGAGCCGGTCGGGCGCCGACTGGGCCTCATCGAGGACCACCAGATCCCATTCGAGGTCACCCAGGACCCTCATTGACGGAATGCGACTCGCGCCGTGACCTACGACCGCGACGACATTGTCCGGCAGGCCGGAGACGCGCGACTTGACGTCGGCCTCGAGCTCGCGAAGGGCCGCTCCATCGAGAATACGGACCTGGCCGTGGCCGCGAGCCAGACGCTCGAGCCATTCCGCCATCCCGGTAATCAGCGCCGAGGGTACGAGGACTAGGACCTGCGCTCCGGGGCGCCGGACAATCGTCTCGTGGGCAATCAATGCAGCAGTAAACGACTTGCCTGTGCCGGGAGGTGCGACCAGGAGCGCCGCACGGGGGCCGTCCGCACGAAGGAGCCGCTCGAGCAGGGCCTCTTGATGTGGCAGCGCCACCGGGCTTGGCGATGGCTGACGTTCCCGATTCATTCCGTCGCTGCCCGTTCTGCCGCGCGGTCCAACCTCATCGAGAACCAGCGCACATCCCCCGCGAGCTTCTGCCGATCCTCGTCGGTGATCTCGCGTCGGAAGTGGAATAGATCGTTGCGGAGATGGTTAACGGTCTCGAGCCTCTTACTGAGTCGAGCCTTCTGCGGGCCGAGAACCGGCTCGAAATGGGGCCAGCGCTCTCTTTGGCAGATAACGTCGTGGTACTGCGCGAAGGTCAGCTCGTCGAGCGCAGCCACGGGGGGCCGCTCGGACCTTGCGCCGTCGGGCCGCTTCAGTCCGGCGAAGATGGCGGTGAGGTCGTCGGCGGACAAGGTGAGCTGGATGATGTCCCGGACCGCGAGCTCGATCTCCCTCACCAGGACAAAGCCCCGCGTCAACTCGTACAACCGCTTGAGGATGTCCGCTGAAGTGAGGATGGCCTGCAGTCCATCCGGAGCGCCGACAAGAACGGCGTCGTGGTCCCAAAGGTGCCGTACCGCAGAGCCCACTTCGTCGCGGACGTGGAGGAACACCGCCTCCTCAAGGAACTCATCAACCTCGAGAGCCTCCGGCCGGTAGCGCTCCCCAGCCATCTCGGCCGCCCCAAGGGCGAACGACCGATACGAGAACAAACCATGGACAACACCGGCGGCGTCGACGACTGGGAGCTGCGAGTAGCCTTTGCTCCTCATGATCTCAAGCGCCTCGAGCACCGGCGTGCTCGGAGTCACAGTCTCCGGCCCACCCTCCGACTGAGGCAGAAAGGCATTGACGTTCGTGAACGACTCGGGCGCGAGGGAGGGCCGGTGCCCTCGGTCACCCGGCGTGGGAAGACGAGCAACGTTCCCCATCACAAAACGCCCGAGCTTTCCGACGGGATCGTCGAGTCAGGCTGTCCTGCCGATCGCCACTCGAATGCAGCATGCTCGCGCGAAGCAATCCGGTCAAACGCCTCCAGAGCCAGCCGGCCCGACCGGAATTCGCCCCACCGCTCGTTCTCGTAGCGCGCCGCCAGGGGGAATGCCGACAGGACGAATTTAAACTCCGCTCGATCGAGACCGTACACCTCGGCCGCGACGATCGCGTCGATCTCGGCGCGGATCTCTAGTCGGCGCTCGTCGTCGATCTCTCCCGGGATCGTCCCGGGCGGGGCTGGCTCAACCCACCCTTCACGGGTAAGGAGCGCCCAGTACTCGAGCATCTCGAAGGCCGTGCAGGTCAGACGCGCCGCGAGCGGCACCAGCGTAGCGGCGATTGGGTCGTCGGCTGCGGGACGGACGAAGGGAAGGCTGTCCACGATGCCGAGCGCCATCTTCAACGAGATCTTCTTCCTAGCAATGAAGTCACACACGAAGGAGTTCGCGACCGCAAGCCAGACCATGTAGGCCCACTCGTAGTCGTCGGGGAAGGTAAACGCAGGCACCTTGTCGCCGCAGATCGTCCCGGGGGGGATGAGCGCGGCGACCAGCGAGCGCTCATTCGTTGGGCTCGCGACGTCGCAGAAGCCAATCCGGTAGCGCTCAACTCGATCGCGCGCCTTCACGGGAACCGCGCTGAGGGGTATCCGCCACTGCGGCTGGATCGACTTTGAGGGGTCGCCGAAGGCGACCGGCTCCCACACCGCCGCGCGGCCCCTGCCTGACCGGTAGCCCTTGGCCCGGTGATCGAACTGCCAGACCATGCGGCCCTCGTAAAGCGGCAGACCGCCGGGGTCCTCGCTGAACAGGTGGCGGTCGTTGCCCATGTGGATCTCGGCCATGTAGCTACGGTAGGGCTCGCCCGCCGTCGCATCACCGAACCTCGGACACCGCGCATAGGCCTTGCTGACTGCGTCGATCTCGGCCTGCGACGAGAAGCGCATCACGGCGAGCGCGTCCGGCGAGAACTCCTTGATGAGGGCCTTCGGGATGCTGAGCGGTCGCTGCTCCGCTTCTCGAAGCGCGTCAGCATCGCGCACGTCGAAAGCCGCATCGAACCGCGCGCCGGCAGATGCCCGGCGAGCCGAGTAGACGCAGAAAACCGTCCGTGAGTCGATGTCCTTGAACCAGACCTCCCTCCGGTTCTCGAACGTGATCAGCCGAACTAGGTCACGCCGCTCGAAGAGCTCGGCGCGAATCGCCGCGGCGTTGGCACCGTTCGCGAGGTTCTCCGGCACGACCTGCGCCGTGTACCCCCCCGGCCGCGTGATCGCGAGCGCGGTCTCGGCAAACATGCGGTAGATGTTGAAGTCGCCCTTGCCGAGGTTCCCGGGCGCGAACAGGTGGTAGCGGCCGCCGTTCTTGTAGGCGTGCACCGACGCGTAGAGGGCTCGGCAGCTCCGGCGCCACTCCTGGGCGATCTCAGGCGACTCAAGGAGCTCTCGAACGATCTTCCGCTGGCCGTCGCGATCCTGGAAGCGGACCTTCGGATCGTAGGCGGCGAAGAACTCCTTGACGTCGGGGCTGAGCGTGTCCCACGGCGGGTTTCCGATCACCAAGTTGAAGCCCCCGGCCGCGAAGACGTCCGGAAACTCCAGGTGCCAGTGGAAGAGCCGATACTCGGCGCGGAGCTCGCCGATGGCTGAGGCGAGCTCCTTGGGGAGCGCACCGGCCAAGGCCTGGTCCACTGCCCGCTGGGTGATCGCCGGGCGGCCCGGGCGCTTATCAGCGAGGGGCGCCGCCGCCCAGGCGTCGGCCGCTTCCGCGAGACGCCGAAGCTCCCCGGAGCTCCGAAGCTCCGCATAGCTCGACTCCTTTGTGTGGAGCCCGCCGACATCCTCGTCGGCGAGCCGCTCGAGCTCGCCCACCTTGACCGCGAGGTCCGCCATGACGGCGTCGGGGTCGAACAGGGTGAGCGCGTCTCGTCCCCGGGTCCGCTCGTCGGCGTTGCGCTTTCGCAGCTTCGTCACCCAGGACTTGTCCTCCGTCTCGAGCACGCCGAAGTCGTCTCCGCGAACCGCGGTGAAGGCGGCGTCCGGCACACCGGCCGGCACTAGCCCCGGGAGTGCGCCCAGGAGGGCGTTGCCCACCTTGACGTGCGCATCGAGGAACGAGAGCGGCTTGCCCGGCTCAAGGGCTTCCATCCACAGCGACACCTTGCAGAGCTCGACGGCCATCGGGTTGATGTCCACCCCGTAGACGCAGTGGCCGATGACGTCCCGCAGGGCGGAGCGCACGGACTCTGGCGCCGGCTCTTGGTCACCGGTGCGCACCGCCGCAAGGCGTTTGGCGATGCGATGGGCGGCGGCAATGAGGAAGTGGCCCGAGCCGCAGGCCGGATCGCACACCTTGAGGGCCAGGATCGCCGCCTCAGGATCGGGGGCCCCCGCGGCCTCCTCGAGCACCGGGTCGAGCGCCGAGTCGAGCAACTCAACGATGAGACTCGTCGGGGTGTAGTAGCTGCCGGTGGTCTTTCGCTCTGAGCCGGCCGCCGATGACAGGACGAAGGTCGACGCGTCAATGTCGAGCTCGGGGTGGAGTTCGAGCAGCGACTCGTAGATCGAACCGAGTTCCTCGGCACCAAGGTTGCGGTAGTCGACGGCGCGAAGCGTTCTGTCCTGCTCCACGAACGCCAGCTCGCGAACGGCGTCGAGTAAGTGCCGGTTAGCGAGGTCGGCCTCGGCGAGGTCGGGAACAGCCTCTGCCGACCACAGGAAACTGCCAAGCGCGGGAAGGGCAAGCCCGGGCTCGCCCTCGTCGCTTCCCAGGCAGTCCATCACCAGTCGCAAACCGCGCCAGAGATCGGGGTGGCGGCCACCGACACGGCGCTCGGCAAGCGCGCGCAGACGCTGAGTCCCGTAATTGGCGCGGTAGCGCTCGCGCGCTGCCTCACCGGCGTCGGGTGGTGCGAGGAGGTCACGGTCCTCGGCCACAAAGAGGAAGAGGAGGCGATAGACCAGCCGGAGTAGCTGGCGGTAGTAGTCCTGGGTGTCGAGCGCTCCGGTGCGTAGGTCGGTGCGGAGCGTGCTGTTGGCGGGGTGGGCGAGGAAGCCCGCCCCAAGCCCTGAGATCGCTGCCTCCACTCCTTGGCGCAGACTCTCGCGGGCGCGGGTCCCGCGCTCGGCTGCCTCGCCAGTCCAGCGCTCGAGCCAGCACTGCTCGGGGCGCTCGGCCTCGACGCGCGATTGATGGCCGACCAGCCAAAGGAGAGCAAAGTCGGAGTAGACCTCAGCATCCATCATCGTCTCGAGGTCGAACTCAACGAAGGCTTGGCGCGTGAGCTGTGCGTTGTCGCGCAGCAGCCTCAGTCGGCGGCCGTTGGAGACGATCCCCCAGAGCCGCGCATCACTGGCGTTGAGGAGCTCTTGGACGAGGCTGTGCGGGCTCTGGCGGGCCGCGCCCGCCACCCCGGCGGTGCGGGAATCGAGATCGATCCGCGCGCCGACCAGATGAATGGGCACGCCACCCCAGGCATGACTGACGGGGTAGCTGCGGCCATCGATCTCGACGGCGTTCGCCGTCGGCAGGCGGCCATAGCCGAGCTCAGACAGGAGCACCAGCAGCCAGCGCTCGCGCGTCACCGAGGTTCCCGCGTCGCCTTCAGCGAGACCCTCAAGGGCGCTGCGAAAGCCCGACCATGCACCCTGTAGGCGACTCCACGCTCGGTTGATCGCCTCGCCGAAGCTCTCGCCTTCGACCAGGTGGTAGTCAGCCGGCCGCGCGCCCGGCAAGCTGCGATCGCCATCGGCAACCCGCTGAAGCAGCTCCGGCGGCAGCAGGGCCCCCTCGGAGCGAACCGTCGTGAACAGCTCGCGAGCCCGAACGATCATCGTGTCAAGGCCCCGAGATCACGCACGATCCGGAGGTCGATCTTCCCGAGGTGCACGACGACCGTCCCGTTCTCTTCCTCTTCGACCTCGCTTTCGCCCGCCCGGTGAATCAGCCGATGGTGATTCGCGCAAAGCACCGAGAGATTCAGCGGATCATCGGACCCACCACGACTGACGTGCGTCAGGTGGTGCACCTCTGCTACCGCGGCAAGCAGTTCCCCCGGCACCTCTCGTGCTGAGCCACACCCCTCCACCTGACACGCAGGCCCCCACACTCGCAAGATCCAGTGACGCAAGCCCGGATCCCGCTCCCACATACGAAACGCCCGCTTCAGCCGCGTTCGATCTCTCTGAGCTCGCATGGCGCGGACCTTGCCCCGGAGCGAAGGTGGGATGGAATCGTCCGAGATCTCATCGAATCCCGGTCCCTCCACCAAGACTTCAAGGACCCCTGGCGCGATCTCGCGAAGACGCGCCTGGCGTGTACGCCGCTCTGGGACGCGGGCCCGGATCCATGAACGCACAGCCGGACCCGCGATGTAGGGATTAGCCGGATGCGGATTCAGGCGCCCCACGATTGTCTCTCCCTGGAGTCGGAGTTCCAGGGTCGCCGGCGCGCTGGGGATCACCCGCGTCAGAGACGGTCTCAGCCGAATGATCGTTCCCGTGTTATTGACGAGAGTGCAATCGACCTCAGTCACTCCGTCCCGGAAGAAACGTTCACCCACCGGACACCTGAGTGGTCGCGGGAACCTCCGCAGCCGCGCAATCCACACCCATGAGTTGACCAACGCGCTGGTCAATGGCCGCCTCTACCAGCGACCTGGCGGCCGGGTCCATTGTGGGGTGGCCGAGTAGTTCGCCTACAAGCTCTACGACCTCGTCGTGCACGAGCTTGTCCGAGGTCGCAAAGTTCACTTTGGGCATCGGAAGAGCGCGCAGGGCTCGCACCTTGACCTGCGGGAATGCCTTCTGACCTGCGTCTGCTACTGCGCCTTCGTAGTGTTGGCGCATCGGATCCGAGTTCAAGACGCCGACGATGAACCGTACATCTAGACGCTCACCTGGAGGTGGCGGGTAGAGGGCCAGCAGAGAATTGCGGAAGTAGACGGCACCCTGGCGAGGTCCGACGATCGGATACGCAGCCGTCTGGCGGATGCAGTAGGCCGCCCTTGAGTAGCTTTCGATCGGGCGGATCGTGAAATACTCACCCTCCAGCGGGCGATAGCCAAGATCGAGGCACTTCGTCGGCGGACTACACGTATAGCGTCCGATGTTGCGCCCCTCGAGGACCGAAACCTCGCCCGCGGAGCGCGGCAACCAGCTCCTGATCAGCTTCTTCGAGCAGTTGCCCGTATGAACTCCGATATCCCCGACGAGCTTCCCCAGCGACCATGGAGTTCGCCCCGCCGGCCGGACGTCGAGGCGGCGAAAGACCCAAGCGTCGGAATGGCTATTGAGAGGGACACACTCACCCTCGGTACGGCAAACCTGCCCACGCGGTGACGCTTGCCGCAGCGTGAGGGTGATGCAGGGGGACGTCACCCCGGAGAAGACGCCCTCCCCCCAGTACTTGACTTGATCTACGGGGATCGCGCGACCCGCCACGCGACGGACTTCGCTGTAGCCCGGCAAGTGGGCCACTTGCTCGGGGAGCACGAGACCAACCGCGCCCGCACCGAGATCGCGGGCAGCGAGGAGCGTGAAAAACCCGTGCGAGGTGGCCCACCCGCCACGAACGTAACGCGCTGCGAGAAACGCGCGCACATCGTCAGGCAGGCGAGCCGCCTGTCGTCCGGAATATGAGAGCCAAGGGGGGTTCCCGAGGACCACATCGAACCCCGCCGAGCCAGGAGCGCTAGGCGTGGCCGAGAAGACCTCTGGGAACTCGATGTCCCAGTGAAGGGCACGGTGCCCCCGGGCAAAGGCACGATCCTCAATCGGTATATCCGATTCCTTGAGAGCCAATCCTGATGCTCCGGCGGAGCGCTTCCCTGATCCGAGGGTGCCGATCCAACGGTCCGCGACTGCTCGTTCTACTGCGACTGAATCAGACGTCAGGAACGCCCCGAGCGCAGATGCTTTCGCTTCGATGTCGTGGACACTTTCCTCGGGAAGCGCTTCGAGGAGCGCCCGCTGTCGGACGAATCGCACGTGGCGTTCGGCGGAGCCGAGAGTTGGCTGATCTTCAGCGCGAATTGCATGTGTGCTCGAGATAATGCTGTTGCCCACAACGATCCGGTGGTCCAGGAACGAAAGCGGCCGGCCGGGGTCGATGCCCTCCATCCACAGCGAGACCTTGCAGAGCTCGACCGCCATCTCGTTAACGTCGACGCCGTAGATGCAGCGGCTGATGACGTCGCGCAGCGCGTGACGCACCGGCCCGGGCGCCGGCTCGGCGTCGCCTGTGCGGATCGCGGCGAGGCGCTTGGCGATCCGCTGGGCGGCGGCGATCAGAAAGTGCCCTGAGCCGCAGGCCGGGTCGCACACCTTCAGGGCGAGAATCGCCGCTTCGGGATCGTCGGCGACGGCCGCTCGGTCGAGCACCGGGTCGAGCGCCGAGTCGAGCAACTCAACGATGAGGCTCGTCGGGGTGTAGTAGCTGCCGGTGGTCTTTCGCTCTGAGCCGGCCGCCGATGACAGGACGAAGGTCGACGCGTCAATGTCGAGCTCGGGGTGGAGTTCGAGCAGCGACTCGTAGATCGAACCGAGTTCCTCGGCACCAAGGTTGCGGTAGTCGACGGCGCGAAGCGTTCTGTCCTGCTCCACGAACGCCAGCTCGCGAACGGCGTCGAGTAAGTGCCGGTTAGCGAGGTCGGCCTCGGCGAGGTCGGGAACAGCCTCTGCCGACCACAGGAAACTGCCAAGCGCGGGAAGGGCAAGCCCGGGCTCGCCCTCGTCGCTTCCCAGGCAGTCCATCACCAGTCGCAAACCGCGCCAGAGATCGGGGTGGCGGCCACCGACACGGCGCTCGGCAAGCGCGCGCAGACGCTGAGTCCCGTAATTGGCGCGGTAGCGCTCGCGCGCTGCCTCACCGGCGTCGGGTGGTGCGAGGAGGTCACGGTCCTCGGCCACAAAGAGGAAGAGGAGGCGATAGACCAGCCGGAGTAGCTGGCGGTAGTAGTCCTGGGTGTCGAGCGCTCCGGTGCGTAGGTCGGTGCGGAGCGTGCTGTTGGCGGGGTGGGCGAGGAAGCCCGCCCCAAGCCCTGAGATCGCTGCCTCCACTCCTTGGCGCAGACTCTCGCGGGCGCGGGTCCCGCGCTCGGCTGCCTCGCCAGTCCAGCGCTCGAGCCAGCACTGCTCGGGGCGCTCGGCCTCGACGCGCGATTGATGGCCGACCAGCCAAAGGAGAGCAAAGTCGGAGTAGACCTCAGCATCCATCATCGTCTCGAGGTCGAACTCAACGAAGGCTTGGCGCGTGAGCTGTGCGTTGTCGCGCAGCAGCCTCAGTCGGCGGCCGTTGGAGACGATCCCCCAGAGCCGCGCATCACTGGCGTTGAGGAGCTCTTGGACGAGGCTGTGCGGGCTCTGGCGGGCCGCGCCCGCCACCCCGGCGGTGCGGGAATCGAGATCGATCCGCGCGCCGACCAGATGAATGGGCACGCCACCCCAGGCATGACTGACGGGGTAGCTGCGGCCATCGATCTCGACGGCGTTCGCCGTCGGCAGGCGGCCATAGCCGAGCTCAGACAGGAGCACCAGCAGCCAGCGCTCGCGCGTCACCGAGGTTCCCGCGTCGCCTTCAGCGAGACCCTCAAGGGCGCTGCGAAAGCCCGACCATGCACCCTGTAGGCGACTCCACGCTCGGTTGATCGCCTCGCCGAAGCTCTCGCCTTCGACCAGGTGGTAGTCAGCCGGCCGCGCGCCCGGCAAGCTGCGATCGCCATCGGCAACCCGCTGAAGCAGCTCCGGCGGCAGCAGGGCCCCCTCGGAGCGAACCGTCGTGAACAGCTCGCGAGCCCGAACCTGCATGGCTAGTCGGCCTCGGGCCGATAGACGTAGACGCCGAGGACGTCCGCGGGCAGCTCCGGGGTGACCTCTGTCGATTGGCCCGGGGCCCCGTGGCGGACGCGGCGATGGGAGGCCCGAAGCTCGTGCGCCCGCGCGCGGGCGATGCGCTCGAGCTCGGAGCCGAGCTCGGCGAGCCCGTCGATGACCCTGGTGAGGGCAAGCCGCCCTTGCCCAGGATCCGTGTTCCTTGTCGGGGCGAGTGTGATCAGACTGTCGGCCTTCTCATCGGAGAGCCACTCGGCCCGGGCGGGCATCCGCCGGAAGGCGACGATGCGACATTCCTCTGCAAGGGAGCGATGGGGTGCCCCTCGTCTCGCCGTCTGGATGTGGAACCGGAAGCGGACGAGGAGAAGCGTGGTTTGGAGCGAGACCGCGCTGGTGGTGATGACGCCGCAACGGGCGGCCGGCGCTGCATTGCCATCCTCAAGCGCCGCGTCCACGATGTACCGGCTCAGGGCCTCGACGAACGGGTGGGTTCGGACAAGAAGCGTCTCGTTCGCCTCCACCGGTAGGTCGGTTCGGACCAGGAGCCGTTCGGCGGGCAGGCGATCTCGCAGGTCTCGGGGGCCCTCCCTGAGATCGAGTTCGAGAGCCCGCTGAGTTGGCCGCGCGGTGCCATGAAGGGCGGGGACGGCCACCCGGACGAAACGGTCCAGCTCGACGCGCGAGCCGATCGCGGCACGCATCTCAGCCGCCTCCTGTGCCACCTCGTCCACGCGGATGCCGGCCTGTGCAAAGAGGGTGCGGCTCTGCTTCTCGCGGGCCGTCGCATCGTCCCATTCGCCGTGGAGCCGCTCGCGCCGGGGCGCAAGATCCTGGCTGTCGAAGAGGGACATCTGCTCGGGATCACGGCCGCTCCCTCGCGCGACGAGCCCCTCGAGGATTGCCTCCATCACCATGTCCGAGTCTGCCGGCACGGGAATCGAAACCCCGAGGGCCGTCCGAATTCGCTTGTGCTTTCGAAGCAGCACGTCGAGCACGATCCCGTCGATGGGGTTGTCGCGCCCGAAGAGCGTGACGGTCCGGACCTCGGCGCGGGGCTGCCCATAGCGATCGACGCGACCCTCGCGCTGTTCGTGCCGCGTCGGATTCCACGAGAGGTCGTAGTGGAGCACCGCGTCGAAGTGCTCCTGCATGTTGATTCCCTCACTGAGGCAGTCGGTTGCAACAAGCACGCGGCGAGGATGCTCGGCAAGCTCGCCGACGCGGTCCTCGCGCTCTGCCGGCGGCAGCAGCCCAGTGACCGCAGCGACCTCGACCCCCTTCAAGGCCTTCCTCAACGAATCGGCCACGTATTCGGCAGTGGGGATGAACCGGCAGAAGATGATCGGACTGAATCCGTCGTCGAGGAGCCCTTTCACGAGCTTCGTCGCCTTTGCGAGCTTGGCGTCCTTCGCGCCGCGGAGAGCATCGGCCGCGCGCGCCATCTCGAGGAGCCGCCGACGATGCCGGGCAGCTTCGTCGTCAGCGATCTCGGCATCGGCGCCCGGGACCGCGTCGAGAAGGTCACCGTCCTCGTCTTCGGAGACGTCCATGACCGCCCGCCGCCCGAGCTCGTCGGCCTCCTCTTCGCCCTCCGCCGAAAGCGCGGCGCTCCGGTTTCGCAACGTGGCTGCCGCCGCAGCGGGGCTGGAGCCGATGCTCCTCAGCAGTGCGAGCGCAGACCACCATCGGACTCGCTGGCGGCGACGTCCTCCTTCGTCGTCTGTGACGGACTCTCGTGCGTAGTCGAGGACCCGATCGAAGAGGCGCCGATACTCGGGAGAGAGCGCGTAGTCATCTTCGAGCTCCATGCGAGTGGGGAAGGGCGTCTCGCTGTCGGCGTACTCACGGATGTCGGCCCGCCGGCGCTGCACGAGGTACCGAGCTACGCGCCGTCGATCGCTCTCGTGCTCTCGACCAGAGAGGTCTGCGGGCAACCGAGCGAGGTCCTCGTCGAGGAGGGCAAGAAGGCTGCGGAACGCGTCTTCGTTGCCGCTGTGGGGTGTCGCCGTCACGAGGAGCATGTGGCGACGTGGGTCGGTCGCGAGCCCCCGGAGGAGCTCATGGCGCTGCTGCCGCGAGCGCCCTCCTCCGGACGTGACGCAGGTGTGGGCCTCATCGACGATCACGAGCTCGGGGCACGTTCGGAGAAACTCGTGTCGTCGGCGATCGGACTTGATGAAGTCGGTGGACACGACGACGAACGGATGCCGTTCGAAGAGCGATTCGCCGACACGCAGACCGCGCTCAAGACGCGAGGCGGTGCTGGCGAGGACGAGCTGCGCAGACAGGTGGAACTTCGTTTCGAGTTCCGACTGCCACTGCTCGGCGAGGTGCGGGGGGCAGAGGACAGCGAGCCGCTCCGCGTCGCCGGCGTCGAGGAGCTCTCGTGCCACGAGTGCCGCCTCGATGGTCTTGCCGATCCCGACGTCGTCCGCGATGAGAAGTCGGACCGGGTCCAGGCGAAGTGCCATGAGAAGAGGGACCAGCTGATACGGCCGGGGCTCGACTGCGATGTTGCCGAACGATCGGAACGGGCCGGCGCTCGATCGAAGCCCGAGGACGAGCGCGTCGCGCAGCAGCCCTGCGCTCCGCGCGTCACCCAGAGTCCGCGGGTCCGGAGGAGCGAACCGAGCCGGCTGGATGTCCCGCTCCTCGAGGGGGAGGTAGAGCCCCGTGGTTTCGTCATCCCCGCCGCCGATCGGGCGGACCATCAGGGTGTCGTCGTCGGAATGCGGCAGAACGACCCACTCACGACCCCGAGCCCTGACGAGCGAGCCGACCGCGTATTCCCTCACCCCGACGCCACCGCGGTCGCGAGCGCCGGACTCAGGAACGCGCTGGGCTCACCCACCCACGTGACGAGGAGCTCATCCCGCGCCCGAGTGAGCGCGACGTAGAGGAGCTGTCGCTCGCGCTCGATCGCCTCGGCGCAGTCCTGGGGGTCGCCTGCCTGATCGACGGCGTAACGATTCGGAAGCGAGCCTGCCGAGGCGTCGACGACCACAATTACCTTGAACTCAAGGCCCTTGGCGCTGTGCATCGTGACGAGCTGAACGGCGTCCGGAACGTCTCCGTCCTTCTGGGGCTGGAGCCGGTGAGTATCGATACCCGCACCGTCGAGACGCTTGGCCGTCGCGTCGAGCTGACGCCCGGTGCGAGCAACGACGGCGATCTCCCCGGGGGCCACTCCGTTCTCCATGCACCCGCGGATGTGCTCGGCGACATAGTCGTACTGTTCTTCAAGGCGACCGAAGCCCAGGGCGTCGGGAATCACTCCAGCTCTCAGACTCCGGCACCCGCCGCGATCCTCAGACTCGTCGTCGAGGTCGTCGGCGCGCGACATGATCCGGTCCGCAAATCTCCGGATCTCCTCGGTGGTGCGGTAGTTGACGCGGAGTACCCGGGCCCGCCCGCGCACTTCGATCCCGGCAGAGCGCAGGCTCGTTCGGTGCGCATAGATACGCTGCCCGCCATCGCCGAGGACCATGAGCCCGTTCGGCCCGGACCCGCCGAGGACCGCCACAAGACGAAGCCCCTGGGCGCTGAGATCCTGAACCTCGTCGACGATCACGCTGTCCCATGGCGCTTCAATCACACCGGAGGACACGACCTCACGAGCGGAGCGACAGAGGCCTTGCCAGTCCGTCTTCCCCCCCTTAGCAAGGTGAGCACGCACGCGCTCGAGAACGCCCCAGACAGCCTGACGCTGGACGGCGGTGAGCGCCGTTCCGCGACCGGCTCGATTGGCGACGCGGTATCCAGTCCAATCCTCGACGCCTTGGGCCTGAACCACCAGATTCCACTCGGCGAGGAGCGCCGAAACGCCGAGCGGAAGGTCTAAACCCTTCGAGTAGCGCTCAATCAGGGCTCGGATGTCGTCGTTGCCGACGATGTCCGTCGGCGAACGGCCAGCCTCGGCGACGAGCCCCCGAGCTACCTGGTGGACGGTTCGAACGTCGATGCGCGAGAGCTCCTCGTCCGTGCATAGCGCGCGAAGGCTCCGCTGGACGTTCTCGCACAGCGTGTTGTGGAAGGTCGTGAGGAGCACCCGACGCCCATTGCGGGCAAGGTGCCGGGCCCGATGCAGCGCAACGACTGTCTTACCTGTTCCGGCGGTGCCGGTGACCTTCGACGGTCCCGAGAAGTCGGCAGAGACGATGCCGCGTTGTGAGGGGTGAAGAAAGGCGATCCACGTCGACAGTGGCTCGTTCAGCAGGCGCTCGATGTCGTCCGGATCAGGCGAGATCGTTCCGTCCGACGACTCGACGAGTGCCGAGGTCGCGAAGGTCAAGTCCTTGGGTGCCGGCGGGGCGACGACGTGACCATCGGCAACGTCGAGGAGGCGCTCGGCGACATCGCCCGGCAAGTTCTCTATTCCCGCCAGCAAGTCGTCGGCGTCGAAAACCGTCCTGATGAAGGGCAGCCACTCGTCGGGCAGCCCGAGACTCAGCAGGTATTCGTCGTCATGTCCAGCGAAGATGGGCTGCGCCGGCTCTTGCACTTGAGGGGGCTTGGGCTTGGCCTTGGCCAGCTCCTCTTCGACCTCAGCGATCGCCGTGAAAATCTGGATCGCGTTTGTCCGCGGATTGTGAACAACCTGCCGACGCTCGGCCCAGGCATATGCGGCGTCGTGGTGAGCCACGTACAGGAGGTAGTCCGTCGAACCTTCGCGGAAGACGATTGCGCGAACATCCTGGCTGATGCGGGCGGACCAAAGCTGATTCGTCTTCAGTCGATCAAGGCGCTCGAGACTGATCCCGGGCCGGGTCTTGTCGTCCATGTACTGATCAACGAAGCGCCAGACGCGAGCCGCGAACTGGGCACCCAACGCTGTCGCGCTCTTCAGGAAGCTCTGCTCGATTGCAACGCTCATGACGCGGCCCCGAGCGCGTGGGCAATGAGATCGAAGGCCTCCGGATCGCTGGGGCTGACCGAGAGAGCAGGGATGCCCGCGTCCTCGAGCGCTGCGAGGGCGTCCGTGTCACCCTGATTCAGGGCGCTTACTAGGACGATCGAGACGGAGCCGTTGCGAACGACGGCCACCGACTGGCCGACCACCCGACCGGCCTCCATTACGTCATCGCCGGGTCCGACAGTGAGCTTCGCCTCCGTGCGAAGTCGCTGCACAAGCGGTTGCCACTCGGACGGGTAGAGGTCGAGATCGCCAGGCTCGGCCCCACCGTCTGACGCATCGCTACCTAGGCCGCCCGAGTCGCGGGCGCTTGTCTCGTTCGCCGCTGCCCGCCGGCTCGCTCGGAGAACCGCCTCGTACTCGGCGAACTGCGCCGGCCACTCCGAGGGATCGGTTCCGAAACGGAGGACTCGATACCCGGCGCGATCCATGCAGGTGTTCTGGGTGACATCTCGAGCAGCCCGCTCCGGGTACAGATGGTGCGGGCCATCGACGTAGACGGCGACGAGGGCGGCGCGGTAAAAGAAGTCTGGACGGGTCCCACAGTCCGGCACACGCTCCTGAGCAGCGTCAGGCAGGGGCAGGCCCGCATCGCGCACAAGCTCAAGCCACTGCCTCTCCAGACCAGACTCGCAGCGGGCCAAAAGGCGCTCGTAGTGGTCTTTGGGACCGATCTGAACCTCGGAGCGTGCCAGGTCGAGGAGCGCGTCACGGACGGCGAAGCGATCGAGGGACTCGTGGTAGCGCTGGTTGCCGTAGCTCATCAGGCAGTCGTAGCAGGCCGCCTCGCAGCGCTCGGACTGACCCTCGGCTTGCCCCAGATCGCCGCCTGTCTCGGGATCGAAGTGGCAAATGCGAAGTGCTTCACGGGCGACCGTGGGGATCGCCTCCGGATCCGTCGCGAGGTGACGGAGCACTCCCGCACCGCCCTCGGCCGCCTCATACAGAAGGATCGCCCGGGGGTCTTGCACGCTGGGCAGAGGTTCGGCGGCGAGCTCGGATGGCTCGAGTTGGTAGGTGATCTGGATCGCACTTGTGAGCGCCGTCATCAACGAGATCACGTGCGCCGGATCCGTAGGCTGCGGACTCAGCCGGATCACGGCCACGTTGCGACGGTCCTCGACGAATGGAACGACTCTCTCCTGCCGACCGCTCATGGGATCCTCAGGGTCGTCCGGCTGATCGTCGTTGCGCGCCCAGTAACCCGACTGAATGTCGAGCACGAAGCCATGCTGTGCGGGGTTCGCCCGACGCGCCCACCCGAGGTTGACGCGCCAGATCGTCGCGGCGTCGCCGTAGCCGAGTTCAAACGTTCCACCGGTGGGGCCGCTCGCTCGCGAGGCCAGAACGTCAGGCGTTCCACCCCTTTCCGCGAACCTCACGGCGCTCACGAGCTCGTAGCCCAAGCGCAGGCGCTCTTCCTCGTCCGATGTGATCCGCTCACGGCGTCGCGTCGAAACGTTCGTCAAACGCAGCAGGCGGGTGAGTGGTGCGCCAAGAGGCTTGGCGCAGCTCTCGCAAAGGTCGGGGTTGCGGTCCGTAGAGACGGGGTGCAGGTAGCCACAGCTCTCACAGCGCTTGGCCTCGCGAAGCGGTAGCGACGATGTCCCTCCGTCGGGACCCGCTTCCACGGGAAGCGTCACCTGGTTGACGACGTAGCGCGCGCCCTCGTGGTAGATGATGCTCCGGGGCCCGAACTCGGAGATGGCGAGGAACCGTGGACGGCTGATGAACTCCCCGTCCCGGCTGCGGCCTCTGCGGCGGGCGGGGATGAAGGCCGCGAGCGGAAGCCGCGGGAAGCTGTAGCCCGGCAGGAAGCCCTCACTCGCGAAGTACCGATACGTGTAGAAATCGGCCTGCGTGAGCTTCTCGTCTGTGGAGATCAGGAGCTCGATCTGAGTCTCCGCTTGCCCGCGAAGCCGGCGAGCGCGCTCGCGTTCCTTTTTCGTTCGCGAGACGTCCGCGGAGATGCGGTTCTGCTCGTCTCTCTGCGCGAGGGCGGCTCTGTACATCTCGCGCCAGCGGTCGCATGCGCGGTCGAAGCGAGCAGGCGCCTGCTGGATCGCCTCGTCGAGCCACGAGTCTCCGAACCATTCTGACCCGCCGAGGGCCGCGTTGGCTGACGCAACCACGCGACGCGCGCGCTCCCGAGCGCGACCCTTGGCATCCTCGCGAGAGAGGTCGACCGCGATGTGGTCCTTGATCCGCAGGTCATCGGAGTCGAGATCGAGCACGTCCTGAAGGGACGTGTGTAGGTCTACCCCTGTCTCCGAAAGCCACAGGGCGTGGACATGAGCGCGGACAAGATCCTCGTTGGCAAGGTCCAGACGCGGCGGCGCAACACGACCCGCGACCATCCGCTCGGGGCGACGGAAGAAGTATTGATCGTGGGGACTGCCGGTCGAGCAGTACGTGACGACCAGTGCAGGCTGACCCGATCGGCCTGCTCGACCACTGCGCTGCGCGTAGTTCGCCGGCGTCGGCGGAACGTTACGGAGGTTGACCACGTTGAGCTCGGAGATATCGACTCCGAGCTCCATCGTGGGAGAGCAGAAGAGGATCGGTAGGCGCCCGTCGCGGAAAGCCTCCTCGCGCTCGATGCGCTCGGCGGCCGGCACCTGAGCAGTGTGCTCGCGTCCGATCAGGTCGGGAGCCTGAAGCGCAGCTCGGCGGTAGAGATCGAGGAAGAACTCGTTGGGCGCCCGGCCGACCGCGGGAGGATTCGGGACCCTCAGGGGATCGACGGGGGCTTCCTCCCCGTCCCCCGCCCGCCAGACCATTGCCGAGGCCGCGACCCGGTATCCGGGCACGTCACCGCTGACTTCCACACGGCGAACAAGGCCACCCGCGCGGAGCGCCTCCAACACCTCGCGAATGATCTGCTCGCTCTCCTGCATCGAGATCTTCTCGTTGAGCTCCGGGAAGGTCGCGCGGCGGCGGACGAGGCGACCAAGGCCGCCGCGCCCGGAGATGTAGACCGCGTCACGGCGGTCATCGCGGCGGCGGGGGCGCGGGAAGGCGACGGACCAGGAGCGCATCTCCTCTCCCTCGTCGATCGCCCAACGACCCGCGAGGTGCTGGCCGCTCCGCTGTCGGATCCTGTCCTGCTCGTCGGGATCCAGATAGTGGACGTCGACTGCCAGCTCTCGACGAAGGGCGTCGAGAATCGTCTGCGCAAGGGCCTCCCGGACGGCTGGGGTGGCACTCACGAGCGCGTCATGGCAGTCGGTCCAGAGATCCTCCGCGGAACACACGTCGTCGAGATAGGCGTAGTCGATGTGGAGGAGTCCCGCCTGCTCAAGACTCGGCGACGTGATACGCCACCCGCGCTCGAGATCCCGATAGACGCGGTAGCCGACGACGTCCCGAAGGGCTCTATCAACCTCGTCGCGGGCACCGAAGCGCGCGCTCGGATCGGCCGCGTAGGACTCGAGTGGGAGCTGCATTGCGGCTGCGACGGCCGACGCCAGCTCGTCATGCGCCAACCCACCCTGATTTCCGGCACGCATCGCGGCGAAGAGGCCGCCCCGAAGCACTCCGACCTCGATGAAGTCGTTGAAGTGGCCGGCCTGCAGTGACGCATCCTGCCGGTTGTCGGTGAAGCTCAGTAGCTTGCGAGCCCGGAGGTCGAGGTCGAGCGCGTCTTCGCGGAGGCCACGGATGAGCGAGCTGCCGATGATGCTCGTCGCGGTGCTGCGCCCCTCGGAACCCAGTGTTCCGAGTCGCGGGAAGTCCGACCCGAGCCGACCCGTGTGGGCGACGCCGCACTGGATGCAGAGCCGGAACGGGGCAGGCGAGAAAACGGTGTCGTGCCCGTCCTCGCCCAACGATCCGTCGCTCCGAACCCTCAGGTAACGCGGCAAGTACTTCCGGGACGAGGACTTTACTCGCAGGTCCGACTCGAGCCAGTCATCCGGGAGGCGGCTGACGACATCTGCCGCGTCGCGAGGCCATGGGGGATCTGCAGAGATCGACAGGAAGCCCGCCTCGCCGGCTTCGTCGCTGAGACGGTCCGACGTGTCGCGTGCCTCGACTCGGGGCTCGTCGAAGCCCTCGACGAGCCGGACGCTGTAGTACTCATGGCCGCACTCACGGCAGAACGCGAGTGGCAGAAGGCGCCGCTTATCGCGCCCGCCCGGCGCCCAACGGCGGCCGCTCACGGTGAGATGACGTTGATCGACGTCCTCGAGCGTCGCGAAAACGGTGTCGCCGCGGCTGATGAACTGGTGGACGCGGAAGGCAAAGACGGGGAACGGTGCGTCGTCCCGAATGATCCCCTGGCCCTGCATCAGTGTCGTCTCAATGGCGGCGGCGCAGGGCCCGGTCTCGCGATCAGTCAGTATCGCCAGCTCCGACGCGAGGCCACCGTCCCCGTCGATCGGCAAGGGTTCGCCGCGCACGAACGTGTCCGAGTCGGGGTCTCGACGCAGGCCAATCCTGGATTCGATCCATCCCGCCAGCGGATCCGCGCGAAATCCGTCGAGGTCGCCCGGAAGCAAGCCAGGATCGTCGATTCGCCGGCCGATCGCGGCAACCGTCATCGGGTCACCTTCGTCGTGCTCGGTGGTGGCGCGCCGGAGGGTCTCGCCAATGACGCTTTCGGGCGCAACCGCGGTTCCGAACATAAGGGCGGCGACATCCGCGATCTGGCGCTGCTGCTCGCCGGGAGTGCCTGCGCCGGCGAGGGTCGCCGAGGTTCCGACGCACTGGAGCGGGCCAGAACCACTTGCTTCGCGGACGCGTCGGACGAGCATCGCGACATCGGAGCCCTGCCGACCGCGGTACGTGTGGAGCTCGTCCAGAACGAGGAAACGCAGCGCATCGGCATCGCGAATCAAACGGCGCTCGTATGGCCGGGTGAGCATCAGCTCGAGCATCACGTAGTTCGTGAGCAGGATGTCGGGTGGATTGGCGATGATCGCGTCCCGCACCTCCCGGCTTTCCTGGCCCGTGTAGCGGGCGAAGCGCACTGGCTGCCCCGGCACACCCACTGAGAGGAACTTCTGGAGCTCTTGGAGCTGGCTGTTGGCGAGGGCGTTCATCGGGTAGACGACGATCGCCCGAACCCCTCGGCCGCTTCCCTCTCGAAGTACGTGATCGACGATCGGGATGGTGTAGGTCAGGCTCTTTCCGGACCCCGTCCCCGTCGTGAGCACATAGCTCGCGCCTGTCGCAGCGGTCTCGATCGCGCGAGTCTGGTGGTGATGGAGTTGGAGAGGGTTCCCGCTCAGGTCGTCCGTGGTCTTTCCGACCCGGAAGATCTGTCGGCAGAGCGGATGGAGCTTGCCGGCCTCGACCAGCTCGTCAATGGTCCCGCCGGGGGCAAAGGAGGGATTAAGCTGGATGCGCGCCGGTGGCCAGAGGAGACCAGCGTCGATCTCCCGCTCGACGAGTTCCCGAATGCGAGCGTCCCGGATGCGGACGAAGCTCGTGACGTACTGGCGGTAGTCGTCCAAGAGACGGCGCCGCAGAGCAAAGACGTTCACGACGCTCTCCTCCTTGCCGCCATAGGGAATGGGTCCAAGCGGAGGAGCAATCGCCGATCGACCAGCCGATCGGCTCGTGGACAAGTGGGCACTTCTGCTCCGCCTGAGCCCTGGCGCCACGCTCCGGGACGGACCGACTGTCGCGGGCGATCCACCTCTTGGCGTCCGCGGGCCCCCCGGCCGAGGCCCGAGTCTCCGGCGGGACGGGGGCGGAACGCTCGAGCTGGCTCGTCTCGGTCCACGTCGAGAAAGCTACCGCTAGGGGGGACAAAGCGAGAAGCGCATCCAATGTCCGGAACTGGACCCTAAGGTTCCCCCCAACTGACCCCGTCCTGGTCACGAGCCGTAGCTCCGTGCAGAGACCGTGGGCGTCCTCCGCGCTCCTGCGCCCGGTGGGACGCGGGGGGCGGCTGCCGTCGGCGACTGGCGGGTGCTCCATCGCGGCGCCCTTGGAGGAATGCTGACGATCCTTCGTCTGCCACCGCGCGGGGCTTGGCCTTCTGCGATTGATCCCCGGCGCCGGTCAGTCAACGACCGAGACCGGCCGGCGCTCTTGTTTCTGGCTCCGTAGGAGCCTGTCACGGGGCGTTTCGGCAGACATCCCTGCCGCTCGGATGGAGGTCCAGTGTCGCCCGCGGGGCGGCGAAAGCCGGGAGTGGGCGTCGATTGACGGCCGGGGTCCGGGTCAATCAACTCGATTCGGGGCCGACGGCTCGGGCCGCGGCTACCCCGGTGGTGGATGCGAACGCAGGAGCGACCGGGACTCGCGAGCAGGGTGAACTACCCTTTCGACCCGGTGTACGTCGGCTGGCCGAGGCGGCGGACTCCGACCATCCAGTCAAAGTTCGACGCGTCCTGCAGATGTCGGGCACGGCGTACCCATCGCCGAGGACGCGCTCACGGAGCGGGGAGTCCCCGAAGGAGATCGCTTCGGTCTAATCGTCGGGGCGGCCGCGGCCTCCCTCGTCGTCCGACTGATTCGTGAGACCGAGGAAGGATTGGCCAGCGACGACCCCTCACATTGGACTCGAGGGATGCCCCGGCCCTGGTGCGTAAGAGATCGATCGCCGCGAAAAGACTGGTGAACAGTGACCGGTGCCGCCAACCCTCGTTTCCAGGAAGCTCTCTCCTTCGCCGCGCGCGCGCACGCCTCGGCGGGGCAGGCGGCGAAGGGGACGGACTTCCCGTACGTCGCTCACCCGATCCGGGTCGCTCAGATCCTGGACGGCTTCGGCTGCGACGACGACGTCGTCGTGGCCGGCTTCCTCCTCGACACCGTTGAGGACGCCGGCGTCTCTCGCGATGACATCGAGGCCGAGTTTTCAACGGCCGTCGCCGACCTCGTCGAGGCGGCGAGCGAGCCCGACAAGGGCCTGTCGTGGAAGGATCGTAAGGAGCACACGATCGCGGCGCTCAAGGACGCGCACCCGGACGCGCTTGCCCTCGTGGCGGCGGACAAGCTCGACAACGTCCGCGCCATGACCGACACCCTTCGCCACCTCGGCCATAAGAAGACCTGGGCGCTCTTCCGTAAGGGGCGAGCCGAGCAGCACCGGTACTACCGGTCGATCGCCGCCGCCCTACTCGCGAGGGACCCCGAGAGCCGTCTCTTTCGGACGCTCGACTACGAGACCCAGAAGCTCTTTCCGGATGAGCACCACACGACCAGGTTCTTCGCCGGAAAGCCGTTCGGTACCCCGCACGACGCGCGGGCGTACCTCGCCGATCCCATCAGGCATTGGCGGCCGGAGTACTCCGCCATGGAGCTCGCGACGAGCTGGATCGGGACCGACAGCTTTCCAACTAGCGTCCAGGCCGTCCTCGATACGTCCGACGCCTACGCCGGGTGCGAGCTGATCGAGGGATTCTTCGAGCGGGAGGTCAAGCTGCACACGCCGGGGCGCGCGAGCCAGACGGACCTCCTGCTCCTTGTGCGCCTCGGGGACGGGCTCGGCGTGATCGCCGTCGAGGGCAAGGCGCTCGAGCCCTTCGACAAGGAGGTCTCCGAGTGGAACAAGACCAAGGGAACGCAGGCGCGTCTTGAGAACCTGTGCGAGGAGCTCGGACTCGACGTATCGGCCGTCGGGCACCTGAGGTATCAGCTCCTGCACCGCACCGTCTCCGCCCTCATCGAGGCCGATCGCTACGGCGCCTCGGAGGCGCTGATGCTCGTTCACTCCTTCGACGCTGGCGACGCCTCCCTGGACGACTACCAGACGTTCGCGGGGGCGATGGGCCTGACCGGCGCGACGACGAACGCCATCACCAACAGCACGACTCGAGGCGGTATCACCCTCCGGCTGGGGTGGGTCAAGGAGCACTGAGAGAGCGCGCACGTGGGCGCGGGCGAGTCGTCACCGTCGACGGCGGGGCGCTCGCGATCCGCGCGGCGCGTTACTCAGCCGAAGACAGCGGGGCGTAGGTGCCCACGGGTCGCGCCGTCGCATCGCTGACCAGGATCCTGTCCGGCTCCGCCGCCCCTGGAGTCGCGCCGCCACATTCGCGGTGTCCGACGCCTCGATTGCCGCCCGACTGGGTGGCCTCCAGTCCGCCCGCGACGGTTTCTTCGCCACGTCTCGCCGACACTCTCCGACCTCCCAGGAGCGCCATACGCCGACGAACCACCCATGGACCGTCGGATGGTTCGCCAACGGGCCCCCTCCTGCCAGGCCGTGACGGCGTTCCTTCAGTCGGGCCGCGAAGGAGCCTCAATGAGCGGCCGGCGCATCTTCGATCGGGCTCCGTAGGAGCCTCTACAACACAAGAGATCGTCGATGCCGTCAGCGATTTCGTCCGCTGACGGCTCGCCGAAGCAACCGTCGGTGCGGCTGGGCTGCGACTGTTGCAGCCGCGGGACGAGCTTGGTGACCTCCAGGCCGAGCCGCGACTCGTTCGGCCGCGTCCAGGCATCCGCGGGCGGGCGGACGGCGCATTGCGGCCGGGGCTCGGGCCATCGACCAACCACTGGGAGCTCCGGAGGGACCTGCCTCGACTGCGGGAACGCGTCCGGGGCCGCGGCTACCCCGGCGGTGGATGCTCGCGAGCGAGCGCCGGCCCGTCCGAGACGGGACCCGACTGGACCACGCGGAGCATCTCCCACAGCCGCGCGGCGACGGGCGAGGTCAGGTCCTCGCGCGTGACCTGCGCGTTCGGAAGCGTCGGGGACTGGGCGGGAGATGCCGTCGGCGTCGCTGCGCGGCGGGCGTCCTTCGCCTGCCAGCGCGCCTCCCGCCGACGCTCGGCGCGGCTCGCCTTGTCCTCCCTGTGCGCGGCGACGCGCTTGGTGACCTCGCGCGTGCGCACGAAGGCCAGCTCGAGGACCCTCACGGCGCCGCGGCCATAGCCGCGCGCCTCCGGGTCGGGGAGCGTCCAGTCGCGCACCACACCGGCACGGGCCGCATCGCGCCGGGTGCGCCACTCTGTCCAGCGCGAGACGCCCATCGCACGCGCAAGCTCCGCGGGGCGGACCTCCCCGCGATTGCGCCAGGGCCCGAGGGCGAGTTGCGCCACGGTGAACCAGCTGAGGACGTTCGCCAACCGGTGGCCGCTGAGCCCGGAGTCGGCCAGGGCGGCGAGGACCGTCTGACCGACGGCGGCGAAGCGCTCGGTCGCCAGCGCCTCGACCTCGGCTGCACGCTGCGCGTCGGTCACAGGCACGAGTCGTCGAGAGGACCGACCAGGCTTGTGGAGCCGGGCCGGCGGTCGGAGTACGCTGGTCGCACGTTCGATCTTTCGCTCGGAGCCGACCCGGGGTCGCCGCCCCGGGTCGCGTCGTTTCTGGGCCCGAGCATCGACGGTGGGCCGCGCGGCCCGCGGCCCGTGTTGCGGTGGCATGCAGCCCCCCAAGCCAGCGCGTCAGGTGGGCGCCGCCTGACTCTCCCGCCGATTCCCCCGCACCGAAGAAAAAATCGCCCTGAGCCGGACATTCTTCGGCCGAACCCGGCGTCTCGAAAACCGTTTCGGGGCGCAAGTTCCGACGGGGGTTCAAATCCCCCCCCCTCCGCTTCCTCTCCCGGCGGCCGCTCCCGCGGGGACGGCCCCGCCGGCCGGGGGACACGGCGGAGGCATCGCACGCGGAGGGGCGCGCGGATGTTCCTGGCTCTTCGAGAGATGCGGCGTGCCAAGACCCGCTTCGGGTGTCGGTGCCGCCTGAATACTGACCCCCGCGCGCCGGTCGAAAAGCGACCCCCC
>VFQN01001641.1_pt1 | contig 36709 bp, 61 predicted proteins | sample 3512371 | NCBI WGS metagenome assembly VFQN01 (sample SAMN10412370, study PRJNA504923) | tailings metagenome | isolation source: Replicate 2 from Balatoc abandoned mine | place: Philippines: Itogon, Benguet | collected 2017-08-28
GCAGGCACCTGCCACCGGCACGCCTTCCCTGTGGGTCCGGGCAGACCACACAGGCGGACGAGGACTGGAATCTCGCCCGAGGTAGGAAACGATACACCGTTGGCGGTGTATCGTTGCAGTGCAGGACGCACCAGGGAGTTTGGCACCTATGGTCTGCAGGGGTGGTGCGGACGGTGTGCTGTGGGCAAGGTGGTTGTGGGGACTGGGGAGGGCAAGCGTGAAACGCGAGGGCCGTGTAAGGCGTCAGGGAAGCACGAAAGCGCTGGTGCACGCGAAGCGGAAGGTGGAAGCAGAAGCACGAACGACCTGCGAACGACCCACCCTCCCCTCCCCATCCCGAGCTGCTGCTTGATGCCAAAGGGATATTGACAAAAAAGAGAAAGAAACCCAGTCCCTTATTTGTCCTACCGGCTGCAGGAGTCCACGTGATACTCACCGTACCAGCTGCTGTACGGCGGCATCAGGCCCGCGATACCCCCGGATAACCCAGAGCCGTGGCCACAGACAGCCTGTAGAGTTACTTGATCGGCCATATGGCAGCTTGTGCCGGTGCTTACCCCGCCCTTGCTTACCTTCGGCGTCCAACGGCTGCGATCTGCGATCTGTCCTCTGCCAGCTTCCCTCAACCGCTTCGCCTGACCCATGGGCCAACACAAGTGCTGTACTGGCACACTCAAGGGCGACCTGTAAGAAAGTCCTTTCCTGAAGACAACCCCACACTCGCTACGAGGATTTGCAACAATGGTGCACCCAACGTAGAAAAGCGTGCGCAGGAAACACATTGTTCGGGCCGTGTAGCGCGGCAAGGAACAGGGTCCCACAACATGATGATAGTTAAACTATCAATCCTTCTAATTGCGACAGCTTGGCTGTCGTCAGCCGGAGCTTCAGTCCAGCAGAGCAAAGGCCGTCGCTACCAACTCGGCGAGCTCGTGCCTTTGGAAGGATACATGGTCGGACCTTTCCGAAACCCATCGTAAGCATTGGATGTAGTCTATCGGTGTTACTTGTGGAGCATATAGCTGCTGTGCTGCGCGGTCGCGGACCCGAGGCAACTCCTGTCGAACTGTCCCTCCACCCCAGGGAGGCATATCCTTTCTACCGTGGGCCGTTTTGCCGGCCCCCTGGTGCCATTACCGAGCGCGTTCGGGATGGCTTTCTGTCCGGGGTGGTGGGGGCAGAGCGGCTGGTGGGCGCGCCCTACCGCATACCGTTCCGGGAGGCCGTGCAGCGGACACAGCTGTGCGAGCTGGTGCTCAACGAGACGGAAGTCCAGTTCCTGAAACGAGCAGTCAGGGAGGAATACTATTTCCAGGTGAGAACCGCTGTCCATTTCATGTCCTTCGCCTGGGAAGAGTGTCCTGAGAAAAAAACCGTAACGCTGCAACGCAAGGTGCTTCCGGGGCTGTCACGCGTGACACGTGCCAGACCGTGCCATGCTGCTTCGGTTGAAACCACACTCCCACGCTCAACATGCACCACCCCGCCCTCTCCCCCTGCGCCCGCACAAATACGCCATTGCGCCCATGTCGCACCTCCCGTCCTTACCTGCATGCCGGTCGATGTCACATGCTCATCCTGTTTCGCCACCCGCCTGGTCCCGCCGCCAGATGTTCCTCGATGACCTCCCCAGCTGGGCGTTCGTGGGCCGCTGGGAATATGCCTCCAGCCACGACCCCCGGAGCCTGCACGTCTTCACGCACCTGGGCTTTGACATATCCTACAGAGGGGATCAGGTCGTGGAGGTCAGCACGTACACGGACCCTGCGGCCACTGTGGGCATCTCACACGTGGCGGGCGGGGGGCTGCACATCAAAATGACGTACTCGGTCAACTGGAAGGAGGTGTGTAGCTGCTCCTAGGTGCGGAAAGCTACGGTGTCGGCGTTGTATTGTTATCCTGGGATGGCTAACTCCAGGCAACACGTTGACGTTCTACGACCCTCGGTGCTGTTCACGTAATACGGTATGGGCTACACGTGCGTCTCCGTTTGCTGGGGCTAACGGGCGCGCGCATGGGATGCACAACTGGAGGCTTTGCCAGTCTGCCGCACCGTATGTCGAGTCATGCATACACCGGCACATCCTAACAATGCTGGAGTTACACGTGTGCAAGTGGGCCTGTCGTACGCGTGCTTATGTTTCCACACGCGACACCCCGCCCCCTGGGTATCGTAGGCGAGGCCGTCGAGCGAACGGCTTGACCTCTACACGCGATACGCCAGCTTGTCGTATTACACAGAGGTAGGTGCCATCCCCACATAGTTTGCAGGTCTGCAAGATGGTAAAAGTTGATAGGGGGCTTGGGTAACACTGTTTCAGCTTTAGCGGCTGCTTCCACAAGGACAGGGGCCAGGCAGCGCACTGGGCCGAGGAGCCCACACGCCGCTGCGTTGCCGCCCGCCTCCTTGCTGCACACTTGATGTACGGCAGGGCGGCTTTCATGCAACCAACTACAACCAACTGTACGTCCACTGGGATTGCTCGTGGCACACCCCGCCGTGCGTTCCACGTGCCCGCAGACCTGACGCTGCCACTCATACCCCATCACATACGTGTGGACCTTCAAACAAAAGCTGCTTGACACGTGGCACCCCACCCGCAGGCACACATCACAGGGCTGTGTGTCAGCCTGGCCGTGGTGCTGCTCGCCGGCTTCCTGCTCGCAGCTTCCCTCCAGCGCGCCCGGACCGACAGCCTCATCCACTTCGCGTCGCTTGCGAACAGCGGCGCAGCTACTGCAACCGCTAACCCACAGCAGCAAGGGCAGCAGCAGCGGCTGCCGTACGAGGAGAGCTGGGTGTACTGCGAGCAGCAGATGCTTCGCAACGCCCCGTGGCCGAAGCTGCTGGCCGCATGCATGGGTGTGGGTGCGCAGCTGGCGGCAGCCGGTGTGCTGATGTCGGTGGTGGCGCTTACGGGGGCCATTGCGCCCTACAGCCGTGGCAGCTGGGCATCAGCCTACGCGCTCGCCTACGTGGTCACAGCGCCCCTGTCAGGTGGGTGCCTTTGCCCGCGGGTCGCCAACCCAGGCCTACAGGTGGTACCCCTGCTGAAGGTGTGTAGCACCACACCATGGAGGCTTGCTTGTACGGCACAGGTGCAACCAAGCAGCATGCAACCCCAGGACCCGACAAACCGCCACATCCTGATCATGGGCACGCCGACTCCGCACCGTACCCAATGCTCCAACGCCCACCGCACCGCACCCCTCTCCGCCTGGTCACGCCCCGCCAGGCTACCTCGCCGCGGTGCACTACCACCGCCTCTGCGGCGAGTGGTCCGCGGCCCCCACCGCCCTGTCCACGCTGCTGTTCGCCGGCCCCGCGCTGGCGCTGCTGGTGGCCATGCGGCTGCTGGCGGACCGCAGCGGGTGGACGGCCAGCGGGCTGGAGTGGCCGCACCTGACGCGGCTGCTGGTGCTGTGGAAGGCGGTGGCGTGCCCCCTGGGCGCCGCAGGGGGCCTTGCAGCAAGGAAGCTGTGGCCCCGGGGAGAAGCCAAAGGGTGAGCGAGTAATGGGTTGTAGTCTTCGGGCAGGGCTTTGCTCCATGCATGGCTGGTTGTGCCGCAATGGTACGCGGGGGTAGAGCCCGTGGTAGCGGGTTGGTGCAGCCATAAGGATAGGCCGTTTTCTGGGTATGTGGACAGTTGGCTGAGAGGCAGTGTGCTTCTGGCGAAGGCCATACCACTTCCCGGTAGCCAGCTGTAGCATTCCGGCACGTCGAGGCGTGTGTTATGGCGTACCAGTGCCTCCCCGTGCCCGGCACACCGCTGCACACTGAACACGTGTGCGTGTCGTCGGGGCGGAGGCGGAAGCAGGGTGGCAGCAGCATGGCACGGCTAAGGAAGTAAGGATGCGCACCCTTGTATGCAAGTGCATGCACAGGTACGAGGGCATGCCTGTCCCCAGGACAACGCGCCTACAGAGCCCTTCGGCTGTGTGTTAATGTGGTCATTCCCCCAGGGCCCCTGTGGACGCTGCTGTCGTTGCGGCCAAGCTGCCCTCGGCAGCAGCAGCGCGCAACCCACAGTCAGCATCACCCCCCACGCGGCCGCGCCAGTCGTGGCGCAGCGGTGCAGCCCTGCAATTTGCCTTGTGCGGCTGTGTCACCGCTGCGGCTGTGTACACTGAGCTATACTACGCCTTCATCACGTGGTGGGGGCACCGGCTCTCGACAGTACCCGGCTTCCTGGTGGGAGTAATGGCGGCGGTTGCTGTCGCCTCTGGATGCCTCAGCGCCGCCTTCACGTGCGGCCAAGTGATGGCCAGGAGCAAAGGGTAAGAGGCCTCGGGCAAGCGGTTGTGCGTCCCGGCCGCTCTGCTTCCGCGAGAGCGGGCGTGGTGGCCTAGGACCTGTCCAGGCGTCCGGGTCTGCAGGCTTACGACTTGGCCGGATAGATGCCGCCGCTCCGGCTTGGCAGGTAGGGGCTTGCTCAGGGCGCACAGCCTTGCTGCATGCCCTCCTTTGCATCACCACACACGTATCTGCAGTACTGTAGTGCCACCTGTGAACGACATACCGGTATCAAGCATATGCAAGACCACGTTCCGCTCTACAACTCCACGGCTTTGTGTTTAGCCAGGTTAATATGCAAGGTTTGTCACTAATTGCTGCCAGAGCACTGCTTGCCGTCCACTGGTCCCTCGTCCCCACATCTGCCTGTTTGCCCTCTCCTTGCCCGCTCCTGTTGTCGCAGGTGGTGGTGGCGCTCCTTCCTGTGCGGTGGCTCCACAGCGGTCTTCATGTTCCTGACCTGCTTCTACTTCTACGCCTTCAGGACAGACATGGACGGCCCGCTGCAGCTGGTCTTGTGCATGGGGGGCAACCTGGTGGCGTGCTACGCCGTGTTTCTGCTGCTGGGTGCTGTGTGCTGCCACGCGTCCCTGGCCATGGTAACACACATGTACAATGTGGCGAGGGAGGTCGCGGAGGCGCAGGCGAACGAGGCTGCAGCCGCAAAGCTGGCCGGGATATGACTGCGAGGCGGAGTGGATGTGCACCAATCTGGGCCGGGGGTTACTGGTTTGGAGATTTGGTTCCATGTAGGCTGGCACGTTGCGGGCAGCTGGACCGCGCGCGCACTGTGGGGTCGGCTTGGGGTTTCAAGGGTTCGGCTTGGGTTGTGGTTGGGGACAGGGTACCGGTATGCCAGGGGAGCCCCTCCCCTGGGTTATGCTTTACTGTGCACGTGGGACCCAGGTGGCGGTCACGAGAGAGTTGGCGGTGTCACCTGGTGGCGGTGTTGCATCATTCCAGTTGTGGGGCCCGACAACTGTCGGAGCCATATGCCGGCTTGTGCATTTGACCGGCAGTTTTGCTTGGGTGGTGTTTTAGCTGACTGTCTGTGCCGGTGTCAGGGGAGGGTACCTCTCGTTCCCTGCCCGGTTGTCGCAGCAGGGGAGACGTCCCCTGGCTGCCGTTGTCACCCTGACCAGCCCTGACTGGGTGTGTTTGTAGGGGAGGGTGTGGCCAGGGCTACGGTAAACCTTTCCGCCGCAAACGGCTTTGCTGCGTACGGCCGTTTCAGGTCACTCTGTTGTGTGCTGCGCCCAGAGCCGTCTGATTGTCCTTGCCGACACGGCACAGCAGTCCAAACTCCAAAGCGAGTGGTTTCTATTGACCAGGGTTTCATCCTTGTTGTGCTTACGTGTGCTTACCTGCGACCTCGCTGGACCTTCGCACCTTCCCCTCGCTTGCGGCTAGGGCGTCACTGGGCGCAGCGCACGCAGGGTGCACCACACACCAGATCACCTCACCCACCACCATTTTGCTGTATGCTTACGTTCTTAAAACAAAGCGCTGCTACGCACCAGTTGGCCCCTAACACCAGAAGGCCTCAGGCGCCTCAATCTTCCACTTTCTGCACAACGCTGTATCGTGCCAGCCTCGTTCCTACTGTTGCAACAGTGCAGGCACAAGTACTGACCAATCCACAGCCTTTTCGGTACCGTACATCCGTACTCCCCTCGTCATCCCCATGCCACCAACCCCCTTACCCTTGAACTGCGCAATAGTACAGTAGCTTTGCGGCAATGTGTTTACTGCGTTGTTTACACGTTGGGGATTTGGGTTACTGCGAGATGCGTGTACCGGTAACTGCGAGATTTGAGACGTTGCCCCATGTTTGGCGTAGTTGGTTTATCCCCTTTTGGCTGTACGGCTAGTGTTCATTTTTTTTCAGGAGAAGGGTTATGGGGGTATCGGAGACCTTTTTTTAGCGGGTAGGTCCTCCAGGTCGTCTCTTCACTTGGCTTGAAGCTGACGGCGCAGGAGGTGTTCATTGATGCACGGCGCAGGTACACTTTCAGACGGAAGCAAAATGAGCTTATTACAGCAACCTCCTGATCCATCTGGCGATGGATGCAGGTATTTCAGCGCAGGGCATGGCGCTCGTGCTGGATCATGACGTGCTCCGTGGGGCCGAGGGTGTCACAACCCTTGGGCGCACACACCCAAGCAACGTGCACTAGGCGGCAAAGCTTACGCTTCACCCTAGTCCCTTCATGGGAGGTCAGGTCCGTTCCCGTCCAGTCAAGTCACAAAAGGCAAACCGGTGTGGTGCGTGCGTCATGGCCACACCAGCTGGTGTCAGGTCCGAAAGTCATGCGCTAATACCGTCACCAGTACTGCTACACTCGCAGTGATCTACGACTCGCTGGTCACTGCCATGCGGGGTGCTCAAGGCCCGTCTACTTCAATCCCGTACCAAATATAGCTCACAAGTGAAAGGCATGCGAGGTCGCACGCATCTACAACCATATCCACCTGGCCAGGTCTATAACAACCCAGGTCACATTCGTCAAAAACGACCAGCAGGGCTCCCTAGGGGCAGGCCCAGCTTACACGGGGGTGGTCTCCTCCGACATGCCCAGGCCGATCAGCAGGAAGCAGTTGACGGTGGCGGTCATGATGCAGCCGGCAACCATGGTGCGCCCACGGTGCAGCAGCTGGCCGCCCATGTTGTCGGTGACGGACTGCATGGTCAGGAAGGTGTCGGTCATCTGGATGTAGAGCAGGGTGGCCACGGCGAACAGGCCCAGGAAGGACAGGCGGGTCTTGGTGAAGGCGCCGGCAGCCAGGGCGCCGGCCAGGCCGAAGATCAGGGCAGCCTCCAGGCACACAATGAACCTGAAGGGCAGGTGGACGGGGGCGGGAGAGAAATGACGAGGTCAGCGGAGGGAGACGGATGAAGGGTGTGGGGTGACAGGCTGGTCCAAAATGACAAATTCATGGGATAGGTAGGGGCGTAGCGTGCAGTCTGTGGCACGCTATGCTATGTTGGGCACTCCTCTCGCCCAGGACCCTGCAACGAGACTGACGGACTATTGAACCCTGCTGCTGGCGGGGCAGCACCTTGCTTCCCAAGCCCTGCAGCGCGGACCCACTCACCAGTAGTAGCGGAATAGCGACATGCAAGGCAGGCCAGCGCTGAAGCCATTGATGTACTGAAGCGTGTCCGACCAGGGCGACACGCACTGCTGCTGAATGGAGGCGATGCCGGCCAGCGAGACAGCCCTGCATGGCGCAAGGGACGGCAACAGATAAGAGCGCGGAACAAGTGAGACTGATGAAGACAAGTGCAACAAAACAACAAGGAGAGAACGTAAGGCTCTATGGGCTGGGACAGCAAAGGTCGTGGGTGACTTGCGGTCAACGCGACGCCCGAGGGCAACAATGGCTCCTTGCCGGCAAGCTCACCAGGTACAGAAGACCAGGGCCGTGAGGCCCATAACAATGGAAGAGGAAGGCGACATTCTGCGCAGATGCATAGGGAGGAAGAGCAGGAGTCAAAAGGGCGCGGTCGACGCGTCGCCGCGTTGGAGCGTAACCTTCCGGAAGGTCGCTAGGCAGTGCTAGCGCCCCAGCACGAGGGTGGGCCCACGCAATTCCTGAGGCAAAATATGTGCTCCTGCATGCTTGGCAGACCGGCCGAGGCCCCTACCTTGCGTGGAAGTTTGAGATGCCGAAGGTCAGCTGAGGTGTGGGAAGGTGTGGAACGCTTTGGGAAGGTCCGATAGGTAGTTGAGCTTCTCAACGCAATGTAGTTATGTTGCTTTTGGGGAGGGAGCGGCTCTTATATTCAGGGCGCGAGGCGTACGGGTCCCTTGCAGTACAATTTCTGCCGCATGCATGCAACGTTGCGACCTTTTCGGCTCCCAGGATTTGCTCTTATCCGTTTATACAGAGTACATAATTCGAAACGACTCTTGGTGGGTACCAAGTGCTGCTGTAGTGTCACCATCTCACCGTCGTGAGGATGGTGCTCGCTGCAGCCTGAGCTGGCGCGCCATGTCGGCCCCGGTGTTCGTCACACGGTTTCCACCCATGACCTCGCACGGCTGCCCCACAGTGACGAGAACCTGTGCACTGGTGTAAAGCAGCAAGGACCATAAGCTGTGACGCGGCGCGCTGGAGTCCAGAGGTCGGCAAGTGCACCTTCTTCAGCAAATGCACCTGCAACAAAAGTACGACCCCCCTTTGCCCCGTGGCTCTTCGGCGTTCCCTTTCTCGAATGCAGTGCCAGCTGCAGAAGGAACTGCGGAAGAGTGTACATTGACCCCGCCCGCTGCGTGACATGACCGCACAACCGTCGCTGTGCAAAGCAAGGCGTGTACCGGCCAACTGCACTTCCGAAGCTTACGTTACAACACACGGCAACCTGACACGCCAGGCCCTGACCCAGATGCCCCAACCTGCGGCCTAAGCGCCATGCCCCTCACCCGGCACCCCACCTGCAATCCACGCAGGGCACACCACCTCCCCAACAACCTACCCCACCACCACCACCCTCCTCTCCCACCTCACAAGCTCCCGTCCTCACTCCACGCTACTCGTCCTGCCCTCCATCCCCCTCCGCCGCCCCTGCACCCCTCGCTGTCCCCGCCGCTCCCCCCGCCATCTTCCGCAGCACCCCCTCCACCAGCGGCAGCTTGTCAGGCGCGTGCCGGCCGTGCAGCCGCAGCAGCGCCTGCGTGGCGGCCTCGGGCAGCTCGATCTGGGCGCGGGAGCGCGCGTCCTGCAGAGACACCTGCAAGCAAGGGAGGGATTGGGGTGTGCACGGGGAGGGTGGGCCAGCACGGCATGAGCGGGTTGCACCAATGAATCTACGCGCAGCAGCGGGCGTTTCCACTGGGCAACAGCTTTGCCTCGTGCATGGCAGCCCTGCCGCGTCTCCGCCGACAACCCCGACGTTGTCTCCCCCGTCCTCACGCTTACGCCGGCTATCCCAGCGTCCTACCCTGACCGCCCCATGCAACGCCTGCATCAATTCCAAGCCTCCCTATTTTCCGTTACCCCGCTAGTGCCGTGCCGCCCAGCCCCACCACCTCCGCGATGTGCGCGGTGCATGCCCCACAGCGCCCGTTCACCACAGCCCTGTCCTCCTTCAGACCCCTGTCCCCTCCCCGGCCCAACCTTCTCCCCGATGTGCGCGGTGCAGGCCATGATGCCCCACAGCGCCCTCAGGCTGCCGCCCGCGGTCAGCTCCACCGCTTTGGCGTAGTAGGCGCGGGCGGTCCTGGGGATGGAGGGGTGGACATTGGCAAGGTTATGCGAGCCATTGACAGGGGTGACGGCTTTGGCACCTCAGGTGGCCAGTGTGGTGAAGGGGCGGTGGTGCTTGTGCCTGCTGGGTTTCCTTGGTCAGGTGTGTTTGGTGGCAGCGGAGCTTCATGCCTGCCTCTGGAGCGAGCATGCAGCGCAGTGGCGGCTGTGCCGCCCAGCGGGAGCTTGGATCATGTCGGTCCCAAGGGACAGGGAGGCGGGTCGGCGGGCTGAAGTTGAGCAGGGTGGTGCTCCGTAATAGACCCTTGTACTGCACCTCGGCGCTGCCCCAAGACGCAGCACCCACCCAGCGGTCTGTAGGTGGGGTTGGCGTGCACACCCGCACAAACATCCGCCGACATTCCCCCTGGTAGGCAGCGCCCGTGTAACCCCGAGAGTGCACCGGCCCCCACGCGCCGCAACGCAATGCACCCCAAGTACATAACCCCTGCGCATACACACAGCGGCAGCGCTCACTTGTAGTTGGTGCTCCCCCCGATGGTGTACAGCACGTCGGCGTACCGCACGTGGTAGCTGCTGTTGTTGGGCACGTGCAGCAGCAGCTCCTCGTAGCAGAACGCCGCTTGGCGGTAGTTGAGCGCCTGGTGGAGGGAAGGGGGACGTGCACTATTGGAGGGAAGTGCCCAGCTCCTCCCAGCCTGTACTGGCTACGTACTTGCGCCTTGCTGCCTAGGTACTAATACACATGCCCCTTCAGGTTACCACGCTAACCCACGGCCCACCTCCAGGTACAGCTCCGCCAGCTCCTCCCACCCGTCCTTGTCGTTGGCCATCACGTCCAGGTACTTGCGCAGCGCCTCGATGGCGCCAGACAGGTTGCCGCGGGAGCGCTCAAGGGACACCTGGGGGCGGGGGGCGGGGCCGGCAGCGCGGCAAGTGTGCATATGCAGAGGTGCTTTGCCACCGTGCTTCAAAGGTTCGGGAGGGGCATTCATAGTCTGTAGTAGACGTGCTCATTTTGTACCCGGTTGCAACATGCTCGAGGTCGGCCCCTCGCTTCTCGTTGCTGGGCTGCTGTCCGATAAGGTATGTGCTACCCCACTGTAACACACGTGCCCCCGCGCTAACACACACGCACCATGCGCTTGAGCGCCATCTCATTGCTGGGCTGCTGCGCCAGCAGGTCGCGGTACATCTCCTCCGCCCGCACGAAGTCCCCCGAGGCCTCAAAGTACATGCCCTGCAGGGGAGTGGAGTGTAGGGGCGTGTGGGGACCGGGGCGTGTTTCGGCATGTGGTGCAGGGGTATGGAGCCGTGGGCTGCAGGCCGGTGACGTGCGGGCTGGCGGCACCGTCGCGAGGCCGTGATGGGGAGAGCAGGCTGCAGCGGGAACAGCGGGTTGTGGGCGGTGTGGCCAGGCCCCTTCACGCAGTTCCTCGCGGTGTATCCGCTGGTACGACACTTACAGAGCCACCGCCAAGCTCACTGTGTGCACCCCGTGTGCGCCATCGAACACACATAGACCGCGTCAGAGCAACACCCCTCCCCTGCCCCACCCGCAGCTTTTCTGCGCGCGCGCACGCTGTCGGGGAAGCTCCGATGGCTTTCCCCCTCAAGCGCCACACGCCAACACGAACACACATGGAGCACACCAGGGCACACACACCTCTGTACCCCACCTGCAGCCTCCTCGCCCGTATGCTGTCGGGGAACCGCCTGTTGACGGCCCGGATGACGGAGGCGGCGAACGGCAGCGCGTGCGCGTCCAGCGCCGCAACAGCCACCTGCTCGTGCACGGCCCACACTGCAAGAGGGACAGGACGTTGGGAAAGGTGGTGAAGAGGGGTGGGAAGCGGAGGGCATGGACGACCTCGCAGCACAAGCGGGCCCAATGGGTGCAAGAGGTGCAGAGTACCAGGACGCATGCGGTCGGTGGTGTCGCGGCACAGGTGGCCAGGCGGTAAAGTGTGCTGGTGAGGGGGTTGGCACTGGGGGAAGCGGCCACGGGGCGCCCGCAGTCCCGGGGGGCATGTACCCGCTTGCTGCCCTGACCGCCTGCTGTCTCCTGCACGTTGCTGCTGTCCTCTGCCCTAGCAGCACCTTTCCCTGCCCCTGCTGCTGCCGCTCCTCCTGCTGCTGACTGCGGGTGCTGCGGTATAGGTGGGATGCGCGCCCCGCTGGCACACGCCACCACAGCCGTGCGTGGCCTGGGGCCAGGGGCCGGCGCCACACCCCGCTGCCACTGCCAGCCGCCCACAAGCCCGCTGCTGCTCCCCGGCCGCCATTGCGCTCCTGAGCATCGGTTCCGTTCCTAATCAGTTGACGCCGCTGCGCTGCAGCGCCAACTGCTCACGGGGCGGTTAGCGGGGCAAGGCGCCCAGGCCCCGGCCACCCCTCGCTCCTTGCCGTCTCCGCTGGTGCGTCTGTATGGCCAGGGCCGCGGCAGCCCAACCTGCCCCGGCTGCGACCATGCATGGCCCCGATGCCTGCCACCCCGCGCTACGGCGGCAGCCAAGGCCGCACTCCACAACTTCAACAGCTGCAGCAGCAGCCGCTGCCCCTGGACCTGAACTGCACTGTGCGGTGTAGCATGCTTGCTGGCCCTGCATCCCCTCACAAACAGCGCCTCTCCTCTCCTCTCCTGAAACAGCACCCTCTGTCCTTGATTACTCCTCTTCCAGGTTCTGCGGTTGTGCCCCGTGGCCCTCACAGCGCCCCCGCCCAACACCACCAGCCCCAGCAGCACCCTTTCCAGCGCCCCCTACCCCCGCTGCTCACGTTCCTCCTCCGCCAGATGGCTGCGGTAGTGGCGTAGCAGGATGTTGCCGTAGCGCGCCACGGTGGGGGAGTCCCTCACACGCAGCTCCCGGACCTGAGGGTGGGGAGGGGCAGGGGGAGGGGATGGTGAGGGCCGAAGGCCAGCTAGCGCAGGCGATGGATGGGTGCAGTCGGCACACCCAGCCCAGCCTGAGAGCGGTTACGAGAACCAAAGGGCAATCATTATACTACACGATTATTGTACGTGGTGTAGCGGTGCTTTGCGGGGCTTACAAGCCGGAGGTATTTTATGAGCTGTGCCGCGCTCGGGACTCCCTTAGCGCCCCGCAATTGCCGTTCGACATCTTCAAGTTCAAGCTCCATTTTGTAAAGCTAGTGCTACGGGCGCCCCTATTGGGCCCCGGCTGAGGACAAAAAGCCGCCGAGTCGCGAAGATCGTGGATGGTCTCTGCTTAAGCACTCTTGCAGCGGGAACGGGTATTGCTTGTTGAAACGGACAAAAAGGGCGTATGAAGATTGAACAAAGGGACGACAAAGCTGGGTGTGTTGGCGTCAACTCCCTGGGTCATCAGCCAGGGCCGGTACCATGCGTCCCCACGTGTGCTGTGACCGGTCATCTGGCGTCGTCTGCTGTCGCTTCACCACTAACCTGCCCTTACACCCTGGCTTCCGAGAATGCACGCAAGGCAAATGTGCAAAGGCATCGTACTCGTCTGAACACGCGCTTGCGGGCTCCCTGGAGCCACGCACTCATTCCCCACACGTCCCTGCGGCCCATATGATGCATGCCAGGCACAGGACGTCCTTGACACCCGCATTTTGGTCAGCCTAAATCAAGACACCCGCATGCGCAGCAGCAGGCAGCAGCAACACGTATCTTAGCACAACTCCGACTCCTCCAAGTTATGTGCATTTATGAGCAGTCCGTACCGCGCTCAACGCTCATGCGCCCAGGATGAAGGGGAGCAAGGGGGAAGTTGCAAGGGGGAAGATGGTGGACGGGGCTGGCGCGATGATGAGACACACATTGGGCAATGGCCATACCCGACACGGCCCGGCCCATTGCTTCGTTCCTCCAACAGCTTCGTGACACAGTCTTTCATGAAGCGCATTACCCCTGACTCCCTGTACTGCAATCATTGTCTCTGCCCGTGCGTGCATGCCTGTGTATTCCTGCGGCCCGTGTTCCTGTTGCTGCTGCTGCTGCCGCTGCTGTCTGCCCTCGGCATCAGGACATGCCTCCCATGCCTGTATGCGGCACCGTACTGACAGTGCACTGGCAGGGACGGCGAGCCAGGGGCACCTGATGGACACAGGCAGGGGAGGCCTGGACCGCTGGCCCGGACACTGGCAAGTGCGGGGTGCGGGGACTGACCGCACAGCAAGAGAGCCTGCATGCGGGTGCACAGGGGAGGATTCTTCATGACGGCCTGGGAGCGCGTCCAGGACAGGCCCTGGCGTCCAGCCCCTGAGGCCGCCGGGAAGGCGCTGTGCTGCGCTGTGGCATTAGGACCTAGCAGGATGTTGGCTGTCAAGGCGCGTGCGCCCTTGTGGATATCGCACTTGAGTAAGAATGTTGAGGAAGGAGGGCGGGGGAAGGCCTCGGAGCTGGATTGCACACGTGGTGCCAGCCGTATGCCAGAGGAGTTCCCTCGCTGCCTGTGCGCAGCGGGGACGAGCAGGGGAGGCGCCGGCAAGGTCAGCGGGGAGCCACGGTTTGCCGTTGATTCGCTGCAAACATTACCCAGCTATAAACATTACAATTTAACGGGCACAATGTTCAAGGGGGAAACGGATCTGGCTGTCGGGCCCTGGGACGGCAATGGCTGAATGAGGCGAGGGAGACGACCACTCTATTGTCGCTCATAAGGCAATGCTGCTGTGTATACAGTGATAAACCGATATAAATTGGGTATGTAATCAGCAACGTTCCTTCGCCGACACCAAAACTCAAAAGACGTTCCGCCACCGCTGCATCTGACCAACAAAAGCTCGAACCATGCCTCCGCGCAAGAAGCCCAAGACCTCTGATCAGCCAGCAGAAGATAAGGTACGCCCCAGCCAACCGCCCGACCGCTCCGTCCCAACATCCAGGGACTGCCTCCCCGGCCTTTTGCCATGGCTCCCCGCACTCAGCCCCTTCGTCCCGGACCCTTCCCGCTTCCCTCCCAGGCCGCTGCTGCCGCAAAATCTGATTCTCCTGATGTGGAGGAGGAGGTCAGCCAGCCGCCCCTAAGCCCCCGCACCCGCTCTGGCCGCGGGGCCAAGGGAGGGCAAGAGGGACCCTCCGCTGTGGCCGCCGCACCCGACGCCGGCCCGGCAGACAGCAAGCAGCGCCGAACTGGGGCCCGCCGCAAGTACGGCGGCGGCGGTACAACATCCGCTGATGCCAACGGGCCGTATGAGGGTGCTGCGAACGGGGCGGTGACCGGTGGTGGCGGCGCCAAGGGCGGGGGCGGCCGCGGCGGCGGGGCGGGGCGCGGCCGGCGCGAGGCTGCGGTCGCTGGGGCGGGGGCGGGCGGCGCCGGCGACGCGGACAGCGACACCATCATGGAGGCCGTGGTCAAGGTGCGTGGGCTGGTGGTGGGGATGGGTGCATGCGTGGTGTGCAGTTGAGTGAAAGCGACTGGGGTTGATGATCGGGGTGCAGGGGTGAGGGGTTGTTGGACCATATCGTGGAGGCCGTGGTAAGGTGCGTGGGGTGTGGACACAGCCGCACACCCGCACAAGCAGCAGCAGCGCCGGCCGCGGCGTGGTGCCTGGCACTGGGCGCATGGCGACTGGCGGCATTGCTGCCGGGTCCGGCGGCCTGCCGCGCAGCACGCGGTGCCGCCGTCCTCTTCAGACAACCTCACTTCCAACGCTGTCTGCAACCTTCTGACACCTGTCGTGGCTTGACGTTTTCTTAGGCGCACCTCCCTCCCTTTGCCGCCTCCACAACACTGCGGAACACCTACACGCGTTGCTTCACCCCGCCTTCTCCCGCTCTCCCCCCCTGCCCCCCAGGTGTTCTGCGTGCACACGGAGCCCAACTACTCGCTGCCCTGGCAGCGCAAGCGGCAGTACTCGTCCTCCTCCTCCGGCTTCCTGCTGCCCGGCCGCCGCATCCTCACCAACGCGCACTGCGTGGACCACTACACGCAGGTGGGGGGTGGGGAGGGGGAAGGGGGTTAACAGCCAAGCGGCGAAGCGGCAAACGGTAACACTCGGCCTGCCTGGGGGCGGGGCACCTGCACTGGCAAGGACTCGGCCGTGCAGGTCTTGTGCTGCGAACGGGGCACCGGACTGCGTGGACCACGACACGCAGGCGGTGGGCGGGCGGGCGGACGGGATGGAGGTGCCTGTGGAAGGACATCGGTGGTGGTGGTGGTGGGCCTGTGCAAGTGCGAGAGTCCTGGGCTGGCGAACAGGCGTCGCACACCCTCCACCTTCAACCCATCAGGAGGGGTTCCGTCCTACTTACCACCTACTTGGGGAGAACCTAATGGCCGAGTCATCTGCCCGGGTTGGATTCTTACCCGTTCCCCATTCCCTGCACCCCGCACCCCGCCCCCCGCAGGTCAAGGTGAAGCGGCGTGGAAGCGACGTCAAGCACGTGGCCACCGTGCTGTCGGTGGGCACCGAGTGCGACATTGGTGGGTAGAGATGTGTGGGTTAAGGGGCGTTTGTATTAGGCATAAGAGTGCCACGTGGCCACTGTGCTGTCGGTGGGCACCTAGGGCGACGTCGGTGGGTGGATGTTGGTGTGGCTCAAGTCTTCTGTGTCTTGAGGGTATGCGGGTTGTGGTGACCTCAGCCATGGCCACCGTGCTGGTGGTGGGCGCCGAGTGCGACATAGGTGGGCCACCGTGCTGGTGGTGGGCGCCGAGTGCGACATAGGTGGGTTGGGTGTGGGTTAAGCAGCTTTTGAATAGGGGGTCGTGGGCTGAGCCTGCCAGGCACGTTGCCACCTAGCAGGCGGTGGGCGCCGCGTGCGACACTGTTGGGTACGGGGAAAGCATGGGCATCCTCAGTCATGGCAGGCCCCAGAGGTTGGGGCGGCACTGCCATTGGGGTGGCAGGGGCTAGGAGAGGCAGCGGGGCGGTGCCTTGGGCGGGTCAGGCGGGGTTGCTTGGGGGCCGCCAGGACCGTCACACAGGAGTCCGTCAGGCGGGGTTGCTTGGGGGCCGCCAGGACCGTCACACTGGAGTCCTCGCCCGCCTATCACATGCTCGCCGCCCCGTTGCACGGCTGCAAAGCCGACGACCAGCAGGCCGCATACGGCACATGTCAATCCACCCTGCCCTTTAGTCCTGGTGCTGCCCTCACATCGCCCCTTCCTTACCTCCCCACGCCCACCCTCCCGTTCCCCGCAGCCCTGCTGACGGTAGCCGACGACGCGTTCTGGGAGGGCGTGCAGCCGGTGACCTTCGGGCAGCTGCCCACGCTGCAGGACGCCGTCACGGTGGTGGGCTACCCCATAGGGGGCGACACCATGTCCGTGACGTCGGGCGTGGTGTCGCGCATCGAGGTGACGGCCTACACGCACGGCAGCAGCGAGCTGCTGGGCATACAGATCGACGCAGCGGTGAGCGTTGCGCCGGTGCATCATTAGCGGGAGGTGCTTTTGTGCGTGCCTCCATCTACAACCGCAAGCGTCTGCATGGCTTGCTTGCTAGAGCAACAGCAGCAGCGGGCTGCTGTGCATTTAGGTTGACGCAGGTGGTGGAAGGAGGGAGGGCGGATTTTGGTAGGGGATCCAGGGACGGGATGTAAGGTACTGAAACGCTGGCGGGGGGTCGGGGTGTTCAGCGGGTGTTTGGGGGCAGCTGGGGAGAATGCTGGTCGGCGCAGGGCCGCATGACGCCAACATCTGTCGCTCATGCCATATGTACCAGTCTAAGACCAGAGCCGTGACGTTGCAGGACGGAACCTGGTCTTTGAGGAGGGGTTGACATGTCCGTCGTCGGCTCCAGCGGCAGTGCAAAACAGAGCCCGTGCGACTGCGCATGCCATATGTGTACAACATGGTTTTGGCTTGTATATGATTAATTCAACTTGCGTGCCGCACAATCCCGCTGGCACATTGCCTCAAAACGTGTGTCATCTTCCTCACGTTGGCGTCCCACCCGTGCTTCCTCAACACCTGCAGATCAACAGCGGCAACAGCGGCGGCCCCGCCTTTAACGAGGCGGGCGAGTGCGTGGGGATAGCCTTCCAGAGCCTCAAGGTATGTGTGGTGGAGGGTGGCAGGAGCATGCTGCAGACGGGCTGGGGTGGGAGGGGGCGGTGGCAGATGTAGGTGTTCCGCGTGGGTTATGCCGGTCCCGGGTTATGCTGGTCGTACGGGACGCCCCATGATTTGAAGGGCGCGCCGCCTCCCGCGTGCCGCGGCGTCGTACTGTATGGTGCACCCGCGGCCGGCACCTCATCCTCCATCCTACCACACAGCACTGACCTCTGCACCGCCCACCCGGCACGGCTTCCTCGCCTGCTGCCTTGCAGTCGTGTCAGCAGCTCAGTGCCATACCCACACCCTTCTTATCCTTGTATCCCCACTGAGCTCCCCTACCCTGCCCATCGCCCTGCCCATCATTCCACACCTACACCTCAACCACCACCATAACGCCCAACCCCATGCAGCACGAGGACGCTGAGAACATCGGTGAGCACACAACTATGGGCAGGCCGGCGGGAACGGGCTGGGAGTGCCTGCACGAGCTGTTTCCTTGGGATTCTGGCCCGCTCAAAGGCATGGTACGTGGACATACTTCTGACTGCGTATAAAATCCCCAGTCCTCCCACCAACACACGCCTGCCTCTCCCAGGCTACATCATCCCCATCCCCGTGGTGGTACCCAAGGCCCCCCACCAACACGTACCGCACCCCGCCCGCACCCCCCGCCCCCCGCCCCCAGGCTACATCATCCCCATACCCGTGGTGGAGCACTTTCTCACCGACTACGAGCGCCACGGCCGCTACACGGGCTTCCCCTCGCTGGGCGTGGAGTGGCAGAAGCTGGAGAACCCAGACCTGCGGGCGGCGCTCAACATGCAGGTGCGGGTGTATCAGCGGGTGTGTGGCTTAGCACGGAGTGTGTATTAGCAAGGTACGTGGAAGGACCCCGACCTGCGGGCGGCGCTCCACATGCAGGTGGGTGTGAGTGAGACGGTAGATTCATGGTGCCGGGTACCCTCACTGGCAGGTTCACGCCTTGCGCCTGCTGCTGTTTGCCCACACCCCATGCCAACGCCCGCCCCGTCCCACCCTCCCACCCCCCTACCGAGCCTTCCAACAGCCCGACCAGAAGGGCGTGCCGATCCGTCGTCATAGCAGGTCACCCGGATGTTACGTGTCACATTACTCCCGTTTCACCCCTCCCACCACACCCACAGCCCGACCAGAAGGGCGTTTTTACGCCTCATCATCGACCTCGTCGATCTACAGACTTCGTCTGTCGTCCTACCGCTTAACCTCCCACACCCTCCCCTCACACCCTTCCTCTTCTCCCCCGTGCACAGGCCGACCAGAAGGGCGTGCTCATCCGGCGCGTGGAGCCCACCGCCGCCGTGTCTGCCGTGCTGCGACCCAACGACGTGCTGCTGGCCTTCGACGGCACGCCCATCGCTAACGACGGCACCGTGCCCTTCAGGAGCGGCGAGCGCATCAGCTTCTCCTACCTGGTGAGCGGCGGGTGTGGGACAGCTAGGTTAGGTTTATTAGCATGGGGTGGCGGACTGGTGGCGGACAGCCTCATCGCCAGCGACGGCACCGACCCTTTCACGAGCGAAGAGCGCGTTAGTTAGCTTTAGCTTGAGCAACTAGAGCAGTGTGGGATAGCTACGGCGTGGGTCTAACAACGGTTGGTGGGCAAGCGCATTGGCTTCAGCTACATAGAAGGCTGGGTTGGTATAGGGTTTTGCGTGGGGCGTGGGCGTGCCCGCCTTGGGGCGCTCGGTTCGGCCTTTTGCTCGTCACGCCCACAGCCCAGGCAGCTATGTGGCGGCGATGAAAGGGGCCCGCGGCAAAGGCAGCGTTTCCAGGCACTTGGCTAGGTGCTGACGGCCCTGTTGGCCTCGTGCACCTCCACCCAGCAGCCCAGGCCCCTGCACCAACCGCATTGCGTGTCAACCGCTTGGCCTGTTGAGCTCCAGCGGCACGGCGACTTTACAGTACAGTTGGTGTTTGGTGGTTGCAACTGGAGTTTGCGTGGTAGCTTAGGCAGAGAGCTGCCCCACTGGCCCACGTACATGCTTGCCAGCAGCCAACCAAAACCTTGCCCCTTAACCTACACCTCGCACCCGTAACCCACCCCAGGTGTCCACCAAGTACACGGACGACGAGCGTACAGCTGCTGCGGCACACATCCTGGCCCCAACCCACGCCTCCTGTAACACGCCGTTAACCCACACACATTACCCACACCCTGCCCCCAGGTGTCCACCAAGTACACGGACGAGCAGGCCCGGCTGCGCGTGCTGCAGGGCGGGGAGGTGAAGGAGGTGGAGGTGGGGCTGCGCGCCGGCGTGCGGCTGGTTCCCTTCCACACGCGCGGCCTGCCGCCCTCCTACTTCATCGTGGCGGGCCTGGTGTTCACCACCGTCACAGTGCCCTACCTCAAGAGCGAGTGGGTGCACGGGGGAAGGGGGAGGGGAAGCTGGGATGGGGCCGGGGACCCGGTCTTATGTTGGCAAGAGGGTAGTGGTGGGGTAGGTTTCGAACGACTGCCGGGTAGGGGTAAGGGGAGAGGAGGAAGTACGTTGCTGAGCTGCGGTGTGTCCACCGGCCCCCTCCTCCATGCATGAAAACGCCTGCGACCAGGTGAACCTATTTGGGCACGTATACTATCAGATATTTCCTTCTGTCCCTACACCACCAGGTGCGGAAAAGACGACGGCTACGGGCCCCTGTGACGGTACAATCTCTGACAGCATGTGATGCATATACATGGTTTCATTGTGTTGTGTTTCTGTCCCGCTGCCTCCACTCCTGCAGGTACGGCAAGGACTATGACTACGAGGCCCCCGTGAAGCTGCTGGACGCGCTGCTGCACGGCATGGCGGGCAGGGAGGGGGAGCAGGTGGTGGTGCTGAGCCAGGTGCTGGCGGCGGACGTCAACCTGGGATACGAGGACATATGCAACACGCAGGTGGGGCGTGTATTAGCAGGGGTGTGTATTAAGGTGTGGCGGGGAGCAGGTGGTGGTGCTGGGCCAGGTGCTGGCGGCGGACGTCAACCTGGGATACGAGGACACCTGCAACACGCAGGTGGGGGCCAGGGCGCGCGTGTGGGTGTGGAGGTAGTGGGTGTGGGCTGTTCCGTGCTGTTCCTTGAGCACGCGTTCCTCCCTCCAACCCTACGCCCCTGCAGTCACCCCACGCCCTTGTAATGCCCACACCGTCCCTCGCACATCCCTCCGGCAGGTGGTGTCGCTCAACGGGCAGCCCATCCACGACCTGGCGGAGCTGGTGGCGCGCGTGGACGGCTGCAGCGAGCCCTACCTGCACTTCGACCTGCAGTACAACATCAAGGTGGGGGAGGCAGAGGTGCACGCGTGGGTTACCAGACACATGGGGCATCAGGGCATGCCTGCACTTCAACCTGCCGTAATCATGAAGGTGCGTGTTGGGGAAGGGGGCCGGGGGGTCACGCTTTGGGCCTCTGAGGGTTACCAGTTAGCTTTTGTTGGTAGGCATACGGCCCCACCTGCACTTTGTCGTACACCGGTGACATGATGGGGTGACTTGGATGTTGAAGCGGTGTTACCGCTACGCCACCCGCTGGCCAACACCCCCTCCGGCCCCCGTACGCCCTTCTCCGCGTGCCATGCCCCTCCCCAGGTGGTCCTGGGCACGCCCAAGGCCAAGGCCTCCACGCCAGACATCCTGGCGGTGCACTGCATCGCGGCGGACAGGTCCCCCGACCTCATGCAGGGGGGGCAGGGGCAGGGGCAGGCAGGGGGGCAGAGCGGTGTAAACGGGCAGGCGAACGGGCCGGTTAAGGACGGCGAGGGGGCAGGGGCGGGGGAGGCGGAGGATGAGGATGGGGGAGACAAAGGCAAGGAGAAGGAGAAGGGGGCCAAGGGGGGTAAGGGGGGCAAGGCGTCCGGGAAGGCGAAGCGGTGAGGGTAATGGCGAGGGTTGAGGGAAGCGGGTGTGACGTTGGTGAGTGGTGGGTGGTGGGTTGGGCATGGAGGTGGCGCGCACGTGGTGCGGTTGGTGAGGGTGGTCTTGTGGCTGGTGCTGCGGCGGGGTGCTGCGGCGCGGGACGGGCTGCGGCTGTCGCGCGGCACGGCCCCCACCTGGCTGGGGTGGTCGCGGGCTGTGTCCGCACGCTGCGCGCCTGTGCAGTGCAAGGTGCAATCAATGCCAGCGGCAACAACCTGCTGGCGGGTTAGGAAGCCCGGACAGGCATTACCATGACACTAGTTGCCGTGACGGCGGTGGCGGTGGTGATTGTGGTTGTGGCACGTGTTGGATGGTCCCAGCGGGCGGTGACGGCGGCGGCGAGTGGCTGCCGCCCTGCGTGTATCCATTCGGGCGGGGGCCCACATCGTGCACGCAGGCGCCAGGGGCCGGCGCCCAGGCTGGCGCGCCTGCAGCCTGACGCGCCGGCCGGCACCTGGGTGCTGTTGCCGACCATTGTAACAGTCGTCGCAGCCTCCACACCGTGTCCAGCCGTTCAGCGCTTCAATCCGGGCCCAGATGCCACATCCCCTCCCGTATGTGTCGGCCGAAGCGATTACGGAGTAGGGAAGTTACGGAGGGGAAGCGGAGGGCTAAAAGTGGTGGTGCGGAATGCGACACACAGTACAACCGACACAACGACCAACCCTGAGGCCCCTTGTCTGACAGTTTGTCTGTCCCCCGCTGCGGTAGATAGAGGCACATTAGGGTAGCGCGTCCTGGCCTTTCGGGGCTCTAGAGCGACAGGTCGCGGGGGGTGAAGAATGGGCGAAGCCTGCTTTGCGCGTTGTCAGCCAGTGCGACGGGACGTGGAGGGCTTTCGCTGCCAGAGTAGGTCAGGGGCAGCGCAGGGGAGTCGGGTCCAGGGGGCACCAGCCCGCTGCTGGCTGGCTGCTGGCATCAGGGTAGACCTCCCCTGAGCTGCACCACTTGGGGCGCTTGGAGGGCGTCTGCTGGCACATTGCGCGCAGTGCAGGCTGCCTGCACGCCTCGGGGCGCGGTACACCAGTCAGCGCCAGACGGACTTCATAGCGACGGTTGATTTTGAGTTGACAATACGTCACCCGGCAAACAAATGCAGCCTGTCTCGAGGATTACATTGGCATAGCAGGTGCTGTTTGCAAGAGCAGAGGGTATGAAAAGATGCGTCTTGTACTTGTACCCTGCATGAGTCATTGGTCTGACAGCAGGCGTTGCACTTCAGGCGCACTGCAGTTCACTGTTCACAACTTGTAAAACACGGCATGGCAGAGTCGCCCGTATACACATAGTTGTGCAATTTATGACGATATAGCATTGGAACCAATGCGGTTGCTTTGCTGCATTCGGCCCAAGCCGGAGGGTGGGGCCAAGACGCACCAATGTGACGTGATAGGACAGCCATCCGTCACGGTGCAGACTACATGTCCATCTGTGGCGACGGAAAAGCAGTCCGAGACAGCAGGGGTAAGCCAGACATTAGCAGGCAACGCGCCACTTTTGCTGCGATTGCTCCCAGACGTGCGTTTGGTAAATACTGTCTTCCATTTAAAATTGGTTTTCAGGCCGCAAAGATAGTGAGGAGGTCATTACAAACTTTGTGCGAGGCCGGCAGTCAGCAGGACATCATGAGGACTGCCGAACTCCTGCGCGAAAGTTTGGGCGCTGCCGCTTTACGGTGCGACATGCTTCCTGATAATAGTGCTCGCCGAGCACGGGAGGTGTCGCTATTGGCCCTCAGTTGCGTGTGACTTATTCCGCGATCGTCAGTACATACTGGACGTAGTAACACGCAACACGTGCGATCGCAGGCTCTACGGTTGGCAGGAGGACAATCAGCAAGTAGAAGATGCCCTTCCATCCGCCAAGATTTGCGGGACGGACCTCGCCGGCTGGTTCGTGCCGGTGGCGGAGGCGACAGGCAGCTCCAGCTCCGCGGCCGCAGGGACGGAAGGTTGCAGCGCCACGCGGGGCCCGGCCCCTCCCGTTAAAGTGCAGATGCCAGCTGGCTCCCTCGCGTGCGGTTCAGGGACTTTGCTCATGGAGCGAGCAGCAGCCCTCAGGGTAAGACGTCCCGCAATCCCGATCTGTGCCTTGACCACGCATAAGGTTGCACGCTCAAGGGGTTCTGCTGTGTGGCCAAACACCTCAACCACAAGGCACCCTTCCCCTCACAGGCTGCCGGCTCCTGAAGTAGCAGTACCACTTACAGGCTGTCACTGATGACTCACTTGGCCCTTTTTCCCCTTGCACGCCGCAGGCCCCAGCGGTCTTCCGTGTGCCCGACAGTGCTACGCCCCCCAGTGACGGCCACAGCCGCAGCAGCAGTAGCCACTGCGACACCCCTCCCGCCCCCGCCCCCGCCGACTGCCTGCCCGACCTGCAGTCCCTGGGCGCTAACGCCTTCGCAGCCCTGCCGCTGCTCCGCGGCTGCACGCCCCCGCAGCAGCTGCAGCAGGCGCAGCAGCCGGGCCAGCAGCAGCAGCAGCCGCGCATGCTGGGCCTGCTGTGGATAGCGTGGGCGCCGCTGCCGCCCGTCACTTTTCCCACCCCCACCTCCCTCCCCGCCGCCTACCCTGCCCCCGCCCCGCCCGCCAACGGCGCCTCCGTGCACAACCCTCCTGCCGGTTACACCCTGGCCGCGAACCCTACCTGCGTTGCCACTGCAAGCCCTCCCGCAGCTGCTGCTGCTGCTGCTGGGGTGGGGGCGCTGCTCGGCTGCACGAGCGCCCTGCAGCAGCTCGCATCCGCCGCCACCCTGGCCTTCGCGCCGCCATGCAGTAGCAGCAGCAGCAGCGGGCGCCCAGGGGAGGAGGCATGCGGCAAGGATGGGGGTGATGAGGATGACGAGGAGGAGCTGTGTTGGCTCGCGGGCGCCGTGCGGGGGCTGTGGGAGGCGGGCAGCCTGGCGGCGCTGGTGGAGGCGATGGGGGGCTGCCTGGCGCGGCACGTGGCGCGCAGCTGCAGGGTGGACCCGCACGTGCAGGTGGGCGGAGGGCTGTGTTTAGGTGCAGGTGCGGGTTTGGGTGCAGGCGCAGGTGCAGGTGCAGGTGATCCCGTGGCTTGTCAGCTGCACTGGCAGCGCGCATCCTATGCATTATGTCACAGTATGTCCCAAGGTGCCCAGGCGTACGACGCGCACAGCACGTGTGGGTTGTTGGCACGTTTGGGTTGCATCACTCCAGGGATGGAGATAGTCCCTGACACCAACCCACACCACCGCACCACTCCTGAGGGCCGTCCGGAGCGCTCCTGGCAAACGGTAGCCAGCCCCAGCCACGCCGTTTGTTTACAGGGTTGCCCTACTCTTACCTCTTCCTCCTTGTCTGCCCAACAACCGCAGATGGCCCTGCTGCCGGCCCCCTCCTCGGCCCTGGCATACATGCTCACGGCCTCGCAGCAGGAGGCCCGGGACGCGGCCGGCAGCCCCAGCTGCAGCCGCAGCCAAAGCCAAAGCCGCAGCCTCAGGCTTAGCCTCAGCCTGAGCCGCAGCCGCAGCCAGACGTCCGGCACCCCAACAGCGTGAGTACCTGCTGCGTAGCCCACTGGCCAGCGGCCCCCGCACGACCCCGCTCCTGCTGCTGCCGTACCGCTCCCATACCGTACGGCACCGTGCCGACATTGCTGCTGTGATTGGCGCTGCCTGGCCTGTACCGCAGGCCTTCGGCATACCTACTCTGACGCACGCACGTACCCCTTTCCCATGCGCACCCTTTTTCTTCCCCAGGCCTCAACCCTCCCCCCCCGCCAGCCCCTTGCTGTGCTCCCCCCGCCGCCTGGCGGGCCCCGCCAGCCCCGCCTCCTCCCGCCTCGGCGGCCACGGCGGCGGCCGAGCCATGAGGCGGTGGGCCTCCGCCGTCACCTACGTGCACAACGACGCGGCGGTGGCCAGCAGCCAACTGCCAACCGCCAACCACTCCACGTCCAACCCCCTGTCCCGCATCCCCAGCCCCTCCGCCAGTCGCACCGTAACGCTCATCGCCAAGCTGCCCTCGCCATCGCACGCGCCCCACCTCGGCCCCGACGGCGCGCCGACCAGCGGCTCCCCGTTTTGGCCCTGTTCCGACGGCCAGGCTGCCCCTGCCTCGCCCTCGCCCCGCCTTACCGCGCAGCTGCACTCGAGGTCAGCCGCACACAGCCTGCTGTGTGACACCTCTGGCCGGCTGGTGTGCGGCAGCAGCCCCTTCCTGTCCACCGCGCTGTCCGCCTCCGCCGCCTCCGCCTCCGGGGCGGACCTGACGCTGGGCGTGGACCTGGTCAGCACCGCGGCAGACGGCGGCACCACCGGGCCGCGTCCTCCGCCGCAGTGCCTCACCGCCAAGCCCTTCCAGCTGGACAACACGCTGCTAAGACACGTGGTGCAGCAGCAGGGGCAGCAGGAGCAGGGACAGAAGCAGCAGGGACGGCAGCAGGGGCAGGGGCACCAGGGCAGCGGCGTGCTGGAAGGCTGCGTGGTCCCGGATTGCGCGCAGTGGGTGCAGGACGTGCGCCGGCCCTCGCGCGACGTGTGCCTGCTCATGGCGGACGCACGCAGGACGCATGTCGGCGGCCGCACCCCCAGCTTCAGCCACGCCCACAGCCCGCTGCACAGGTACGACGGCGGCGGTGTCAGCCCGCTGTACGCCCTGTCCCCCGGGCTCAGCCGCTTTGCCAGTGGGCCCGGCGAGGCGTCCCCGATTGGCGGTGGCAGTGGCGGCGGTGCAAAGTCGCTGGTGATGATGGGCGTGGCTGTGGGCGACAGCAGTACGCTGGCGCTGTACCTGGCCTTCCCCAGCCGCCTGCCGCCGCGGCTGCTGGCGGGCGTGCGGGGCAGCTGCGTCCGGCTGCTGCGGACGGTGGGTCGCGGGCTTGCGGGTGGGGTGTTGAGGTAGTGTTAGGGTTAGGAGGTAACGCAAGCAATGCACACCCGGACGCCCCGCCAGCCGTGTTCCCCAGCTTCCCTCAGCTTACACCGCGTGTTTCCCTGCTGCCCCCGCGCTCGCGCAGACCCTGTCCCCCGCCCTGCTGCACAAGCTGCGCTCCGCCGACCAGCTGGCCGCCGAGTGGGCCACGCTGCGAGCCGGCGAGCCCGGGGCCTTCGCCGTGCTGCCCTGCACGCTCATGGCGCAGCCGCCGGAGGATGCTCCCCCCAGCCCAGCTGCCTTCGCCCCGTTGCCACTGCCGCCGCCCCACGCCAGCGTCTCCGCCCCCAACTCCTCACAGCCGGACTGGCTCGCGACCGACAGCGCCCAACACGCCCCTTCCCCCGCTGCCGCTGCCCTGGGTGCTCCTGGCGCTGCCGCCGCCGCTGCCGCCTTCGCTGGAGCAGCGCTGTCCCCTACACCAGTACCAGGCGCCCGCACGCGGTCCGATGAGGGAGCGAGCAGCAACGGCGGCGCGCAGCCTCAGGAGACAGCCGCTGCGGCTGCTGCTGCTAAGACACAGGGCGCGGCTAAGACACGCGGCGCCCGCTCCTGCCGCCTGTCCCCCGCCGCGGTTCACCCTGGCGTGACGACAGGCGGTGCGGCAGGGGGGCACGACAGCGGCCGGCCTGCCACTCCGGCCGGCAGCCCAGCATCGCAACAGGTGAGCGGCCGCAGTAGCAATGGTACGTGTTCTGCAATACAGCGCCCACAGGCACATTAAGGTGAGGCACGAGCTCCTCACCCTTGCCTCTGTGTAGACTGGCCGTGCGGTATAGCCCGCGACCCCCCGAACACTCAGTTGCATATCTTGCCCACGTGGAAAACAGAGGTAGGCGTACCAGCATGTAAAACTAACCCCCATCCCAGTCCTATGCCCTCACCTGCAATGCCATGTATGCGCTTGTACCACGGGTTGTGCAACGCAGACACTGCTGCCCGTCGCACAGACGCAGCCAGCGCCGCCGCAGCAGCAGCGCATGCCGACGGTGGACGTAGCCGTCGACGCGCTGTGGAGCACTGCGCACTTGTCCATGCCGGTGTCAGAGGAGTGCCTCAGCGCCGCCCTGGTGCTGACAGCGGGAAGCGACGTGACGGTGTCGGCCTTCGCCACCGCGGTGCTGGACGTGCAGGTGGGGACTTCCTTTTCCGGTGTTCGGTGGCCTGCTGCACAAGGAGCTGGACGGCCCGTGCTCCACGGCCGTGGCGGCACTCCGTGTGTGTTGAGGGGGCCCCTGCATCTACGACCCAGTGTTGCGCTGTGGGTAACAGCCGGGGTCCATGATGGTGTGCTTTCGTGTACCGTACATGTGTGTGCAGGAGAGTGGCTGCACACATGGGTGTGCTGGTGGACAGCGTGATGGACGGGCTGACCTGCCTTGCCCTGCTGTGTATTAACGCACACGCAGGAGCTGGACGGCTCGTGCTCCATGGCCGCACACATGGGTGTCCTGGTGGACAGCATGATGGACACGCTGAGGGACAGCGAGAGGGACAATGGGGGCAGCAGCAGCGCCGGTGGTGCCGCGGGCCAACGCATACACCGCCAGACGGCACTGTCTGCTGCCACCGCCACCGCCGCACGCCACGGGTGAGCCCACCGTGCATATGCCACGTGCCTTAAGCTTGTACAGCTCGTTGTCGCAGCTTGCCCTCGGCTGAGGCCAGTGCCAGTGTGTATGCATGCGCACTACGAGGCTGCTGTGTTGCGTGTCTTAACGGGCGCTAGCACAGGCCCCGTCCTCTCCGCCTGCACTGGTGACGGCTGCCCTTGCTACCGTACCGTACTTTGCACCCGCGCACAGGGGAGGTGCCTCCGCCTCCACCTCCCCCGCCGCCTCCCCGGACGACTGCGAGCTGTCCGAGCTGTACCTGACGGAGGTCATCGGGGAGGGCGCCAGCGGGGTGGTGCTGCGGGGCATGCTGACCACCACGCGCGTGGCGGTGCGTGGGGATACATGTGTATTAGGGTGTGTCTTAGCTAGGGTGTGCCAAGGGGTTGTCAGGTTGCCAGCGGGGTGGTGCTGCGCGGCATGCTGACCCCTGTGGCGGTGGGTGAACTCATACACATAGAGGTCCAAGGCGCCGCGGGTTGCTCGCCGCGCAAGTCGTACGAGCCATGCTAGTTTAAACACCACGGTAGCAGCAGCAAGAACACCAACAACACGTATGGTGATACAAACCACCACAACTTGTTACTGATGGACTCCGCGCGCAGGTCAAGCTGATACAAGTGCCAGAGGCGGATGGACCCCCACCTTCCGCTGCCGTGCTGTTTGGCAACGGCGCCAGCACCGCTGCCGCCGCCGCCGTTAGCGCCACCAGCCGCCGCCACGGCGCCGCGGGCGGCGGCGGCGGCGGCGGTGGCGCTAACGGCGGCGGCGGCGAGCGGGCTGTGCTGCGCGGGCGGCAGGAGCTGCTGCGTGCTGCGATGGAGGTGGCGGTGCTGCGCAGCACGCAGCACGTCAACATCCTGCAGGTGGGGTGGGGCGGGGCGGGGTCGGTGAGGTGGGGGCCTGCGGGAACGCAAAGGTGGACGGAGGCCGTGCATGCAGCCTTGCAATAAGGGGGTTAGATGAGGGTGCCACCTGCGACATCTGGCGCGCAGCTGCGCGGCTCTGCAGCTCGCGGGCGGTGGTGTGGGGGCGGTGGTGTGGGGGCGGTGGTGTGGGAGTGTGGGGGCGGTGGTGTGGGGGCGGTGGTGTGGGCTGTAGGGGCGGTCATTGGGCTGGGCAGTGCCCTGACCACGTGCAGACGTGAGCCTGCGGCCAGCTGTGCCCGCCCGCCCGTACGACGAAGCCGAAGCCTTGCACGTCATGCCCGCAGGTGTACGGAGTGTACGACAACGTGTATCTGGGCCGGGTGAAGGACGCACATGGCGCCGCCGGCCTGCTGCTGTCGTACGCCGACCCCGCCGCCAACCCAGCCGCCATGCAGCGAGGTGCGACCGCACCACCGGACACCAGCCTCCACGCACGCACACCGCCCCTGACGCCACCTGGGCAGTGCCGCAGCCACGCCTGTGAATGCTGCACATGCTTTGGCCGAGTTCCGCGCTGACGCCCAGCCGCTGCCCGGCCACACCCCCATCACCGCACACCAAGCCACAGGTCCCCTCAGACCCTTCCCCTGGTGCCTCCGGTCACCTCCTCCCGCCCGCCCCGCCCCGCCGCCCCCTATCGCAGGCGTGTCCCCCGTGTGCCCGTGGCCCTTCACCGCCATCGCCACGGAGCTGTGCGAGGGGGGCAGCCTGGCGGACGCGCTGGCGGCCAGGGCCTTCCCGAGACGCGTGCCCGTGCCCGTGGCAGCCGCACCCCAGGGGCCCAGGCAGCAGCAGCAGCAGGGCGCAGCAGCAGCAGGGGCCGGCAGTGGGCGGGCGGACGGCGCGGCAGCTGCCGGCGCCTACTACAGCCTGGACTACTGGGTAGGGTGGGGTACTGGGCCTCGAGTGATGTGACCCACAGCGGGTGACACTTTTGGCCGTGGGCTCGGGTGACCATACAGCGTGCCGGAGTCAGATGACGGACCCACTTGCGCCCATGCACCGGTGTCCCGCCCTCTGCCCCCCTGTGGCCCCCAGGGTGTGTACCTGACGCTCCTGGAGCTGGCCATGGCGCTGAGGCACCTGCACGGTGAGGGGCGGCCAGGGGCAGGGGTGAGGGTAAGCGGCTGGCCGGGGGCCATGAGTGGCAGTTGGGGATAGGGGGCTGTTGTCGTGCGTGCGTCTGCCATGGTGCGTAGGGGCCAGGTGTACACAGCCCTCCTCCTTGGCTCTATCTGCGCCGCGGTCGAGACTCAGCATGCTCCTCTTCCACCGCCGATCTGACGACATAGCCGGGATGTTGGCACACGCCTCCTTCCCCCGCGAACAATCCCAGCAACGGCTGTTGTCCTCCCGTCCCGCCCCTGCCTCCCCCCAGGCCGGCGGCTGGTGCACCGCGACGTCAAGCCGGCCAACCTGCTGCTCAAGGCCAGCCCTGGGGACACACGGGGGTGGACGTGCAAGCTGGCGGGTGGGTGGGGCGTAGGATGCAGCGGGGTGGAAATGAGCAGGAGGGCAGGGCGCCCTGGCACTGGGTCAGGGCCAGGGCCGGTACCTGGCATGCAAGTTGACGTATGCCCCGCCCTGGCGGCGGTTGCGTGCCCGACCCCCGATCGCGGGGCCCTGCCTGCCCCTTTTCATTGCGTTGCTCCTCTGCCCCACGCAGACTTCGGGTTCGCCCTGGTCCTGTCGGACAGCAGCCAGGTGGGCAAGCGTGTGTCCCGGCGCGGTTGCAGGAGGAGCGGCAGCAGCAGCAGCATCACCAGCAGCGGCAGGGGGCCCCGGGTCGTGTGCAGGGTCAGGGGCACTGGGCGCCCTGGGCATGCATGCATGGTGGACGGGGTGCTTGCCTAGCACGAGAATCTATCAATCGCTGCGCTCCTGTCGTAAAGCCCCGCTTCCGTCTCCCAGTCTGGAACTGACGGCACAGTAGCATCCCATGGTAAGCCGCCCTCCTGCCTAGGCTGCACCCAGGACTCGGCCGGCTCCCACTGTGCCCCTCTGTGGAAGCCCACCGCACCAGAACACCCCTTGACCGCCGCACAACGTGGAAGTGGCTACGTGTCCCACAGGCGGCCGACGGTGCGGCCACTGCTGCCGAGAGGGGCGCCGCAGGTGATCGCCACGGCCCGGCAGGCGCCGGCTGCCCCGCCCCGCCCTCCGCCGCCGTCCCAGCCCCGTCAGGCAGCGCCCCCGGAGGAGGGGCCAGCCGGTGGTGCACTGCGCAGGAGCAGGCGTGCGGCACCGTAACACACATGGTGCGTGCGGGGCGGCGGGGGCGGGGGCGGGGGCGGGGGAGCAGGCCGTGGGTAGTGTACTGGCCAGTCTCAACGAACGACGAAAGCCGTGCCGTTGTAAAGCGGAACTTGGTCTTGCCGGAGGTGTTGACATGGCTGCCTTGGACTCCAGCAACAGGGAAAGCAGAGCTCGTGCGACTGCGCCTCGGTACTCACCTGAAGTGTATTCACCTAGTACAGTCCATTCATGTGTAGTGTATGGGAGTTGGGTGTACGCGCTGCGCAAATGCGCTTCAGCAATTTGCACTGCGGTGCGGCCGTACGTGCCCGTGCGACCTCGGGGGTGCGATGCGCCATTGAATGCATGGACGGGAGGGAGTCGGGTTCTGGGCATGGCGCGCTTTTGATCAGCGCATGTTGCGTACCAAGGCACTGCTGCTCACTGTACGGCACCTGCGCCAGCCATTGTTCTCTGTACAGGATGACTGAAGCGTGCTGCGCACGTGCTCTTCGCAAAGGCATACTGGCTCTAGACCCGCCTTCCGGCCCTGTCTTCTGTTGTCTTTTTCCCCTACCGCATATACCGGTACGTTCCACGCCCCAGGCGCCCGAGGCCATGTTGGCAGGTGGGTGCGGGACCACGTGCGTAGAGAGATGAGTGGCACCTGTGCGTTGGTTGGGGTAGTAGCCTTGAGCTTGTGGTGTAGTAATGACGTTGACAGCCGGTGTGGTCCGCTGCCAGCTGCACTGAACGTGGGCCGAGCACGGTTGCCAGTCTGGAGTCTACCGCAAACAGAGTCCGTGCCACTAGTCATCAATTACGTAACACTGCATAACCTGCCAAAAGTAAAGTGGTTATCTCCTTTGAGTTGCAATGCGGCCGCGTCCACGGTGCTGCCCCTCTGCAGGCGGGCGGATCGATGCCTCGGTGGACGTGTACTCCTTTGGCGTCATCATGTGGTGAGGCAACGCACGGTCGAACTCACCTTATCAAGGACAGAATTTATACGGTAGTTACATAACGTCGTGGGGGCGGCACGGCATGCACACTGGCTACCCGGCATTGCAATTGCGCACGACATACAGCTTAAGCCACAGGAAGCCACATGGCACGTGCTCCTCCGCACTCCGGCGAGCCACCGAGCCCACATCCGACAGCCATCTGCCCCCGCGTGCACCTGCCCCCACGGCCTCAGGGAGCTGGTGTGCGGGCGCGGGCGGCGGCCCTACCCCGAGCTGCGGCCCGAGGCCATCCCCCGCGCCGTGCAGGGCGGACTGCGGCCCGCCTTCACACACGACGTGCCGCCAGCCTACAGGTGCGACCTGTGAGCGTTCCTGCATGCAGAGCCCAGCATTATGAGTTACACAGCATGCAAGTAAGGGCCCGCGCTAGCATGAGCCTGCAGGCAGGGGTCCCGGGGTCTGCATGCGCGACCAGGCAGCATCAGAGGCCCAGCCACCGGACCGTTGTGGTACCACGCGTGTGCCTCACCGCTTCCCTAGAGTGCGCACCTAGCCACACACGCCGCAGTGAGCTCCCGGCACGCCCTCTTGCCGCCACGCCGACGCGGCGTACGCTTCCGCTGTGCCTTACCCACCCCGTGCCTCGCCCCGCGCCACCTTGTGCAACCCCCCGCAGGCTGCTCGCAGAGGCCTGTTGGTCCGCCGACCTGCACCGCCGCCCCTCCGCCCCCGATCTGGTGGCGGCGGTCAAGGGACAGCTGGCGGCGCTGCTGGCGGCCGAGCAGCAGCAGCAGGTACCACAACAGCAGCAGCAGCAGGTGCAGCAGCAGCAGCAGCAGCGCCACGGCAGGGCGCGGGGGGGCTCCGGACGCAGCGCAGCCCCTGTCGCCGGGGTTCAGTAGTAGCGCATGTGGGGTACTGCAGTGAAGGGGTCGGCGTACGTGGGTGGGTCAACAGCAGCAGGGCCGGCGGCAGGAGCCAGGCGGTTGCTTGGCGGCGGCCGTGCAGCGTGGCACGGGCCGCGCGTGCGGCTGCGCCGCACAGCACGTGCGCGGTGCACACGACGGGCATCCTGCATCGTATCTGCCGGCCATGCGCAAGTTCCGCCCACATACGAACGCGAACGAGGGGTAGAGAGAGACTCGGTGAAATAGACTTGCCCCGTGAATGAACAAAGTACACTTGATGATATTTTAGGGTCAAGTGGCTGGATGGCTGGATGGCTGGTGCGTACGGGTTGCGGCACGTGGGGGGTGGGAGGGAGGGACCTGGGGGGACCGGGATGGGATACGGGGCAGCAGGCCCCTGTACGGTTGGACATTGGGTGAAAGCAACGCCAATGATAATCACGTCACGAGGGCGCACCGCCCCAGCGCTGTGGCAGGGGGGCCGGGGGGCTTGCATGGCCACCTACCTACCTGCTCTGCGTCGACTATCGAACAAGTACTGGGCCTGGGGGATAAAGCATCGCATGTATCTGTCAAGGGCCGTGAGCGAGTACGTACAATGCGCAAGGGCTTCGTGGCCATCCTACGAATGGGCGGTGCAGGTGTGGATTCATGTGCCTTGCTTAAGCGACGTATGCGGGGGTAGCAGGTAGATAGGGGCCGCTGCAAAAGTTTGGGATATTTCACTTGCTGCTGCCGCCGACGCACGTGCACGGCTGTCCGTGTTAACGGCTTCGGGGCGCGCACCATGGCTTCTATGCCATCTGCGTATCAGCATACGTGGGTTAGTGTTGCAGCATGCCATTGTGCCCGTCGCATGGTAGCTGTCAGTACTGCTTGTATGTACAGTGTTACATGGGCATGGTGGCTTTGCTGCTGTGGGCTTTGCTGGGGCTGGCTGGGCGCTTGTGCTTCCGGGCCCGCCGCGCTGCACTGCGGGCGGCTGTGGGCGTATTCATTTACAATAAGTTTCATGATGGGGACTTAGGTAGGTAGGGTGGCGGGAGCTGTTGAGCAAAATGAGCAGTCTCGCGCACTGCAATCGGTTTGCCGTATACATGTTAATATACGTGGGTTGCCGCGATCCGCGCGTTAGCAGCCGGTGGGTAGCGTGGTTCCCGTGCATTGGGGCGGTTGTGATGGTGGTGCTGGTGGTGATGATCGATGGGGCTGGGGGAGGAAACAGTGCGCCATGGTGGTGGTGGTGGTGGCGGTGGTGGTGGTGGTGGTGGAGGTGGAGGTGGAGGTGGTGGCGGTGCTGGTGGTGGAGGTGGAGGTGGAGGTGGTGGCGGTGCTGGTGGTGGAGGTAGAGGTGGAGGTGGTTGGGTGGGTTGATACGGCTGGTACGGCGTTCCGGTTGTGTTTGTGGTGGCCGGATTGCCGGCCGGGGCGCCTCTGGCGCGGCGCCCTTGCACCCTTGCATCCTTGCATGCACGGCGACCGCGGCAACGCAACCAGCAGGAGCCAGTGGCGTTCATGCGCATCGTGTAGTTGCAGAGATTGCTGATCTGTTCAATGCTGCTGAAGTGTACAGTGTTTGTGCTCCGCTGCGTGTTCGCGTGCCATGCCCTGAGTGCTTTCCATATCCACGAACATTGAAGCGCCTTTATGTGGCCTATCGGTTCACTTCGATGCGTGGTTATATGCTTCCTATTGACGTAAAGAATATTCGTAAGATTGCGTGCCCCTCGGGAAGCGCTCATTGGAGCTGTGTCCAGGAGCTGCCGTGACTGCGGCAATCAAGCCAGTCGAGAGCTGACGGGGGCGATGTTGAGGTGGATGCGATGCATGGCGTAGCTCCGCCAGAGGGGTTGCAAAGCTCGACGCCAATAACGCTAGGCTGTTGGCTTTCAGATGTAGGTTGTTAAAGCACGAATGTGCGCAGGGTTGGTGGCTGCTGTCGTACGTTTTTCGTACGCAGCCGCGCGCGGTCTGGGCGCCAGGCAAGTAGTACAAGTGCTGGCGTGTGCGCACTTTTGCTTTCCTTGCATTGCTTTCCTTGGATTGCTTTGCTTGGATTGCTTTGCTTTCATTTCCTTGGGTTGCTTTGCTTTCCTTGTGTTGGTGGGCCTCTGGACACCATGGTCACTTTGTCATCATACCCACAGGCGTGTTGCAGCAGGGAAAACCATGTGGGGTGTACGGAAGGAGCTGTGACTGGGGTGCTGTGGTGCTCATGCGGGAGTTCCGCCGCCCCTGAGCCCGCCCGTCCTTTTGGGGTCCCGGCGGTGAACTGCCCTGCCCTGCTGGGGATCTCCTTGTCCCGTACATTCATGCGTGGCCATGCCTCTGTGTACTGCTGTGGTTTGAGCCTTCCGTTTGTTGTTCAGCGCCTGACACGGTTCTTCACTTTGTTCTGACCCAAAGTGTATTTTTTACGGCAGAGGCAGTTTAGCCACTTGCGATGCCCCGTGGCAGTGTCGTTACGCTGATATCGAAGGCCCCAGGCTAGCGACCTGGGTGCATGACCAGCCTTTGGAGGACGTTCCCTGCAGAGACGTCCGCAAGTAGCTTTGCAGCTACCTGGGTACTAAAAATCAGCGTTAGCTTCAGGACATATGTGCAGTATTCTTGTTGCGGGTCGGGCACATGAAGAGTGCACCTTGGGGGTGGGTTGGCGTGCCCATGAGCCTGCCGTACGGTGTTGCATGGAGCAAGCCGAATGCTCGAAATTTACTGTGCATGCCGTACGTTTATGATTGGGACGCCCGCTCCCGGTGGTACTACTGTCCTAATAATAATTGCCAGGATGTGTCTACCGTAGCTGCTGTCGGCAGAATGTATGTCGGGGGACCAGGTGCCAGGCGGATGGTCTATATTGGTCGTACCCACGTGTGTGACCACAGCAGCCGGCCGTTGGGGAATTCCGGATCATTCGTTTTCCCTGCTGTGTGGTGAGCGTCCCTGTCTGTCCAAAGTGCTAGCTGCACAACTTAGTGTACTGCAGTGTTCAAACGAAGGAGTTGCCTGGGCTGTAAGGCATGGTGTTGGATGAAGTCGCATTTCCGCTGGGCGGCTCCTTGCATTGCCTTGCTGTACGGTAAGCTTTGGTGCAGCACGGTGCGCAGTGGCACCTCGCTACCGTAGCCTTCATGACACCGGCAGCGAGCAACCATGCTATTACAACCGTAGTCTCCCTGACTGTCCATGCACTCCAAGACACAATCTTGCCCCCCGCCCAAACCCATCGGCCAACACGCACACAGATGCGCAAAACCGCTGCAGCGGTCGGCCGCGGGCGAGGTGAAACTGGGTGAAATCCTACAGCGCTCTACACCACTGACACCACCGACTGTCCATGCACTCCAAGACATATATGATCTGTCGGCTAACACGCACAAAAGCTCAAACCGCGGCAGTAGCCGGCTGCACACTACGTAAAGTCTGTAGCGCCCTGCTTTGCGCACAGCAGCAGCTGCGACACTGCAGTTGTGACTTGGCATGGTGTAGCCCGAGCGACACCTACGTATGGCTAGTTTGCTGTGACATGCCCCTAGGAGACGCAGGCACGTGGCGGCGCCTGACAACCAACCGTCCCATGCACGGACACATGCCACTGCCCCCATGCTGCTCACCCCACCACCTGTTCGTCCGACACCCCCTCATCAACCCCCCCGCCCCCCCCCCCCCCCCCGCGCCCCGCCGCCCCCCCCCCCCCCCCCCCCCCCCCCCCCCCCCCCCCCCCCCCCC
>VFQN01001642.1_pt1 | contig 36697 bp, 54 predicted proteins | sample 3512371 | NCBI WGS metagenome assembly VFQN01 (sample SAMN10412370, study PRJNA504923) | tailings metagenome | isolation source: Replicate 2 from Balatoc abandoned mine | place: Philippines: Itogon, Benguet | collected 2017-08-28
GGATGGCGCCCCCACTGAGTTATCTGACGTGCAAAAGACGGTTGCACTTGCGTCAGGTGGCACTTCTCTTGCTCCGGTAACTATAGCTTCATCAGTGCATGCGTCCCCATTCCGTTGCCATAGGCTTCATGTCCAACCGCGGGCGCCAGAACGTTGCGTCCTACCTGGTGCTGGACCTGGGGGTCGACTGGCGGCGCGGGGGGGACTACTTCGAGAGCCTGCTGCTGGACTACGACGTGACCAGCAACTGGGGCAACTGGGTGGCGGCGGCGGGACTGACGGGCGGCCGCATCAACCACTTCAACATCACCAAGCAGGTGGGGGCACGGGGTGTGGGCGTGTGTGTGTGTTAGGGGTGTGTGGGTTAACACAGGGTGGGTGGCAGCGGCGGGGCTGACGGGGGGCCGCATCAACCACTTCAACATCACCAAGCAGGTGGGGGCAGGGGGTGTGGGCGTGGGTGTGTGTTAGGGGTTGTGTGGGTTAACAGTCAAGTGGCGGCGGCGGGGCTGACGGGGGGCCGCATCAACCACTTCAACATCACCAAGCAGGTGGGGGCAGGGGGTGTGGGCGTGGGTGTGTGTTAGGGGTTGTGTGGGTTAACAGTCAAGTGGCGGCGGCGGGGCTGACGGGGGGCCGCATCAACCACTTCAACATCACCAAGCAGGTGGGGGCAGGGGGTGTGGGCGTGGGTGTGTGTTAGGGGTTGTGTGGGTTAACAGTCAAGTGGCGGCGGCGGGGCTGACGGGGGGCCGCATCAACCACTTCAACATCACCAAGCAGGTGGGGGCAGGGGGTGCATGTGTGTGTCAGGGGGGTGGGTGGGTTAACGCGTATCACCAAGCAAGTAAGGGCACGAGGTGTAGGCGTGGGTGGGTTAAGAGCTTTTTGTGCATCAGCGCGTGATGGTAGCGGAGGGGTGCAGGCGGCCGCCTCGTCGACGATCCCGTTTGACCGGATTTGTGTTGCGTGCATGGTGAGTGTATGTGCTAGCTTTGGTTGTATGTCAGGGGCCACACCAGCTGCCGGTATTTGAGCACAGCGAAGACCACGAGGCAAACGCCCCGGCTGCTTGCTTGGGCACATACAGCGCTTCCATTCCATTGCCCCTGCATCGCGATCGTACTCCTGGCCCTCACAAAAACTGCACGGTGGTTTGACAACCAACTCGATTGCCCCGTGCCATGCAATGTCGTACAACCGTGCTGCTGCCGTACAGTCCAAGGACTACGACCTCAACGGCGACTACGTGCGCACGTGGTGCCCCGAGCTGCGCAACGTGCCCACCTCCAAGGTGCACGAGCCGTGGACCATGAGCAAGGAGGAGCAGGAGAAGGCCGGATGCAGGTGTGTATTAGCGCGAATGGGCGTGGGTGTGGGCTGCGGGGGCTGGCGCGTGGGCGGGGTTGCCTGTACATACATGGCGTTACGCGCAAGGCGAAGTATGCGTGCTGCATGCGCCACGGCTTCCCTGACGTTGTAAAGCGTTGTGATGGGTAATGGTGGCCTCGACTTGGACCGATTGGTTGGTTGCAACTAACTGGTTGCAACTAACTGGCGGTTGGTTGCACGCAGGATCGGCGTGGACTACCCCAACCCCATCCCGGCGTCCCGGCACGGGCGCCCGCACGCGGGGGCAGGTGCGTGCCACGTGCCGCATGCCACGTGTCAGCAGCCTGCGGGTGCCAGTTGCTGCGCTGCGTGTAACAAAGTGGCCTGGTAGGCGAGCCGGATGTCAAGCAGTTCCATTGGCACAGTAGATGCGTGTCACGAAAGCGAGGGTCGTCGGGTTGGGCAGCGGCGCCAGGCGCTGGACAGCCATGGGTATGGTGCTCAGTAGTGTTAAAATTAGGCGGCAACGGCTGTCGGCCATGTTGGTTACGCGTTTCCTCGCTGTCCTTGTAGGCGGCGGCGGCGGGCGGCCCAGCGGCGGGCGGCCGCAGTCGGGCCGCGGCGGCGGCGGCGGCTCGCGCGATGGCGGGCGCGGCGGCGGCGGGCGGCAGTACAAGAAGACGGACTTCGAGCGGTACAGGTGAGGCCCTGGTGCTCGAACTGTCAGCTCCAGGAATGCGGCGACACGCACGGCAGAGCGGCCGGGTCTATGACCAGGCTGCAAGCGAGTGAAGGTGAAATTGTTGGTGGTGGGACGCACACACGATGCTCGGCACGCACACACCATGCCTCGGTAGCAGAGGTGTGGCTTCACGTAGCCAAGGTGGCTGTGGTGTGAGTCCAACACGGGTTCGGTGGTAGCCATTGTGCGCGGGACTTTGTGCTTTAGGGGCAGAGCAGAGCTGTAACGGGAGGCCAGGACGTGTGTGGGTCGTGGAGCGTGATAACCTAACGGGCGCAACGGCGTGAACGCAAATGGGTTGTCCTACTGGGCTTGTGTACTGCGCGTGGGGCTGCTGCTCGTTTGTGCACATGCATGCTATAGCATTAAGGGCCTGCTGTTCGGGCCCTACAGAGAGGAGCGGCAGCTTGCAGCTAGGGTCGATGCGCGCTGCTGAGCTACGAGGTGACTGTGTGCTAGCGCATGGAGTGTACGGCCGCGTTACGCGAGATGGCGATGTGCTGTAGCGCCTACCGGTGTGCGTACGGCGTGGATTGTGTGGAATGCCTGGATACTCCTCTTGAACAGGGATGCTTGGATGCATGCTGTTCTGTAATTTTGTTACAACTGGAACGGTGCCGTGACGTTGGTAAGCAGACAGTGGCAGGCAGTATCAATGTTTTTGCGGCGACGGTACGCTAACACCGTACGGCGTGATCAGTCCTGACAAGCTTCCTCTGTGTGCTACCCTACCGAAGAGCTACCTCGCACGGGCAGCAATCAGACCACCATTACACCCTGCGCACGCTCGAGAGCGCTCACTCAGGGCCAACGGCCAAGGCAATAACAGGGGCGATGCTGGGCACTTTGACGCACGTAACGCCAGGAGAAAGTGACGCACTATGCGTACGAGACCTGTTTAGGAGTTAGGACACTCGCCATGAGCACCTACGGCTCCTCCGTCCCGTCCCCAGCTGTCCCCAGCTGCCGGCCCACGGCATGTGCACCGCCAAGGCGACAGACAACGCCACAGCTTTGCATGCGATGCAGGAACTACTTGCATGCAAGGCATACCAAGCAAGCCGCCCACACCGTACTGGTGCCAGCACCCCACAGAATGCAGTCGTGGGGACCACGATAGGGCAGCCCACCGCCCTGTGCTGCCGGGCCCACGAGGACTGCCCCTGCGACTGTGCTCACAGATGGGGCGCCGTACGCACGGTCTACTGCCCAGCAGGTAGCCTGCCGCCCGCCTGCCGCCCGCCTGCTGCCCGCCTGCCGCCCGCCTGCCGCCCGCCTGCCGCCCACGTGTCGCCCACCTGCGCTAGGTCCAGGGATTTGGGGACGGCACGAGTGTGAGGCCGGCGCGTAGAGCGGCCGGGCAGACAGAACGGGGGCTGTAAGGATAATGCCGAAGGTGCAGCGGCTGCTATACGGCAGAATGGCACATCCGCACTACTACGGTAGCACGCCAGTACCCCTGCCGCCCTGCGTGCCCGCCTCCAGTAGTCCACATGCACAGCCTGGGATGGGGGCACGCAGGTACCAGATGGTTTAGTTGCACAGGGCAGCGGGAGAGGGAGCGTGACGCCACACCGGCATCCATGTGGCAACACAGCGGTTGACACGTGGCAGTTGTTAACCTGGATCCTGGTTGTGGGCATCCACGTTGTGCTCACCCAAGCTGCCTATTGAGCCCGTTGGCAACCCACCCAGCGCACTAAACGGGGGTGCGGAGCGTTGGTGCGTCAGTGGGTGGAGCCCTGGGCCTGTGGGCCAGCAAAAGGCCCGACGCGACCCACCGAAACAGACCCACCCCCGTCATGACCAACGCAACTGCCGCTGGCCGAACCGCTGACGCAAACCCCCGGCGCGGTGTAGTCGACTCACTTTGCTTTATATTACTTGTTGGCGGTTCGGGCTTGGCCACCGAGGCCGGGTCGGCGGCAGGGATTTCTATGCCTGCGACAAGGGTGCCAGCAGGCAGTACAAGGTTCGTATCCGGAAGGCGTCGAGCGCGCAAGGTCACCAAAAGTATCTGCAGAGCCTCGCGGCATAAAGCCTGGCACCAGAATCGCTGCTGCTACAGGATAACTGAGCTGCGTGCTCGTTCTTTCATCACTCAACTAACGGCACAAAAGAGTCGCCGACATGAAGAGCCTCTTCCTGCTGCTGGCGCTGCTGGTGTTCGCAGCCGCGCAGTCAAGCCGCTCTGCTAACGATGGCAAGGTGAGTGGGTGCGGCGGAGACATGCAGCGCAGGAACTAACGTACGGGCGCTTTCGTCCACTGCTGCTTGCCAAGTCCTGTACGTGGTCGTTATTGGTCCTCCGTGCCGCGCCGTCGGCTGCCTTGCTTTGCCTTACCCTGCCGCCTCACGCACACACTGTGCGGAAGTCGGTGGCTGGTCTCCTCGTTCCGTACACGCCTTGCAGGCGACGTTCCAGGCCCCAGCCACCTGAATGCGTGCCTACGCGGCACTGCCCCCTCCCCTCGCTCCTGCCACGTGCCCCCTCCCACGCAGTGGGCCGCCCGCCGGCGCATGCACGACGCTGGATCCACAACGCCCACCGACCCCCGAGGCAGCGCCGTCAGCGCCAGGAACGACGGGGGTTTTGTGATGCAGTTCGCGGTCGTGTGTCAGGACGACCGGATGACCAGTATGTCCAGCAGGTTTGCCATTGGGAATACAGAGACCTGGAACAAGGCTGCGCTGCAAGCTGCTGGCATCAAGGCCAACGACTCGTGCTGGGTGGTGGCTGACATCGTAGCTGGCAAGAAGAACTTCGACGCCGATCAGAACTTCTTCTTCGACCCCACCAGCAACAAGACGATCGTGTACAGGATCGCCGGAACGACCTTGAACCCGAACTGGAAACGGGTGGATTAAGGGCAGGGACCTTGGCAGGGTTTCAGCTCCGGCTAGTTGCAGGGCCAAGTTGTTGCGCCCGTTGTGCAGCATGCAGCAGCATGTACGTACCAGGGAGGCATGGCATAGACTGACCTCCAGAGCGTTTACCCATCTGCACCTTAAGCGCTTGCACACGCAGTGATGCAGTAGTCTCTACCGACAAGCAGTTTGGCCAGCCTGATGTTGCTGGTAGTGTTGCGGGTAGGGGCGGTACCGTAGCAACAGGACGGCATGCGTGTTGGTTGCAGGCGATGATGGCACGTGTAACGCACGTGTACGGCAGGGGTTGCACCTCGGGGTAGCCCCTTCGCATGGCTACATGCATGCAGGTCAAGCTAGTCGCACTATTTGACAGCCGCAAGGGTTGATGAGCCTGGATGCGGGTTGCCGAGTCTGACATTGGCAATTGCATGCGACGTTGACGTCGGGACGCCTTGGGTGTAGCACCCCCGGCGGACTCGGTTGTTGGTTGCCCGTTGTCAACCCACCGACTGACAACGTACTCGAGGGCTGTCTCAGTTGGCTCTTGGCTGTAGCCTAGCGGATAGGCGTGGACGGTTGCGGACCGATCGTGCCCAACAGTTGGTTTGTGCAGTTAAAGCCCCAGTGGTGAGGCCAGTTAACTAACGCTGGGACAGCGGGGGAGCGGAGGCCCAAGGTCACACTTGCCTGTACCATACCATAAAGCCGTGCCGTCCTTGGGCGGGTCCCATTGTAGGTTGGGCCCACGCGATGTAAGGAGTTGGGTTGCGGTAACAAGCTATCAAGAGTACCGTAAGCACCAAATTGGAAGCACCACCCGCAGCAGATTGACAGCACACTCCACACGCCCGCGCGTATCCGCACGCCACCTGCTCTCCTGCTGCATTCACCCACCTGCAGCACCAATGCAGCCACTGACTGCACTCCCCCTCATCCACAGTACACCCTGGCACCACGATCCCGAGCACTGGTCCCACGCCGAGACCACCGACATATGTACGGCACCGCATCGATTAGATTGTCAAACGTACGGTACCACCAAGGTACGGTAGCTAACCTATCGTGCCTTGCACACGTGGAACCCGCCGCCTATCCAGTGCCAACCACTTCCAACGGGTGGCGCAGAGCGCTCGAACTCATCCAACGCATTTTCGTTGCAACATGCGCATGAACACAGGCTGAGGGTGGCGGTCTGCCATGCACGTGCCAACGGATCCTACACTTTTGCTACGCTTAGCATTACGCTCACGAAGGGCAGTGCCTGGCACACTGCATTGTTACTACCGGTACACCTACGGCTCTCCTACCTCCTGTGCCGCAGCCCCGTCCCCTGTTGTCGCCCCCACGCCCATGCCCCCTCCCCTGCCCCCTCCACACCTATCGTGCCCAACCGCACCACATCCTCCGCCACACCCTTCACATCTCTTCCAGCCCTCGTGCCTCCCCTCCTCCCTTTTCTCCTCCTCCTCCCCGTCCTCCGGCTGCTCCTGTACGTTGACGATACGGCCCTCCAAGACGGGAGCGATGTCGTACTGCCCCGTCTCGGGGTGATGTACGGCAACGCTGTGCACCGTACTGCTGGGCGGCCGTGCGGGGCCGCCCTCCATGGCAATGCCGTGCACCGTACTGCTGGGCGGCCGTGCGGGGCTGCCTTCTGTGCTGACGCCGTTGCTGCTGCCTCCTGGCCGCCCAACGGTGTCTGCGAGGAGAGCCTGCAGCCGATTGTGGTCAAGCTCGTTCCTCTAAGGGGCGGCGAAAAAGCGGCAAGGGAAAAGGGGAAGTGAAATGGTGCGGTGCCTTCGGAGTAACGCTGGGACACACATTGCAACAAACAAAAAAGGCGCTGCCGTTCTGCCTTTCCCCCTTTCACCTGCCCCCCTTCCGCAGTCTCGCGAAGAACGCCAGGCTCACCCAAACCGCGCCCCTGTGCTCACCTCAGCGGCCATTCGTCCCGCTCAGCAGGTGCATCTTAACCCTGGCCTGAACCTGCCTCCTTGACGTCCACCTTCAGCTCCACGACGTCCTTGTTGAGATTCTCCTGGATGGCTATCAGCTGCATCGTGCAGAGCTTGAGCTCGTCGCGCCACTTCTCCTGCTGCTCCGGGCCGCACTGGGACTTGTACGTGCATGCTGCATGCAGCTCGCCTGCCTTAAAAACGGCGACGCACCACGCGCCAGCAGCAACCTTGACCAGGATGTTGAGACCTGGCCCAAACTGCGACCCCGACGTGGGAGCTGGCTGGCTTGTCAGCGAGCATGTCCCGTTGGGCGTGCACTGCGCTGCGCCAGTAGGTGCGCGGCGTTGGCAGTGAGAGTGCCTCAAGCCTGGCAGCCCAGCTGTTGCCCGAGAGTATATGTTCATGGTATACAGTGGATAAAGTGGATTTGGTGCAGAGGGTTCCGCGCACAGCAGTCCTGGCTCGGCCGCGGCAGGCTGGAAGCAGCGAGGGGCAGCGCGCCTAATGCGTATCAAACAATTGCATTCTAAGTTATTGTAAAGAACTTATCAGAAAGGCACAGGCGCTGAAGTTGGGACCTAACTCCAGGGCTCGGGTCGCGGAAACCTTTTTGCCGTGTGCACTGCCTTTACTTAATCCAATTACAAACCATTTCAGTGTAGGGTTTGGTCCACAGGTTGGGTTCCCACGTCGGGTCGGGTCGGGTTTGTGTTCTGCAGTACGGCGTCTGCTGGGGGCCTGATCACGATACTGATCATGGAGCTTGATGAACGCGCCCTCGGGTGCTGCAATGTCAAGTGCAAGTGGACTGGCGTAGCTTGTGCCCCGAGCGGTCCCTGCTGGCGTGCTGGTACCAGCTAGGTCTGGGCAAACCAACACAATGCCCCCAGCCCCGACACCCCACACAAAGCATGCCTGACTCTCGGCGCCAAATAAAAGTCACGATCTAAATCACGTAAAATTTCATGACGTGGCCAATATGTTGATAATGAATATATTTCAGCAACATCTAAACGCATTTTCATAATTTCTTGACTATCAATCCAAATATCAGAAGCTTGGCCATTTAATCCACCGAAAGCTGTCGGAGGGGCCACATACACAAAGGGGGCCCCGTTGGCCGCAATATATGCCAAAGGGCTAAAAGTATTTTTAGCAATAACGTCTTGGTAAGCCACTCCCTGTGACGACGTGAATAGGGAAAGACACCTGAGTACCCCTCTATTAGGCCCACTGTGCATGCACGCGTGCCCCCAGCAGTATGGAAGCGATCAGGCACGCCCAACCGCCCATGCTCACATAAAACCCGCCGCTTGTCCAGTGCCAGCCACTTCCAACGGGTGGCGCAGAGCGCTTCGGTTGAAATCACCCAACGGCCAACGCACGTTGCAGTACACACGAACACTGGCTGAGGGCCCACCACCCGGGTGGTGGCCTATCACGCACAGGCCAACGGCACCTAATCCTGTACTATGCTTACGAAGACTGCTTTGGGCAGTACCAAACTTACACCTAAGGCTCGTCCTGTGCCTCAGCCCCGTCCCCTGTTACCGCCCCCACGCCCACCCCCTCCTCCCCTGCCCCCTCCGCACCCTTCCCGCCCGCCTCGCCCACCGCATCCTCCGCCTCCCCAGACCCCTGAGGCCCCTCCTGCCCCAGCTCCTCCCTTCCCTCCCCCTTGTCCTCCCTTTCCTCCTCGTTCTCCTCCCTTCCCTCCTTGTCCTCCCCGTTCTCCGGCTGCTCCTGTACGTTCACAACACGGCCCTCCAAGACGGGCGCGATGACGTACTGCCCCGTCTCGGGGTGGTGTACGGCAATGCCGTGCACGGTACTGCTGGTGGGCCGGCAGGGGCCGCCCTCCACTGTACTGCCGTGTGCCGTACTGCTGGTGGGCCGCGAGGGGCCGCCGTCGGCACCGACGCCGTTGCTGCTGCTGCCCAGCCGCCCACTGGTGTCTTGGGAGGACAGCCTGCGGCCGAGACAGCGTACACCGCAGCAGGAACATAGTAAGTACGTTCCACCGCAGCAGGAACATAGCAATCCACCAGTAAGCAGCAGTCCGAGATCTTGCAGTGGCGGCCAGGGTGGCTTGCCCACAACAGAGATCAGCGCCGGCCATGCGGCCCCATTGCTACAGACCCGCGTACCCACGCGGTCCCGCCACACGCCCCTACCTGCTGGCCTTTGCCCTGGCCATCCGCAGCGCGCCAGGCAGTGGTTTATACCATGCAACACATCAGATGCACCGAAAACTACGTCTGTAGTATAGTATGACCAGTCCACCCACGTTTGCCCGCTGGCCTTGGCCTTTGCCGCCCCCAGTGTGCCAGGCATCTACATATACAGTAGATGTCTCAAGTGTGAGAGACCACGATGTACACAGGCATCCCACTCACTTTTGCCTGCTGGCCTTTGCCTTTGCGGCCCACAGGGCGCCAGGCAGTATGCATGAATTATATGATACTATTTAGTGAATTGGCAGTCCAGAGTCCACTCACTTTTGCCTGCTGGCCTTGGCCTTTGCGGCCCACAGGCTGGCTGCGGGGTGCAGCCCCACGGAGGGGTCCCACTTGGTGAGCACCTCGAGCGTCAGGAAGTGGTTGCGCAGCGCCGTGGGCAGCGTCACGCCCAGCTCGGCGTCAACCACCACGCGGCAGCCCTGGGGGGATGCAAAGCAAAAATATTATCTATAATATTTTTGCTACGAAGGGAATATTTATTATGCTCAGTGATTGTGGGCAGCGTCACGCCCAGCTGGGCGTCCACCACACGCGGCAGCCCTGGTGTATTTCCATACAACAAAACATGACAGTAAGAGAGGTTGTGTTGCCGTGCACACTTGGACGATTCCTTTAAGTGTTGGTGAGCACCGTACATACGTATCCGCCGCGAAAGTAAACGTTTGGTTGCCACCCAATGGTGCCCACCCTCAACACGTATACATACACCCGGTCTCCTAATACACACGCACCAGCTCCCCTAACACACACCCACCGCGAACACGTCGTATCCGTCCTTGCCCTGCGCCAGGTACTCCTTGGTGGCCACACGGTAGCTGCGCTGCGGGTCCAGCGGCCGCGGCGCGCCGTGCGCCCCCAGGGGCCCGGTGGTGTGCGCGCTGCCGGGCACGATGCGGCGGCCGGGGGGCTGCGAGGGGTCGAACGAGAAGCGGATGCCGGACACCTGCGGGGGAGTTGGAGTGTGGTTGACACGTGTCAGCGGAGTAGGGAAGTGGTAGGGCCGCGGAGGGCGAGCGGGGGAGAACCGCAAGTGACAGAGAGTAGCTGCTGACTGTACGCCGAAACGCACCCGAGTGTTATGCGGGGGTCTAACGTAAGGGTTGGAAGATGGACGGGGTAGGGCGCGGGAGGCAGAGTGCCGGGTTGCGGTGTTGCCAAGGCTTTCAGCACGGGGCTGGTGCCGGACGCCTGGTGGCGGGAATTGGCCAAAGCGGGTGCGAAAGCGGTGCAGGCGCCTGTTGTTCCTAGCGGCCTGGCCTGTAACAAATGGGCGGTCCTCCTTTCGGCTCTCCACATGTACCGTACAGGTCTGCCTCTGGCGACGTGTACGGCAACCTTGCCGTACGGTGCCGTACCGTACCTGCGGGAAGCGGCCCTCCAGCTTAGGCCATTGCGATACGCCGTTCTCCAGGGCCTCCAGCACCTTGTTTGAAAGGAAAAAACAGGAATGGGGCCAGGAGCAGATGTTGTAACGTACTAGCAATGGATTCCACATACGCGAAGCATGCTAGGTGGCCGCCTTGGATGCAGTATCCATCCACGGGTAGGATGTCATATCTCCCTCCTCAACCCAGATCCCTGTAATACACAGGCACCCTAATACACACCTGCGCGCCGGTGCACTCCAGCACCACCGTCTCGTCCAGCATGGGCAGGATGGCCACCAGGTCGCGGTGCCGCAAGGGGCCCGCGGGGTGCACCATGTCGGACCTGGATAGGGGGAAGGTGCAGGGAGGGGACAGGTACAGCACCTGGTTTCAGCAAGCGTTCTGGCGAAACTGCTGCAGGGGCCCCGCTGGGTGTGCCACAGCGTTGTCAGACCTAGGTGCGGGACAGACATCCGGTTCCCGCCCACGTTGCAGGCGGCTGCGGACGACAGCCGCGTGATTCAGGGGATGCTAGTGCGGCCACCACAACCGCCGCAACCACCAGCTCCACCCCCCAAGCACACCACGCACCTCAGCCAGCCGGAGTTGCGCCCCCGTCACCTGCCGCGGCGCCAGCCAACTGCCACAGCCACATGCTTTGCAGCGGCCACCGCAGTCATCACAACCACCGCAACCGCCACAACCACCAGCATCACCCCCCACGCACCTCAGCGAGCCCGAGTTGAGGATGGCGATGTGCGCCCCCGCCGCCCGCCTCCACACGTCCGTGACCAGGTTGCCCAGGTTGGACTCCCTGTTGCGTACTGTTTGGAAGCGTCCGTCCAGCTCCGTCAGCGTGTGGCCCACCACGTGGTCCATGCGCTCGCCCATCAGCTTGGCGAAGCCCGCCACAACCTGCGGCCCGGACGGCATGAAAACGCATTGGATAAGCGCCGGGTCAGGCAGCTCATGTGCGAAGTGCTGTGGCGCGTCCAGCTCCGTCGGCGTGTGGTCGACAAGGTGAACACATTGCGCTCGCGCATCCGTTTGCCAAAGCCCGCCACGGCACAGATGCATGTCCGACATGCAGTCATTTGACGGGCGCAGCACGAACAGGACTCGCTCAAGCCTGTACCGCAGGGCCTGGGAGCCTGACAAAGCCCGCCCTTGGGTGCAGCCTCAGGTGAGGGCGATGGGCACTGCTTGAATGTGCCGAAGGCGTAGCTGGGTCTCTCCTAAGACCCCATCTCATAACCGTTCTCATACCATTCTCAGAACCGTTAGCCACAGTGCATTACACACCGCAACGAAGCAGCCGAGGCCATGCACAGGGGAACCCCAACGCCACCATAAGGTACTACACATGCAGTGCCGGACGCAGTGCCGTACAGAGGCGGTGCGGCAGGGCACGAGATGTACGACGTGTGAACGTAAACCACGACGTACCTCAGCGGTTGCTGGGTCCTCCGGCACATCCGAGGTGATGGGAATGCGCTCCACCTTGAGGGTGGGGGCCGCGGCTCCAGAGCCGGGTTCGGAGCTAGCAGCTGCCGGCAGCTCCACGCGTATAACAGACAGGTCTCGGAAGTCCGTACCTGCAGTACACATGTACGACCGCATAAGGTGAGCGGGCTGAGTCTTAGAGGGTGCACGAGGCGGGGGCGCCAACGGCCCGATCCCATAACTGGGATTTGCGCTGCTGGCACCACCGGCAGAGGGTCGGCAGCATGGCCAGTGTACGGTCGTTTGGTGCATGGGCCGGTCACACAAAGGCCGTGGTAGCCCGGCTGTGCCCCCAGACATACCACCCAGCCTCGGGCGTCACCATGCGCCGCCATGCAGCACCGCTCACCTGCCTTATGAGGTTGAGACAGACAGACAGTATCGGAGGTCGGGGCATGCATGCGCGTGGGCATACCACTAGCTGCGCACCCGAGCCTCATCCGACTTGACGAGCAGCGTGTTTTACGGCGCGATGGACACGTGGTGGTGGTGGTGGTCGTGCCCCCAGACCCAGCACCCGTCCCACGCACAACCATGCAGTTGGGTTTCCGTGAACTTTGTGTGCGCACGTCGTACCTGACTTGACCAGCAGCGTGTTGTGCGGTGCGATGAAGTCGGATACGTAGTGGTGGTCGTGGCCCCCAAGCACCAGGTGGAAGTCGGGCAGCTCGGCCGCCAGCTTGCGGTCGTTGGGCTCGCGCATGTGGGTTAGCGCCACCAGCAGCTCGGCGCCCTGGGCCTGTTGTGGGTACACACAAGCAAGGAGCAGGATGATGACGAGCAAGGAGCAGGGTGACGCAATTAATTATGCCAGCCCCACGTGCATGTGCCTTGGCGCGCGGAGCAGCCCCGCACTTGGGGGGCCTGAGGGGCGTATAATCGGAGAGCATGGATGTATCAAGGGTGTGCTCCTGTGCATGTGCATGCATGTGCATGTGGGTTAGCACCACAAGCAGCTCAGCACCCTGGGCCTGGGCGGCACACGCGTTGCACGGCCGCACACTCCCCTCCACAGCTCACCTTGAGCTCCGGACCCTCAATGCCTCCCACTCCCGTACACTCCTTACCCGTAGCTCCGCCGCCAGCCTCCTGCATCACCACCCAGCCCCATGCTGTCCAAACGTGTCCGTTTGCTTTGGCACAAGACATTCCAACGGCTCCGCCCACCCCTTACCCTCAGCTCCGCCGCCAGCCTCCTGCCCGTCTCCACGAAGTCCACGTACTGCATGTCGGACACGTTGACTGCTCCCAGCGTGTCAAGCCACTCCTGCTCCACCAGCCCCACCACGCCCACGCGCACGCCGTGCCACTCCTGCAGCCACGTGGCGCCCGCCTGCGCGTACGGCTTGCCTGCAGGGGAAGTGGGAACGTGGCGACCTGCATCAATACGTGCAAGGTGCTCACACTGCGCAGTCCCGAGCGCCTTGTGCCACGTGCCCTGCCCCACGCGTCACGCACCCGCCACCTTATCCAGCACGTTGGCCATCAGCCACATGCGGCCTCCTCCCTCACTTGCAGTCCCCACCACGTGTCAGGCGACACGTGCCACGTGCCCTGCCCCCACGCGTCACGCACCCGTCTCCTTGTCCAGCACGTTGGCCATCAGCCACATGCGGCCTCCTCCCTCACTTGCAGTCCCCACCACGTGTCAGGCGACACGTGCCACGTGCCCTGCCCCACGCGTCACGCACCCGTCTCCTTGTCCAGCACGTTTGCCATCAGCCACGGGAACTTGCACTGCGCGTTGAGCTTCAGGAGGTTGGCCAACCCGTAGTCGAAGTCATGGTTCTGTGGGGTTGGCAGGCAGCACGGTACACGACGAAGTTGCACGTGAGCTGTAACGCAGAGTACGCTCTGCTTATAAATATGTACAAGCAAGCTAGCAGCCACGTCCTACCTCCCCACATCGGGAAAAGGGCAATGCGATGGAGGAGCCTCCGTTGCTCTGATGGAGCCATGCGACCCAGGGCATTGCGAAATTAACCTTCCGGGGAAGCTGGCAGGGGGTCCACCGACGCGTTGGCGCACACCCCACCTACGTGTCACCGTACGTCGCACCCCACTCACCCCCATGCAAGAGACGGCAACTCCGATCTCGTTCAGCACCGGAACCATCTGCTCGCCCCTGCAGCACGACATAATACAATTCATCAACCGCAGGCGGCGCGTGAAACTGTGCCGCTGGTAACTGGCTGCGTCGAACCCACACCGCAGCGTCGGGTGCGGCAATCCGTAGCGCCAAGGCTGAGCCCGTGGGCCGCGCGCCCCGGCCCCCGGACCACCACATTGCTGCCCCAAGCCCCCGTGCAACTCATTCGCACCGCGGCGCTCACCATGGACCGTCTGTGGGCGTGCACGTCACTGCCCTTGCTCTTGTCGTGCCCGTAATGAGCTCATCCGTCCCCAGTTACTGCGCCACTTGGCAATAGACCCTTACCCCACCACTCCCCCTCCTCACAGCGTGGTGGTGCTCAGCATGGAGCGGTTGTATGTGCAGGCGTAACGCCATCTGCCATCGCATGTGCTTCCCAAACACGAGAATCAACCTTTCAACTGCTGTCCTCCCCACTTTCCCCACCCCACCCCATCCCTGCCCTCGCAGTGCCATGGTGCTCATCATGGGGGGCTATGGGCGTGACGCCAATCGCCTTGCATCTATGTCAGTCTGAATGATCATTTAGGTTGATACAAATCCCCAACCTCCCTGCCCTCACAGCGTCATGGTGCTCATCATGGAAGGGTTGTAGGCGTCCCCGCTGAACAGCACCAGCGGGTTGGCGCCCTGGGACACAAACTCCTTGACCTACCGGGGGGATGGGGAAAAGGGGTGAGGGGGAACTTGCAGGTGGGTTGCGGGTGGGGCCGTGGCCTGCGGATCGGTCCGGCGAGGCATGACCCTGTACAGCCTTTGACTCGGGCCGTAAAGCAAGGGCCCCCTAAAGAAGTGCACCGTGTACCGTACTGTACTGCAATAACGCATTTGATGCTACGCATCGTCTGATGCAGGCGCCAGGGAGTCACTGAACACGCACCTTGAAAGCAAAGCGCGCCGCGCCCCCAACCGGGTCCCTTGCGGCTGGCTCAATGTTGTACACATCTGCGCGGAGGGCCGGGAAGTTACGGATGAATGTGAGTCTGGCGTGTGTGCCGTTGTGTTGTGGGTGGTCGACCGCCTGCGGTGTGGGTATGTGTGGGTACGCTTGCTGGTTTGAAACGCCAAGGCGGCACGTGGCAGGGATACCCTATGGCTGCAGATCACCTCACCATCAATCAATCCCATTCCCCTTTGCATTGTGCATCATGTAAATAAGACCTGCTTTGTGGCATACCCATTTAGGTGACAAGGCGGTGTGCCATACGATGACGCGATGACGTCCTGTTCAACACGTGCTAGGACGCTCGACATGACGCACCGTTGAAGTGTAGGATGGTCAGTCTACGTGTGGCACCGACTACATCCGGCAACGACACAGATTTAACAGGAGAAGACTTTAGCTCCACCGCGGTGTCGGTGCTCCGTTGGCTGGTGCTCTCAGGCGAGTCCTCGGAAAGGGGATGCGCCACGGGCAAGGGCTTTGGGGTCGCCGGGTCAGGGGTGTCTTTCGAGCACCCTGCTCCCATTTTGCCCTGTTGTTCTATCAAATGCAAAGCAATGAACCAAAGGTACGCTACACGGAATGATCGTTTTGCATTTGCGTAACAAAGTATCGATGTCGAGACTTGGGTATGGCGTTGACGACGGGTACGTCGACTGTCGCTAACAGCTTACGAAAATGAGAGCGATACTACGCCACGTCCACCTCAGCTCGCCACCTAAGTCGGCGCGTCTGTCCTGTTTGCATCGAGGTTGGGGGTCGTACAGGCAGGGGCACAGGCAGGGGTCAGTCCGAGCGCCGAGGCCACGACCCCAAGGACGCATCGCACGCACTATACAGTATGATAGCAATGCTTGCACAGTCTGTCCGTGAGCAAACGCCGACCCCAATGCGTGAATGCAGGAGTGGCACGCCTGCCCCTGCCCCTGCCTGCACTACCTGCCTTCTGCTACCTGCAACGCACGGCTCAAAGTCAGGGTAGGCACTAGGCAGTAGGGGCCCAGTGGTGATCAGTGCTGGGCAGCCAGCAGGTGCTGCTTGCACCGCATTGCACTGGTGCTGACTGGTGCGACAACGGCATCTAATCCCTGCCGTATCCGTGTCCGCTTCACTCCTAGACCAGTGAACCCACAGGAACCCATGTTCCAAGCTCCAACAGCTCACTACCGGTACCGGTATTTTCTCAGGTCCCCTGTGCACCACACCCTTTCCCATCCATAAGGTCCGCGTGGAAGGTCTACACCTTTGGGTAGATGGGTAGGTGGATACCGGGGCAGGTCCACACCTTTGGGGAGATGGAGACACGGGGCTTGCCAGCATGATCACCCTTTCTGCTCCTGCTCCTGCTCCTGCTGCTGCTTCCTGCTCGAAATTCCGGCCTGGTTTGCATGGCGTGCGCGCTAGATCCCGGTCGCCATGACCAGGTGGCCTTCAAGCACGTGCGGTGTGTGTTACGTACCTCGTTACATCAGTGGTTCCTGCCCCTCCGCCTTGCACATGCGGCCAAGCCCTACTGCCCGTGCGCAGCAAATCCGCACGCAATTATCGAACCTAGAGAGCGGCCCCCTTAGAACTAGGGATGCCGGAACTAGGGATGTTGCCCTGGAGCCACTGCCACTGCCATGTGTCACCCGCCACGTGCCACGTGTCAACAAGCGTGTTCAGCTGCCCGGTCGCAGCTTCCTTCCTGAACACGCTTTCCCACGTTTGACTCACACAAGGGCAAGCGCATGGCTACAAGCTGATCACGATGAGCATATGCAGGCCACATTTCCCGTTAAATGCGAACACTCGCCACCTCACTGCCTACACCGTTAGCAAGCCTCTCCGCTCGCGTACGCCCACCTGCGCACACCGGCCCTCACACTCGTACCCTTGCCATCAGTAGCCTGCAACCGGGCTCTCTCTATGTGTTCAACTCCAAAGATATTACCGGTAACTTCAACCGACAGGCGCTCGAGCATCTGGCCCTGCAAGCCGCAAGCAGGCCATCCTGCTCTCCGACTCCCCTCTTAATAAACAATGTGAACTATTCGCCACCGCAATCCACCCAGCTATGCCACGCTATTGCACCAACAAATATCCCGGAAGGCAACGTGACCGCCGGAAGCTCGGTCACAGCTAAGGACAGGCTGGACGAATCTCATGCAGCATACCACGTGGCAAGGGGCACAATCCCCCTTTATGGGGCTGCTGCAACCAGCTCCGCTGCCTCACTAGCGCGGTCTCTCTCCTCCTTGCACACAGATAGAGATGTAGGTCACTCAGCAATCGTGCAAACCGGCTGACCCTGCAAGCGCTTCTTATTACGGGCGGGCATGCATCAACCCAAGGGAGCGGGTGGCGGTGCCACGTGCCTCCACAACACAAGGCGCAGCTTCCGTGCCGCCCCGTGCACAAGGAATGCATCCCGCTTCAGTCAACGGAACGATGCGGCTACCGACCGTACATTGCAAACTTGGGAACATCGTAGTAGCCCTCATGGCCCTCACGCACCCCAAACCGCTCGCATATATACTGCATGGCCTCCTGCTACGCTGCTCACCGCCACACGGTGCACGTGTGTGGCAGCTTGGCACGTGTCATGGCACGTGTTCTGTACGGCACGCTCCGCTGCAAACCATAAGGGGCTCCCCTGGTCCGCTGGTCCCAGCTTCCAGGGCTGCAAGATTGGGTTCATAGGTAGACCGCCCAGGCTCCAGGTGTGGACATCACCATGGATGCACACCGACGGTTTAGTAACGACCGTAGCCGCCGTAGGGAGGGGGCGAGGTGGAGTAGTGCGGGGGTGGGCTGACGTAGTAGGGGGGCGGGGAGGTGTTGTAGGTCGGGGGCGGAGGAGACTGCATGGAGGCGTCGGGAGATTGCATGGAGGCGGGAGGAGGCTGCATGGAGGCGTCAGGAGACTGCATGGAGGCGGGAGGAGGGCTCATGTGCCACTCGTCCATGCCCGCGGGCGAAGGGGCGTCGTGCAGCCACCACTCGCCGTTGCCGTCGAAGTTACCATCACGGTAAGCTGGCCAGGGGGAACGGGGAAAGGAAGGGAAGGCCGAAAAGTCAAATCGTGGCGAACACGTGGCGTGAGTCTGCATCAGAAGCCAACGGCCGTGGCTGTCTATGCCGCCCTTCGGGGCCTCTGCGTGCCTCCTTGGGGACCATTGACAAAAGTGGTGTTGACATGGGTGGCTGTGGCTGGCGCCAGCGGTGACATCAGCTGCGCGTGGCCACGTGTGCGTGCCAACCGCAGTGCACTTGGCGCGGGAGGGCAACAGGCCACAGTACCTTTGGTCTGCACAGTGGCGCAGTACTACGCCAAAGTTGTGGATGCATGCAACAAGCGCTCAGACAGGCTGCCTACCTCCCTCCGGCGCCTTCTCGAGCATGGTCCGCGACGCCCTGATGGCTCGCGCCCCCGAAGCCGAACCTGTGCAGAGGCAACCAAGCAAAGACTGATAACTAGGCACATCTACACTGGATTCCGCGTTGGCTGTAGGTTATCCTGGGGGGTCTCCCTCCTTTTCCGGCGGCATTCCAGCGCCGGTTGGAGTGTTGAAGTGCGAAGCTGTGCTGCGATGACAAGTAGACTCTGTGCATAGAAGTCTCACCTGCTAGGCATAGTACAACAAATGCCAGGATGATGGTGAGGGCTGAGCGCGGAGACGTCATGGTCGCCGTTTGTCCTTGCAAAGGCGCGCACTCTCAAGGTGCAGCAGCCTAGACGAGACAGAAGAGTACTTCAGATAGTGTGCTGAAAATTTTATAAGGCGTTGGAGCCTTTGCTTCCTGCGATCGATGGAAAAGTGCACCATGGCGGGCTGGGAGCTTCCAGGGCGGGCAAGGATGCGCCTCTGGTCTGACGCGCAATCAGGTGATATTCCTCCAGTCAGGATGACTTGACACTGTATGCAATAGTTTGATGTTTACTCTTAACGGCCGGCGAAGTGTGGGCACTTCCGGCGCTCCTGTGCTCCCTTGACTTGCGTCGAGTACCGGCTGTGGTGCTAAGGCGCTTGAAAACGATAATGCGTGCGACATCGATATACTCGCTAGCCGGCCGCTAGGTCCAACTGACAGCCATCCTGACTACTCCAACGACCTGACTACTCCAACGACCTTTTACTGCGCTTTTTATCTTTTACCGCGGTAACGGCGCACGCACCAACGGTGTGAACAAACATCTAGGTCATAATAACATGACGGCCCACGATATGGATGCTCGAGCCCTTGGCGTCCAACCGGTCGCGCCTGCACGCCTGCAGTAACCGGACCCGCAATGCGAGACACAGCCATTGCCCCGGTGCCCCCGCCATTCCAGCCTGGTGACGCGACCAGCCAAACCGCCACCAAGCCCCCACTGCTACTGTGGCATGGCAGCAGAAAGTACCTTGTCAGACATGCGCACCTGCAACCCCGCACCACCCTCCGTCCAGCTTCGTCCACACCCGCCACCCCACAAGACACCCGTAATCCACCACAACCTCGTGCATCTCCTCTACACGGTACCACCACTAAGGGAACCCCGAACCTCCCACTCGGCGACCCATCCCCTTCCTGAGCGACCCCTCAGCACACCTCCAGCACCTTCGGGCCCCTGCCGTACATGCTATGCCTCTTGCCGTACAGCTCCCGAAAGGCGCCCACCACCTGCTGCAGCGTCTTGTCCACCGCCGCCTCGAAGGCCTCGCGACCCACGACCCGCAGGTCGGTGTGGGCCACGGAGATGGGGCGGCCGATGGCCATCATCAGCGGCTGCGGGTGCGGCACCGGCAGGCCCCACACGCCTGCGGATACAGGTGAGCAGGAAGGGACCCGGGGCCGGGTAGGTACCGGAGCGCCATTGCTGCTGCATTGTATCCTAGCCATGGCCCATGAGCAACAGGTACGGAGCGCTTAGGGTAAGTGGCTGCTTTACCTGTGCTTTGTGTTCTCCGGCAGGCCAAGTAGGCCTGCCACCGGCCTTTCGCTGCATTCCGCTCCTTATGCGCACTCAGGAGCACGCCAGACATCACGCATGCCGCACAGCCTTGACACGCCCCAAAGAAATCGTCAATCCTGGAAGGCGCTTATCTCAGCGCCTTCCATCTTACCACCAATTGATCCTGCCGCCGTACACCCTGCAAGGCCTTTACCTTTCCCTACACCCGCAGCCAGGCATCCCCCACCTCCCTGTCCCCACCCTCGTCCTCACTGTCCCTCAAACCACCCGTGCCCCGCACCTCCCGCAACCCAACGCACGGCCACAGGCGTGCAAGGCCCAACTACCGTACAGCCCAAGCCGCCCCCGACGTGCCTTGGCGCCCCTCACGCCCTCGGGTGTCGGGTCTCAGGGCCCCTATACCCGTCAGCGTGCGAACCACGAAGCCCTACAACCGTACGGCTAATCATCCATGGGCCCTGGAAGCCCCCACGCCACCGGACCTTACTTCTCAGCCCCTCTCACCCATCGGCGTGCCCAGCGCCACCCGCATGACGGCTTAGTAACCAACCTTCCTTGCGCTGGTCTCCGGGACTCCCACCCATGCATCCTGCCACAGCACAGCGCACACCCTGCAAGCCCCCCAACGCACGGCCACAAGCGTGCGTGCGGGGCCCAACTGCCGTACAACCCATGGCGGCCCCCTGGCCCCAGCCCCCCTCACCCGTCGGCGCGCCCAGCGCCACCCGCATGCTGCGCGACGCGCGGCGCAGCCAGGCCCAGCGGGGGCCGAAGCCCAGAATGCGGCTGTTGCCGTAGTGGTAGACGGGGATGATGTCCACGCCCATCTCCAGCGCCATCCTGTGGAGATTTAGGGATCACAGGGTGCAGAGCGGCTGCTACTGTAGCAGTGAAGATGGCAGTAGAGCAGCAGGAGGACCACATGCGTCGCGTGTGAGCCGGAAGGTGGGTGCAACAGCATGTCGTGCAGGGATGTACAAAGCCGTAAGGTGGGTGTGCCGCTGACGCCCGGCGTCGCTGATTTGGTAACTTGGACGTGTGAGGCCCCCTTGACCCGCCCTCACGATCATGCACAGCCGTCTACATGCCGTCCCTGCTGGCCCAACACCTTGATCTGCTCCCAGCAAGTGCGCACTTCCTCTGACCGAGCACTCGCTGGAGTACTGTACGAACAGTATGATGCTTCATCCGGTATAGTGTGTTGTTGCTGTGTTGGCTCCCACCTGACGAAGCCCCGCCGCCCCAGCAGCTTGATCCGCTCCGTGCGGCCGCCACCGCCGTCAGCAGACGACCCCGTGCCGCCGCGCCCGCTGCTCCCCACAGCCTCGTACATCTCCGCAATGCCGCCCGCCATCACAGCAATAGACCTGCGGCGGCGCGCGTTTGTGTCGGTAAGTGCCCGGTGCTGGCCACACTTCCAAGTTGCTGACACCACGAGCCCCGCCGAAATAACATCATCCGTCCGATACAAACATCCAAAGCACAGCAGCAACAGTGCCGTTGCGTAGGTCGTGCCCACCAAGACACCAACCAACGGTCAACCACCTCAACCCACCCATGGCTACTCAGCAGGCGGCGCCCTGCGGCGTGGCTGGCGGGCGCCGCCCCCATCCAGGCCATCACGTGGCGCCACAGGGGCACCGCAAACACGCAGCTGGCGGCCAGACAGTGGATGGGGTGGCCGGGCCACAGCTGCAGGCCCAGGCTGGCGGCCAGGACCTGTACGGCACCGTGGATGGGATGGGGTGTACGGTAGCATGGGTGTACGGCAGGGTAGGCGTCTACCAGAAGGAGGTGGGTCCGGGTTAGGGCGGGGCTGGCTGCGCGTGCGGGTGCGTGCACGGGGACTGCATGGGCTGCTGGGTGTGTGTATGGGGTGCAGCTGGTGTTGCCAGGGCGTCAGGGGGGCGGTGGGCCTAGTGGCCGTCCGTTTGCCCGGCTACATGCGCACCTGGGACAGCGGGAAGGCGCCGTGCGGGGACATGACGTAGATGTACGGCCGGGTCAGGTCCGGCAGCTCGTCGTACACCAGCGAGTAGTTGAAGTACGCCCGCCACAGCCTGGAGCGGGGAGGGATGAGAGAGCGATGACGCAAGAGGCCGGGAACGGGGCTGCCTCATGCACGCAACGCTTGACATGGGTGGGTGGTGCCGCGGGGCCACGGCACGTGCACAGCCACGGATGCTAGCGTTGCCTCCTGCCACGTCGGGGCTGGGCGGCTCATACCAGCGGCTTTTTGGGGTGCGCTGGCTGGTATACAGGGGACAAGATATGGTCATATATCACAGCCATATTCATCTACAGCAGTGCCTGCCGTTTCTTTCTGCTGTGCGCTGCTACTCACTATTCCCCTGCCCGCCCCTCCCCGTACTGTTTTCCCTGCCCCCCCTCTCCCCGCATAGCGCTCGCTAACCTGAAGACGGGCAGGGCCAGGAAGGACTCCCACGGCCTCGGGGGGGCGGGCAGCGCCACCGTCGCCGCCAGCACCACCAGCAGCGCCACACACAGCCCCGAGCCCCACACCACCGCGCCAACCGCCAGTGCCACCAACGCGTACGGCCACCCCACGTACGCCGCCAGCGTGGCCTGCGCCAGGAGCTTGTACGGCAGGGCCATCCTGTACGACGCCGTACGGCCGTCGGTGTAGTACCGTACGTCCGGGGGCGGGCGAGGAACGGGCGGCTCGGTTGGTTGGAGGCGTGCCAGGTGGGGTGGTGCGTGTGGGAGTGGTAGTGGAGATGCAAGGGCGGCGGTGGCGGCGGCGGTGGGGGTAGACGCGGCGGAGCAGGCAGAGGCGTGGGCGCCTGTAGGGGTGGAGGAAGGGGAGGTAGGGCTGCGCAAGTCGTCCGACGCAGTGTCAGTGCCGTCATACTCGTCGCTGCTGGTGCTGGTGCTGCTGCCACTGCTGCTCCAGGCGCCGTCTGTGGTAGCCGCAGGGTTGCCTTGGCTGCTGGACGGGGCCTCGGAACTGGAGCCGGCGGTGGGGGTGGATGGCCCCTGAGGCGATGCAGCAGGCTGCCCCTCGCCTCCCTCAGCAGGGTCCTCTTGCATCCTCCGCGGCTGCCCCTGGGCACGACCGTTGGGGCCGTGCCGAAGCCTCACGGCCCCTGCTGCTGCACTGCAGGCTGGCGGCAGTTGCTGCTCCTGGTGGTGCTGGATGCCAGTGGTCCGGGCCTGATGCCCATTCTCTGCAATCCTGGTGGCCCCAGCTGCCTTTCCTGAGGAGGTCCGCACGATCCGACTGGGGGCGTCACAAACGCCGTCCCCGCTGTCGGTCGCCTCAGAGCCACGATCACCTGCTGCGCGGAACGCCAGGCGGTCCGGCGCACGCGCGGTGTCGTCTTCGCCGTCACGTGAATACATGCCGTACTCCATGTCGTCATGGCTGCCATACTTGTGGTCGTGCATCAGCAGCTGCCGTACAGCCGAGGCGGGGAGGGAGCCGTACCGGAACAGGCCGCGGCCCGGAGCAACACCGTGGTCCTCCTTGCCGCCACGTCCATGCGCCCCTCCTCCCTCCTGAAGGTCAGACGAATCCAGCGCTCCATTCCTTCTGCTGCATCCGGCAGTACGGACACCATTGCCGTACACTCTGAGGTCGACGTCGCCGTACAGCCACACGATGGGGTCCTTCCCACAGCTGCTGCTGACCCGTGGGTCGTCTCCATGGGGCTGGGGACGCCCCGCGGTGCTCCAGGCAGCTCCGGCGGTGCTGCTGCTGCGACAGAGGGGCTGTGTGTGCGTGGCTGCAGGTGTGTGCGTGGGGAGATGTGTGGTGCTGGTGTTGCTGCTGCTGCTGTTTCCCTTGCTTGTGGCCGCCTGCCGAACAGGGCCTGGCTGGCCACTGCTCGAGCCCCAGTGACCGCGTTGAAGCATGTGTCCTGCTGAGCGTGTGACTTGACAGTTAATACCAAACTTCGTTGAACTTGATAATGGTACTGCGCGGGGACTGCAATCCTTGTGCCGCTGGGAGTGCGAGTGTTGGCGCTTGGTGGGCTGGCTGGCACCTGCGCTGTACCTGCATATGCGTGGGCAGGCAGCAAGGATTCAACGCGTGTGTAAACAGTGGTGTGGTTGTAAGGAAAAGTGCGCTGGTCGGTTGGCTGATGCAATGCATGTGCGCGGTTGTATGTGTCGCGCCGTCGGCGGGGTTGTGCCCGGCCTGGGGTTAAAATGCGGAAGAATGTCAAAGTTCACCTGTTGGGCGGAGAAGGCGGTGTTTCTACACTTGCTTAGGACAAACAACAGCTGTAGAGGAGCTTGCGCACGCACGTTTCAGCTTAAGCCAAGGGTAAACGGTCTGACCTCGGTCTTGGTCGACCCAAATGCTCGGCCCCTCCAACAACCTGTGCGTTGCGCGCCTTTCATCAAAGAGCGAGTGTTCACTCAAGCTCACAGTTAGACAGCAGCATAGTGCAGCAACTGTATATGCGCGCAATATTCTTCGAAGAGCTGACATTGGACGCCGCTGACAATGCAGGAGTGACCCAAGGGACGTTTTTGCGTTTTGGGATCCCGGGCACCGGCACAGCGCCGACGACAGGCGCACACATAGAGTTTTGTTGCGATGTTTCACTTGGTGTTTGCGTGCACATGTAGCTGAATGAGCGCAAGTAACCGCCTTTAGTAGCTGTCAAAGCTTCACCAGGCACATAGCGAAAGCTGACCGTTGACGCCTACTGTTAAAAAATAGTATTACACTGAAGTTGTCGCCAAGCATCGACAAATTGCACCGCGACACTCAAAGTAGTCTACAGGGGAGCTCCTTACGCTTGCAGCCTTACTGACACTTCCCTGACGAAGGTAAGTAGGCGAAAGCAATGCATAGCAGCAACTGGGTCAACGAGGTTTTTGCCCTGAACGCATACCTGGCACAACATGCATGTCAGGCCTCAGTCCTAACTTCAGCAACGCCATATGTACGTGTCGTCACATAAATGACGACTATAACGCGTGTTGTTTGAGAACAAAACTTCATCATACTTGACGTGCGTACCGTCCCGCAGGTCGCGACTGCTGTTCATGGCACTTCCCTGGCAGCCGGCGCAATAAACACGACAGAAGAGCGTGCATCTAGCAGGCAAAATTAGCACATAACAAAGCAGTGCTGCTCCTCCGGCTGTTGCCGCATAGCGGGAGGCCATGCCTCCCGACCCCATCCCCCGGGACCCCGTCTACATGACATACTTGTTCACAGGGCGGGTACCTCAGGCCAGCCCCGAGCGCACCTCCTCAGCCTACAGACCGGCTACAGGCCTCACACACACAGAGCTGCAGCTGGAGTCGAGACGAGGGATATACCAGCACTTCCACAGGTGGGGCCACCGGTATGACGGGCCACGGTTACGGCTATATGCTGATGGTGAGGGGGGCAAACCCAAGGTCATTCCAGGTGGGGTATCCCGGAGCTGGCTCTAGTGATTCCAGGGCTCTCGCAGCCGTAGTTCAGGCCACAGCATGAACTCTTCAGGCCACAGCTGGTACCTACCTAGCACCTACACCCATCGTGACCCATCACAGGAGCATGTGCCAACGGGCGCGTTCCCCAACATGCCAGCACGCCCGTCCCAGCCCAAGCCACCCACAACCTGCCACCCAGTCTCCGTCACGACTCTCATGGCTCGGACCCACCTTGGCCCCGTTGCCCACCTTCCGCACTGCCTCACGGTCCCCTTCCAGGCCCTTCAACCCTCTCTGCCCCTTGCCCACCCACCGCACTGCATCATTGCGATATTGTCCCTCCCAGGCCCTTCAATGACCACAGCCGCTTCCTAGCCATCGCCTCCCCCACCGACCGGGCAGCATACCGCGACGCCCCACGCCTCGCGCCGCCCCCATGGGACGGCTCCACACCCGAGCATGGTGAGACACGTGCCGCGGGACACGCGCGTCGCATTGCTCGTTACATGTGGCGCAAGGGGGCAAGGAGGTGCACGGACGCTCCCAGGGCTGACGTGGCAAGAGGCGGAGCACACTGGCAGCTGGGGTTACAACTTGCCCGGCCCTTGGCTACATCGCGCGGCATAGCTGAGACTGGACCCTGGACGTTGGCAAATGCACTGGTCGCTGCCTCTTCTTTTTCAACAAGCCCAACACATTTATCACCGCTGTTCCTCCTCTCCCGCCGCCGTAGACCTGGCCAGCGGCTCCCGCCGGCCGCACTCCGCCCCCTCCACCCGCCGCCAGCGCCACCCCGCTGACGCATACGGCTCGCCCGGCCACCACCACCACCACCAGCCCCTGGACCTGGGCGATGCCACACTGCTGGACAACATGACCACCATGACGGGTGGGTTACTGGGTTTGCAGAAGGAAGGGGGAAGGGTTAGAGGGCCAAGGGACAAAGGTGGTGCACAGCAGATCCGGAGATAAAACGAGGCGAGGACCAAGGGGTGTGAGGTGAGGCAAAGCCGGCATGAGGCGTTGCACCTAGGTAAACTTGCAGCGGGAGGTCAGAGAAAGAGGGCAGGCGCAGGGTACCGATGGATCAGGGGTGCCCTGTTGAGCTGCTGTCACCCAGCACGGCCGGCAAGGTTACTACCACAAGGGTATGGGCATCGCCGGCACCAGCTGCACCTGAGGTGTTGCTAATACACATGCTCCCCGCGCGCACACCCGCCAGGCCGGCCCTGCTGTCCTGTGATGTCCATCGTGGAGGCGGCACCAGCTGCACCAGCTGCACCTGAGGTGTTGCTGATACACATGCTCCCCACGCGCACACCCCCCAGACCTTACGCCTTACACGGTTTCTCGCGTTTTACGCGTACCCCCAAACCGGCCCTGTTGTCCTGTGGTATCCATCGTGGAGGCGGCGCCAGCTGCACCAGCTCCACCAGCTGCACCTGAGGTGTTGTTAATACACCTGCCCCCCACGCCCGCACGCCCCCCAGGTCGTCCCTGCTACACCGTGTCCTCCATCGTGGAGGCTGACGTGGTGAGCGGCACCCCCCTCATGGCGGAGCGCCCCTCGGCGGCATCGCGTGAAGGAGACGCCGAGGATTGGCGCTTCACCCGCGTGCAGACGTACCCGGTGGGTGGTGGTGCGATCTCTGGTGGGCTAACAGGTCAGTGGGTTGCTTCATACTTGGCTGCCCAAGTAAGGGGTTGGTCCGCATGCACTGCACATTACCTGTTGGGTGGAGCCTGCCCGCTGAGGTCGTGCCATCTGTGGTCCCATGGGCTGGCCGGCTCTCTTCAGCATATTCATACCTACTGGGTCCGTCCCACAACGGCACGGCTTTCGTTTAGGCTGGCCAATATACCTACTGGGTGGAGCAGGGTGGAGCTGGGAACAGCTGTCCGCGCGTTGGGTTGTTGGCTGGCGGAACGGCGTCGTTAAGGCGGGCCGAGCGGGCAATAGGAACCGATCGTGGCCCTCTGCCCCAGCGGTAGGGTGCCCCATGCTCGCGCCCTGGCTCTCGCCGCTAGGAACCTGCCAGGCCCATGTCGCTTGATCACCGTTGCCCGCTCGCCCGCCGTCTTCTCTCGCCCCCGGCAGGTGCCGCCCTCTCCCCTGGGCTACGGCGAGGGCGGCGCGCGGCCCTTCCACCAGGACTACCGCCACTACAAGTACTACGGTTTCGCGGGACAGGGCGCCAAGACCAGCTGGGCCTTCAACCCAAAGTACAGCAAGTGAGTAGGAGGCGGTTGGGAGGGTTCGGGGAGCGGCGGTGGGGAGCTGGCAGTGAGGGGCGCGTGCGGCCACATTTGGCTATGGGGTCAACATAAGTAAATGTGCAAGCGGGCTTGCTGCCGCGCAATTGGAAAGCCGGAGGGACCCAAGGAAAGGTGACCCAAAAGCAATGGTAGGAGAGGACGGTGGAGAGAGCTCCCGCCCCCGGCCGACGCGCGCGCCCCGAACCTTCCCACCCCGCCCACCCATTCCAACCACCATCCACCACCAACTCATCCGCGGCGTCGGTGGCGTCACTGCGTGCGCAGGGTGTATTCGGAGGCCTTGTTTGCGGAGGACAAGCCCACGTCCCCTGCTGCTGCCGGGGGCTCCATCGCTGCCCCTCCGCTGCAAGAGGCCGTCGGCGGGCCCCGGCGGCCCCTCACAGCTGCAGAGAAAGCGCTCATTGCCGAGTTCCCGTGAGCACCCCGCGCGCATTGCCTGAATTCCACTTGCGGATAGAGGCCAGCGGAACATATGGGGGGGGGCGTCTGCGGCCCGTTAAAAGATTAGGGGGGGCTGCGATTGTCGACGCGTCGGCGAAGCATTGGGCAGTCTGATGACTGGGCTGGCCTACGCAGCCGGACCCACCCAACCCGAACTGATACCCAAACGCATTCACCTCAGCCACTATCGCGTCGCCTTTGGCTGTTGCTGGCCCTATGGTCATGCAACCATGCACCATGCACCAAGCACAGCCGCAGCAGCAGCCCCGCACACGTGCTCCAAAGGCGGCTCGGGCCCCCTAGCACCCCACGACCAGCACCCTCAGCCCTCTCCCCCCCTCAACCGTACCTCAGCCATGCTTCCCGGACCCCACACCTTACACGCTTCATGTTCCTTACTCTGCACTGCACCTCAGGACCCACAGCTACGGCGCGGAGGGCACTCCCTCGGACCCCCAGGTGGCACGTGCCCTTGCCGACCTGTCCGCGGGCGTTACGCCCTCGCCGGAGGCGTTACGGCGGTTAGGCATCTCGCCGCGCTCCGGCGGGCGCATGACGGCGCGGAGTACGGCGTACGGCAGCGGTGGCGGCGCGGGGATGGGGCGGCCGCGTACGGCGGGTGCCGAGCGGTCACCGCGGGCGGTTGAGATGATAGGTGGGTGGGCTGCGTAGGATTGTTCACACGTTGGGCAGGAGTGGGCCAAGTAATCCTGTAGTGGGCAGGGTACCTGGGCCGGCCTACAGCAGACACGGTATTGGCGGGGTACAGTTCTCCGGGGGTGTTGGTGGTGCTTAACTGCTAGGTAGCTGGTGTTACGTGTCTGTATGCTAATGCACAAGCCGGCTGTATTGGCCGACTGTGAACACGAAGGCAGTTCTGGGACGTGGTACGGTGCACGTGCTCTGCCGCGCGCCTGCCTCGGCTTACAGGCTGCGCCGTACGCCGTATCCTTCGTACCGTACATGCAATGCAAACATCTCTCTCCTGCAAAAGCCATGTGTGGTCATGCTCCTGCCCGTACGCCCCCAACAGAGCCGTACAACGCCAAGGTCGACCTGCTGGACCGCACGCCGCTGCCGCCCGACACGCGCATGTACGGCGCCAACACCAGCAGCCGTACGGCACGCGTTACGACGTACCGGCAGGTGCCCTCGCCGTACGCGGGGGAGCTCAACCGCTCGCCGAACCACGGGTCACAGAGCCCCTGGCACCAGCGGTACAACCACTACAAGTACGCCGGCTTCGCGGGCAAGGGGGCGACGTCGTCGTGGGCCCGGAACCCAAAGTATGCCGTACTATACGACAGCTGATGTGGGTCGGGCTGGGGAGCGGTGTTGCGGTGTGTTGGGGGTGGACGGGGGCCTGAGGACCCTCACAATGGCGGACACCACGTTGGTGCGCAGTGGGGGATGGATGGAGCAGGATGGAGGCTGCTGGGGACGGGTAGGCAGGTGGTGATCAGCGTGCACCTGTTCCATTTGGTTACCAGGCAAGGCACAGGCTGGAGGGATGGGCCGCAGAGTTGCTCGCTGGGTAGCTGTGCGTTTATCGGCGAATGCCATGGCGGTGCAGTTGTGCCCAACGGTGCACGTGCCGTGCTCCGGTGGTTGGTGGAGCTGGTCGTTAAGCAGCAAATGCGTGTACTAGCTCCCAGCTTTTCGTGGGTTGAGGAGCGTTAGGTGCTGTTGTGCCAGTTGCGCCAAGATACTTGCAAACGCTGTGGCTCGGGCGGCCAGGCGCTGGTCGGGACCAGGACTCGTATTCAGTAACAGACGGGACTCTCGTCGGACCTGCATCGTTGCGATCACAGTGGCCCTTGTAACACAGCACATTCTGCATCATTCCTACATGCACCGTCGCGCTGCCAGGGCTTTCCCCCCAGGGCGATCTGTTACACTAGATTTTGGGGTTCAGGTGTGGACGAGCTGCGGAATAGCGATGCAAACACGCCCGCTCGGCGGTCACACATGCTCACCTGTCTTGCATACAGCATATTCTAAAAGTGCTATTTGCCGCATGCGTAGCGAGTGGGAAGTTAGAGTGACGCCCATGGGTCGTAGCTTTTTCGTCCCATCCGAGAAGCGCTCCAGTTCTAGGTTTTCATCCCTTGGGGCGCAGACCAGGACCCTTGCGTTATACCTATGCTAGCTTTCGATCCTCGGTTACTGCTGGTCATTTTGATGCCAAAAACGCTTGCAGCTAGCGCGTCGCTGTGTGCTGCAGGGGCAAGTTCAAGCGCGCCTGGGTATGGCCTCCGGGCAAACGCGCCAGCATAGCAGACAGCCAGGACTTAGGGATGACAACAAGCAGAATGCTAATATAGCAGTGGCCGATGGCCGCATCGGCGCGGTATCGCGAGACTCGCAGTCTGCGTCGGTGGAGGACGGTTCTGAGAGCGGGCCTTCTGCTGGACGCCAAAAGCTGCCACGGCACGGGCCCCCCAACAAAGCGCCGCCGTCCTACTCTGCTTACCTTGCTGGTGCGACCTCCCTTTTTATGTAACACGTTACAAGCTGGCATTCTTAGGTTCCTCTGTGTCTGTCACTGCGCTTTGTTTTCTCCCACAGTGACGCCAACCCTCGCCTTCATCCCGCTTGTTCCTTATGCGTTGTTCTTCACGCAGACTACCTCTACGAGCGAGACCTGTGGGCAATGCTGGCGGTGCCGCTTGTTATGTCGCTCGCGGTTTGCGTCGCGCTTGACCCACGGGTCGGCCTCAGCGCCCGCAGCAGCAACAGAAACAACCACAACGCCAACAGCTTCGCTGGACCTGATCAAGTGTACGCAGCTGACAGCAGCAGCACACCCGGCGGCAAGTCGCTGAGCTTTTCGGCGCTTGTGGCGTCCGTCAGCAGTGGCGGTGGCGCAGCGGGTGTGTGCCTGTCGTACCGCCAGTACGGCATGGCGCTGCCGTCATTTCCCTGCGGCGCAGGGCCGGCCCGACAGGTGGGTATTGTTCATTGTTTCGTAAAGCAGACGTCAATGTCCCGGAGCTCCGGAATACTGGCACCGATAGCCCCGCCCCAGCACTTTGCACAGCAACACGGGTGGCATTTCACAGTGGGCGCAGTTACGCTGCCCTGTTTGTTTGCTTGTTGCTGGAGCCAACGCGTCAAGGCCGCTATCGAGCCCCGCACAAGGGCGTCACGTCTTGTCGTGCACTTCAGCCCCACACACTGGCAATACCGTTTAGAAGAGCGACAGCCGTTCATCCCCATCCATTCGCACGTCCCTTGCCCCTCTCCCCCAGATGGTCCACGTGCTGAGGCACCTCCCCTGGTACCTGCTGCTGCGCCCTGCGGGCTTTGGCGACTGGCCGGGCGCCGCCTTCCAAGGCATGATGCTGGCGCTGTGTGCCGTGCTACTGGCGCTGGGGTGCAGCAGCAGGGACGGCGCGCTGTGGGCCTGGTGGCGAAGGTGGGTACAGTGTGGACTTCGCCTGCTTGGCACATCGAAGGTGGGAAACTACGGTACAGTGTGGCTGCGTTTCCTGTCTTGTCCTGGAGTGTGAGCGCAGGCCGCTTGAGTGTAGATGGTCTAGAGGGACGCGGCGTGAGCCTGGGAGGTGCGCAGGCGTCGCGGCGAGGTTCTACACACACATGCCTGCGCGGAAGCCTCCGCTTTTGTCGCAGGCAGGCAACCGAGCAAAGATGCCAGCCAAGGGTGACGTATCCGTTCTTGTTAATGAGGCACTTCTTGCGGTTGTAACAAGACGCACGCACGTTGTCCACTGCGCATGCCCCGTGTACCTGCAGGTACCGGCGCCCCGTGCTGCTGCTGGCCGTGGCTTGGGGTCGCCTGGTGGCGACGCTGGCCACCTTCCTGCAGCTTCCTCCCGGCCGCTGGGCTGCATCCGTGTGGGGCCGCTACACCCTGACCGCCAGCCGGGCCCCCCTGGCCCACACGGTAGCACTGTCGCTTTTCGACCAGCTGCTCAAGGTGTGTGTTTGGTGATGTCACGTGTGAACACGTCCGTGGTTTACGCGCTGCGGTCATCAACGCGTTTGGGCATGCATGTTGCTGGGTGCCACGTGCTTGTGACACTCGCGTGCGGGGCCCGTTCTAGTCCACAACGCATAGCGGCCCTGGTAATACCTGCTCAAACCCGTTGCTTGTTCTGCCCCTCAGCAGGCCCCGGGCTCCAGCGCCCTGCTGCTCTCCCTCCTCCACACCACCGCCACCTTCACGCTCGCCCGCTGGGTGGCCCCCACCATCCTCGCCTCCGAGCAACGCAACACGCTGCTCCCGCAGCCCTCCACCGACCCCCACCACCCCATCTGGCGCTCCTCATCCTCCTCCACCTCCCCCGGCCTCAGCCCCATGCGTGTCCTCCTGTCCTACATCTTCCAGACATCCGTGCGGCCAGCCACCATTACTCCAACCTCTACCCTTAATACACAAGCGCACAGGGACGGCGGTGTGGGCTTGCTGCTGGCTCCTCCTTACGTCGCCTTGGACTGCTCCCTGCCGGAGCACGGCTCCCTGCTGCCGTGTGCGCCCGTGGGGAGGCAGCTGCTGCTGGCCGTGGTGTGTGTCGTGTGGCCCATGGCCCTGTCCTGGTGGGTGGACGCGGGGCTCAGGAGGAGGTACCGTGCGGCTGTGCGGGAGCAGCAGCGGCAGTGGGAGCAGCAGCAGCAGCTGCAGCAGCAGCAGCTGCAGCAGCAGCCAGTGGATGGGCAGGACGGGGTGGTGCGGGAGCGGCGCACGGTTGCAGCACAAAGGCAGCAGCAGGAACAGCGGCCGGAGGCGCGGGACGCCACGGCCGCAAGAGATGGCAGCCGTGGATCGAGCTTCGGGGCAGCGGAAGTGCAGCGCCGTGAGCAGCGACGCCGCAGCCGTGAGCAGCAGGGGCTGGCACAGCAACGGCGCTCAACCGACATGGGAGCTGCGGCCGAGGCCAAGGCCGAGGATGGAGGTCGGGATCAGCGCATCCCCGCGCTGTGCTCACCGTCTGACTCGCAGGTCTCCGTGGCCACCTTTGCCTCCACGGCGTGCACCGTCGCATTCGCCACGGACGCCTACGCCAGCACCACCAGCACCAGGACCAGCTCCCGCTCCTACAGCGGAATGACCGCCAGCGCCTCGCGCTCCACTTCGGCCTATTCCGAAGAGCACCAGCAGGAAGTCGCCGCACCACAGGCAGCAGCAGCAGCAGCAGCGCCGTTGCTAAAACACACCGCACTGACACCCACCGCTTCAGCCGATGTCCGTCACTTGCGTGCACCCCCGGCCAGCCCTCTGCAAGGCCCCACCAGCCCTGCAGTTCACAGTCCCTGTGCGCCAGCAGCGCCGTTGGGAGGTACGGGGCCGGCCATACCGCTGCCCGTAACGCAGCTCTTTGGCCCGGCGCTGGGCTGGGGAGCAGCCCGGAGCCCTCCGCTGACCAGAGTCCTCAAGGTCACCCCCATGGGCACCAACAGCAGCAGCAACAACAGCAGTACCGTGCTCATGTCAAGGGAACTCATGACCGGTGCGGGGCCCAGCCCCGGGGGCTCCCCTGGTGGCCTGGCCGCCGCTGCCATGGGTGCTGCTGCAGCTGCCGCTGTCACCGGCGGCGTTGACGGCAGTGCTCCAGGGCTGCCGCGGCGGCTGCTTCCCCCCCTTGCGCCCTACCAAGGGCTCACCACAACCCGCTGCGTGTCCGTCAAGGTAAGCGTTCTAAGTGTAGTGCTGTTCTTGAGTGGCTGAGTGCTTGTGGCGTAGATGCGTTCACAATTGCTTTTGTCAGGTTGAAGACAAGTATCTGGGGCAGGCTAGGTGAGAAGCCGGGGGTAAGGATGGGTCACAGTGGAGCGGCTTGCAGGTACTGTGATACCCCTCTCTGCTCCAGTATTTGGCACACCGTAACCCACCTGCCCCCCGTACCTGTGCCCCCAGGTCCTCGACCACCCTGGCTCATTTGATGAGTACGGCCCTCGTCTCAACGCCATGGCCCCAACCCTGCTGCGGGAGGCAGCAGCAGCACCACTAACGCCAACACCACCGCCACAGGCAGCAGCAGCCGTTCCCCCGGGGCCCACCTGCACCAGCGTCCACGACCTCTTGTCTTCGACCACCTCGCCTTTCAGCAACTCTCTCCCGGCAACACCGGCAGGCGTGACCGGCAAAGCAGCTGCTGCGTGTGGGTCCATCGTTCGGTCCGTGGTGGTGCGGGGCTGTGCGCAGCTGCTGGCTTGGAGCAGGGGGCTGAAGGCGGGGGCGGCCTGGGCGGCGGGCGTTGGTTCAGGTGCAAGCGGCATCAGCGGGGTGTGGGAGGCGCAGCAGGGAGTGGTGGGCGTTGCGGAGGAGGGTGTGGTGGTAGACGGCGAGCTGATTCGGCTGGTGGAGCTGCTCCCGGGTCTACTGCCTTTGGGTGAGGCCTCTGAAGGCTGCGAGGGCAGAAAGGAAGGGGCCGGGGAGATGTGCAGCAGCGGGGATGGGGGGAGCAGCGGCGTGCTGGGTGTGCGCGGTATGAGCGTGCAGGTGGGGGCTGGGGTGCGGGCCGAGGTCGCGCGCGTGCCCCTGCCGGGCGAGGAGGAGGAGCAGCAGCAGCAACAGCAGCGGCGTAGCACACACCATGGCAGCAGCCAGGAATACGTGCGTCTGCTTCGCATGGAGCCGCCTGCCCTCGGTGCCCTGCCGTACGACACCTCCCAGCAGCAGGGTGGTGGTGCCTCGCCCCCATCCCCGTCCCTGAGGTTGCTGCTGGATAGCCCACGCCCTCAGGCCGTGCGAGTGCTGGTGATGGAAGAGGGTTGTGGCCCTGTGGACACGGCCGGCGAGGCAGCTGCAGGCGTGGGCGCAGCAGGAGGGGCCAGGGTGCTGCAAGAGCGCGTGGTGTGGGTTAGCAGTGGGGTGCAGGAGGTGGAGGTGGAGGTGGCGGCGGTGGCGGCAGCAAAGCAGGGAGGTGCTTCTACTGCTAGCGGTGGCGGTGGTGTGCTACAGGTGGCGCTGCTGCCGCCTGCGCCGCCGCATGGGGTGGAGACGACGGAGGTGGCGGCGCCGGCGGCGGTGTTGGTGCATGCGCTGGCACCGCCGCTGCTGGTGCTGCCTGCGGCAGCGGCTCAGGAGGTGTGCCGCCTGTGGGGGAGAATGCAGGCGGCCTGGGCGGAGCAGCAGCAGCAGGAGGGCAGGCAACAGCAGCAGCAGCAGGCGGGAGGGCTGCAGGGCGATGGGACACAGGGCGCTCTACCAGGGGCAGAAAGCGTGGGTGGTGTGTATTGGCAGCACCTGGCGCCCCTGCTGAACGACATGGCGTTTGCTGTCCTGGCACCAGCAACAAGAACAGGAGGCTGGGAGGAGGACGGGGCGGCAGGCGCAGCTGCGTCATGTGAGACTGGGGGTGGGGTGGAGTTGCACGCTGACAGCGCCAAGCAGGTGCTGCTGGACAGCCTCCTGCCGTACCTGTACGGCAACGGCATGACGGCTACGGCAGGTGTACTGCTAGGGGCAGCTGGAGAGCACCTGGCGACGCCGACAGGGGGCGGCTCATGGGGTGCCCCGCCGGCGCCTGGCAGCGGCGGCGGAGGCGGCGGCAAGCAGGATGAGGGCGCCCTGCTGGCAGCTGCCCCTGCCACGCATGCAGACACAGCCGCAACAGTGGTGGTCAGCCACCTGTCCATCGCGCACCTGCTGTCTGCAGCTGCCGGCACGGTGATGGGGCTGCCCTCTGTCATCCGTACGGCAGTACTGCACCTTGTAGATGTACCGCAGCTTCTGCCGGCGCTCCGCCCGCCCGCCCTGGAGCGTCGCTTCCAGGCCTGGCGTACGGCAGGCCTCGCGCGTACGGCACCGTACCTGCTGGCCATCGTGGCACAGCCGTACCTGATGGGGGTGCTGCGTACGGCACGGGAGCAGAGCGCGCTGGTGCTGGTGCAGACGCTGGTGGTGTGCTGCTGCATCTACCTGTCGGACGTGCTGGGGTACGCCGTACTGTTCTGGCACCTGTACGGCAGGCGGTACCGGATGACTAAGCACCCACAGCAGATCAAGCAGCAGCAGGAAGCGGATGAGCAGTGCGGTGCGGGGGCTGCAGCGGGGAGTGTTTCTGTTGCAGCCAGCGGCCACGACAAGCAGCAGCAGCAGTGCGGCAAGGTGGGAAGCAGGATAGTCACTGGAGAGCTGCCGTACGAGGCAGCCGCCAGCTACCGGACAGCTTCCACGCTGTACGGTCCGGCGCTGTTGGTCGTCGGAGCCGTCGTTACCAGGCTGTACCCCCTGCCTTCCAACGACGCCTTCGTCGACAACCCCAAGGCCCTCATGGGCAGTGTCGTACATCGTATAGTGCTCGTGCCGTGCGTACAGCAGCTGAGCGCACGGGACGCGGCGGTGGCGGCGCCGTTGCTGGCGGTTGGGGAGGTGTTGCAGCTGGCGGCGCTGCAGCCGGGCAGGAGCTGGATGTGGCTGGCGGCGATGGTGGGCGCGTGGCGGTTGGGAGCGGTTGTGGTTTCGGGGGTGTGGGAGTGGCGGGCGAGGAGGAAGTTTGCGTGGGTGGTGCGGAGGGAGCAGGAGAAGTCGGAGGGCAAGGGGCAGGTGGGGTGTGGGGAGGCGGGTGA
>VFQN01001643.1_pt1 | contig 36673 bp, 41 predicted proteins | sample 3512371 | NCBI WGS metagenome assembly VFQN01 (sample SAMN10412370, study PRJNA504923) | tailings metagenome | isolation source: Replicate 2 from Balatoc abandoned mine | place: Philippines: Itogon, Benguet | collected 2017-08-28
CCGCGTCTAGACTCGCATCAGCGCTAGTCTCAGCGCCGGGTTTTTCAACACAATCGGGTGGATAGCGGAATTTCCGTTTCGACCTTGCCGAGACTTGCGCCGCATTCTAAACCATCGGCGACGGGGCGAAGCAACCTCCCGTTCAGGCCGAGAAAAGCCCAAGTGTTGCCTCGTCGCCTTGCCGTTGTTGGCGAGGCCATCTGTGCGAGGTCATCTTGGCGTCATCGGCTCTAACCCCACCCATCACCTTCACCGAGCTGCTGCGGGCGTTCACCCGCATCGGCCTGCTCAGCTTTGGCGGACCTGCGGGGCAGATCGCGCTGATGCACCGGGAATTGGTGGAAGAGCGCAAATGGGTGGCCGAGGAGGATTTCCTCCACGCGCTCAATTTCTGCCACCTGCTGCCCGGCCCCGAAGCGCAGCAGCTCGCCACATGGATCGGGTGGCGGCTGCATGGATGGCGCGGCGGGCTGGCCGCGGGGCTGCTGTTTGTCATTCCGGGCGCGGCCATCATTCTGGCGCTGTCGGTGCTCTATGCCATTGCCGCCAATCTCGCATGGGTCGAGGCGCTGTTTCTGGGCGTAAAGGCAGCAGTGCTTGCGATTGTGGTGCAGGCCTTGTTGCGGATTGCCGGACGTGCGCTCGATACGGGATTGAAGCGTGCGCTGGCGGTGGCTGCGTTCATCGGGCTCTTCCTGTTCGATCTGCCATTCCCATTAATCGTGCTGGGCTCCGGGGTGATTGGTATGGCGATTGCGGCCTGGCGTCCCGACCTGTTGGCGCTGAAATCCACTACAACTGGCGGTGCTTTACCCGAACGACCGTGGCGCACCACGATCCTGTCGATCGTCCTTTGGGGAGCGGTCTGGGCTGCGCCAATGGCGCTGATCGCGCTGACGCTGGGCCGGGAACACGCTCTGTGGGAAATCGGCGTATTCTTCTCGCAGCTCGCCATCGTCACCTTTGGCGGGGCTTATGCAGTGCTCGCCTACATGGCGCAGGAAGCGGTGCAGGGCTTCGGGTGGCTACGTCCCGGTGAGATGGCCGATGGGCTTGGCCTTGCGGAAACCACGCCGGGGCCGCTGATCTTGGTGACGCAATTCGTCGGTTACCTCGCGGCCTTCCGTGCGCCGGAACCGTTCTCGCCTTTCCTCGCGGGATTGCTGGGGGCGGGGCTGACCACGTGGGTGACGTTCGCGCCGTGCTTCATGTGGATCTTTGCCTTCGCGCCGTGGATCGACCGACTGGGTAACGCTGTGCGGTTGAAGGGCGGGCTCGCAGCAGTGACGGCGGCGGTTGTGGGCGTCATCGCCAACCTCACCGCATGGTTTGCGCTGCATGTGCTGTTTGCTGAGGTGGGCCAGCGCCAATTCGGTCCGCTGCGGTTATACTGGCCGGACCCGGCGAGCTTCGAATGGCGCGCAGGCGTGCTGGCAGCGCTCGCCTGCGCACTGGTGTTCGGGCTGAAATGGTCGGTGCTGCGGGTTCTGATGGCCGCCGCGCTGGGCGGCATGGTTCTGGTTTTGGCAATCTGAGGAGGACAGCATGAGCATCATCACACGCAGGCAAGCCATCGGCACGGCAGCCCTTTCGGCCACGGGTATCGCGCTGGCAGGAACGGCGAGCGCAGCCTCGGCGCAAGACCCTGCCGCAGCCCCTTCCCGTGCCGCTGCCTTTGCCGGCAAGCACACCCCCAAACCGCTGCGGTTCAACCCGGCCAAGCTCACCGGCCTGTCCGAGCGGCTGATTACCTCGCACTGGGAGAACAATTATCAAGGCTCGGTGCGCGGGCTCAACACCATCGAGACCCGCCTCGCCGCCGCGATGGCCGATCCCGATTTTCCGCCGGTTGCCTATGCCGGGCTGAAGCGCGAGGAACTGCACCGCACCGGATCGGTGGTGCTGCACGAATATTACTTCGATGCGCTGGGCGGTAACGGCAATCCGGGCGGCTCGATCTACGAGGCGCTCGATGGCTGGTTCGGCAGCTTCGCCGCATGGGAAGCCGAATTCCGCCGCACCGCAATGTCACTGGCGGGCGGATCGGGCTGGTGCATCCTCAGCTACAACCGCCACACCAAGTCGCTGCACAATTACTGGGCCTTCGATCACATGCATGGTGCAGCCACCGGCGCGCCGCTGATCGCGCTCGACATGTATGAGCACAGCTTTCACATGGACTACGGGGCGGCAGCGGCGAAGTATGTCGATGCCTTCATGGCCAACCTTGATTGGGAGGTGGTGGAGGCACGGTATCAGGCGGCGATTGTGTGACTGGGCATTCTGCAAATCGGCTCTTGGTCCTTGCTTTGCTGACCCTTGCCGTTGGCGGAGCCTGCCTCGCAGTTCAGGGGCCATTGCCGGGCGACGTCGGGGCCACACGCAGATTGCAATCGCTGTTTGGTAATGCGCCGCGTTGGGCTGAATGGCTCACCGATACAGCCAAGCCGCCAATGGTGATTGCGACTATGGGGTTCGGGGCAGGGCTGGCATGGCTTGCAGCTGGCTGGCGCTCTGCGCTTTCTGTGCCGCTTGCCTTCGGCCTCGCCTGGCTGATCGACAAGGGCTTGCGCGCTGTGATCTTTGCGCGGCGACCATCAGCGGATCTGGTCGCGGTGGCCAGCGCCAGCAGTTCGAGCGGGCTGCCTTCCACTTTCGGGCTCGTCTATGGAAGCATCTTCGGAGTGGTTGTCTTTGCGGCAGCAACGGGCAGGTCGGCGAATGGGCTGCGCGCGCTTGCGCTCGCTCTGATCTTTGCCGGAGTGGCGGCCCGGGTGGAGCTCGGGGGACACTGGACGAGCCATATGCTCGCCTCGGTTCTGCTGGGCCTGCTGGCGGCCGCTGCTGCAAGCGAAGGAGCTAATCGATTGCTCAAGAAGGAGGGCGCACGATGACAGAAGAACCCCAGCAGCACTGGGATCGGGTCTATTCCGACAAGGCACCCAGCGAGGTCAGCTGGTTCCAGAGCGAACCGCGCCCTTCTCTTGCCGCGCTTGCACGCTTTGATGTGCCCGACACGACACCTTTCGTCGATATCGGAGGGGGCGCCTCCAATCTCGTCGATGCCCTGCTGGCGCGCGGGTGGGCTGATGTGACCGTGGTCGATATTGCCGCCCCGGCGCTGGCGGCGGCACAAGCGCGACTGGGCGAGGCGACATCAAGCGTTCAATGGGAGATCGCCGACATCACCCGCTGGAACCCGCCGCGCCGCTACGGGGTTTGGCATGATCGGGCCGTCTTCCATTTCCTGACCGAGCCTGAGCAACGGGACGCCTATCGTCGCGCACTGCTGGCTGGAACCGCGCCCGATGCACTCGTCATCATTGCCACCTTCGCGCCCGATGGGCCAGAAAAATGCAGCGGCCTGCCAGTGCAGCGCCATGATGCGGCAAGCCTTGCCGCTGCACTCGGAAGCGCGTTCTCGTTGCTCGAAGACTGGCGTGAGGAACACCTCACCCCGTGGGTCGCTGCGCAGAAGTTCATCTGGTGTGTGTTCAAGCGAGACAGCGACTAATCAGGTCTCTGCCTGTTCGGCGTGGCCAAACTTGTGATGAGAGGCTGCATTGGGGTCGTTTGCTGAACGGCGGGTTTCGGGAAATGAACCCCAATAGCCGCCATTCGCGGCCTCGTTCGTAAAGTGTCGGCTGCCGACCCAGGGGCAGCCATTCCTAATCTTCAAATCGAATGTCTGGTTCTGCCCGAAGCCGCCGTGCAGCTTTCAGGACCGTGCACGGCTCATGAAGGCACGGCATGGGAGCTCTTTTTGGGACCGACACCGCTATCATTCGTTCCGGTTGGGCACAGCTTCAACACAACGCAGGACTCACAATTCGGCGATCTGGCGTGGCAGACCTGCATTCCCAGCTGGATCAACCATTCGTGCGCATGCCGCTTGTATTCTGCAGGTGTGATCGCGTTGATCGTGTCGGCGGCTTTTTCAGCTGTTGTGTCCTCGACGATCTCGAGGCGCCGGAGCACGCGCAGGACATGGGTATCGACGGCAATGCTGTCTTCCGAAAACAAGTGGTTCATCACCAGGTCTGCCACCTTACGGCCGACGCCCTGAAGTTTGAGCAGACTCTCGCGGTCGGATGGGATCTCGCCCCCGTGTTGCTCGATAATCTGTCGGCACATGATTTTCAGGTTGGCAGTCTTGCGGTTGTAGTGCGCCACCGGTCGGATAAGGTCGCGCAGCTCTTCATCGTCGAGGGCAAGGAGCTCAGCGAACGTCGAGACCCGCGCATAGAGCGGGACGCAAGCCGAGACTACGCGCTTGGTGACGGTCACCGTTGAAAGGCAGCCGGATACCAGATGCCTGAATGGCGTCGCCGAAAGACCATTGGTCATCCAGGGATCATCCATTTCCTCGTAGGTGAGGTAGGTCTCGGACAGAGCACGATAAATGGCCGCTAGCCGTTTGGTTGGATCGTCTACGCTCATTAGATAGGAACCCCTGTGGAGTGATGCCTTACATCAATGGACGAAGCCGTCCAATTATGCAATGCGCCATTGAGTTGGGAAATTCAGGACAATGACTGACGAACCGCTGACGCAACGCCCACGCAAAGGCCGCCCCCGAGAGGAAGAGCGCGCATTGCTGGATGACCGCGTGCTCGAGGCCGCTACCGCGCTATTTCTGGAACAGGGATTTGGACGGACCACGCTGGATCAGGTGTCGGAGCGTTCGCGAACGGGCAAGTCGACGCTCTACGGCAGATACGCGAACAAGGAAGCCTTGTTCGCTGCTGTCGTGACGCGATCGATCAGCGCGATGTTTGATGATCAAACAGCCGCTCCAGCGACTGGGGACGTCAAGAGCCGGCTGCGCCACGTTGGTCGGGAACTGGCGCGTGTCACGCTTGAACCGAGATGTGTGGCGTTGATGCGGATCACCGCTGCAGAGGCTGCGAATTTCCCTGGGTTGGCAAAGCTGGGTTATGGAATGAGCTTTGAGGGTTCAGCACGCTTCGTGGCGGAGGCGATCGTCGGCTCTGCCGACGGCCCATCGGTCGCTAACGCCATGCCGATTGCTTGCCGGTTCGTTGAACTGGCACTGCAGCCGATCAGCTTTCAGGCCATTTATGGGGTCGATACCAGCCAGCTTATGACGGATGTTGACCGGCACATTGACGATGCGATCGTTCTGTTGACCGCATCGGGTTTCCTGAAAGGCTGAGATATCTGGCTAAGGCGACGCACTGGCGCTGCGCCACGTGGCGGTCGGTTCGGCGGCGACATCGGGGCCGTGCAGGAAAGTATTGGATGGATGCGTCCATTGTGGCGATGGGGCCGTATCACTTCTAGCTAAAGGCCCAGCGTTGGCATTTACACCTTCGATTGAAACGAAAGCCTTATCAATGATGCCGTCGCTCCCACCGGGCAGGGTGCTGGTTCTTCTGGCCGAGGACCTCCGCTTGGAAGACAATCTCGCCTTTGCGATGGCATCCGAGGCCGCGCGCGATGGAATCGCTGTCGTCCGTGTTTTGCCAGAGGCACGAGGTCGGCCCTCTCGCACGCGGAACCGGCGTGAACTTGAGGAGGCGGCTGAGCGCCGTATTCAAAAGCAGCTCAGCGCCAATAACGTCCCCTTCGAGGTGCTGGATGCCGGACAATCGGCCTCGCTGGTGCCGGTTTGCAAGCGCTTCGGCTGTGCATCTGTCATTCGGAATGCGGCCGACGGGATGGCAACAGAGACAGGCCATCTCCGCGAGTGGGAGCGACAACTGGCGTCGGAGAACATCCCCTTCCTGACGGTCAACGGTGAAATGATCCGGCGGCGGGGGCCTGGCGGTGCAAAACCGGATCATCCGTTCCTTTCAGATGATCGTGACGTTGAATCTGACCGGCTTCCCGAGGATCATCCGATCCTCCTGCTGCGCGCTTTCTTGCAGTTATTGCTGGACCGCAATTATCACGCCAACATGTGGATACCCGGTGTGGACCGGATCAGCTCCAGTCAGCTTTCGACCCATTTCGCCGCAGGAACGCTCTCAAGCCACCGCGCGACATGGGAAACGGTCAAGGCCGAACGCCTCTGGAACAAAGCCAATCCAGGGCAATCAAGAACCCCTGCGGGAGCATCTTTCCGTCACTTCCGCAGCAGGGTGAACATGCGAACCGGTTTTTTGACAACCTTCTCGCGCTATCAGGATCAAACTCTTCCTGCTGGCGGACATGCAACGCAGTCCGAGCGCGTGAGCGCATGGCGCGAAGGCCGCACAGGCATTCCTATGCCCGACGCTGCGATGCGAGAATTGGTGAGCACCGGCTGGATCAACTTCCGCCTGCGCCAGCTGGTCACATCCTACGGTGTTCAACTGCTTCAACTATCCGCACACGAGGTCGGCGGCGCGCTGGCCGAGATGTTTGATGACTACGAACCTGGCATCACGTGGCCGCAGGTAGGCCTCAACGATGGCACAATCATGCAGGAAAGAGGTCCGCGGATCCTCAACCCTGTGAAACAAGGCCACGATCTCGATCCCTCCGAAACATATGTGCGCAAATGGCTGCCTGAACTGGAGTCTGTCCCCGTCGGCTTCGGACATGAACCATGGCTGTGGTTTGAAAATCCGTTGCCGGCCCCAATCGTCGACCACAAGGCTGCGTTCCGCGAAGCGCGGGCCCGTTGGGGTAAGCAAAAGCAGATTCTGCTGTCGCGCGATGACGTGGCACGAACACACGTCGGCAGTCTCTTCTAAGAATGCTCGTCGGGTGTGGAAAGTGGGCCGACCGGCCAAAGAAGATCGCAGCCATCTAGCTTTGTCCTACCTGGCGACGTTCGAGACGGGAGCCGGCGGCTGCAGATGTCCGAGATGGGGTCGTTTGCAGAAGGTCTGCTGCTGGCGGGAAATCCATTGAAGCTGCGAGGCAGATCTTGGGCCTGCGCTCTGGCCCTGCTCATGACCATTCGTGGGTGGTTAGGCGAGAATCTGCTTTGCCCGCCCTGACCTTGTCGAACACCCCGCGCTTCGCGGACCGCGGCATCACCCAATCGGCAGGCCTCCTATCCACATCGAGCTTGGGCGTAGTTCTAGACGAGCTATAGCCAGCCCAACTTCCTAAAGCGTAGGAAAAGCATCAGACATATGAACGCGATAGTCCCGAGCACGGCGAAATAAGCATATTTCATGCGCAATTCGGGCATGTTCTCGAAGTTCATCCCATAAATTCCAGCGATGGCAGTCGGCACGGCGAGGATCGCCGCCCAAGCGGCCAGCTTGCGGGTAATCTCGCCCTGGCGCTGGGCTACGATCAAGGCGCTGGTCTCCATCACCGAATTGAGCATTTCGCGGTGCAGCGCTGCCAGCGAGGAGACGCGCCGGACGTGGTCGAGCACGTCACGGAAATAGGGACGCACTTCGGGGTCGATATTGGGCAATTCGAGGCTGGCCAGCTTGGCGCAGACCTCTTCCATGGGAATCAGCATTCGCTGCAGCAGCAGCAGGTCGCGCCGCAGGTTGAAGAGTTCGCGCATCTCGGCACGGGTCAGCGCAGAATCGAGCGCACTCTGTTCGAGCCGCTGGACAATCTCGCCCGCGGCATCGATGACCGGAAAGTAGTTGTCGGCAATCATGTCGAGCAGAGCATGAAGCACATAGTCCACTCCGTGCGCCAGCAGCGCGGGCCGTGTCTCGAGCTTCTCTCGGAGCGCCGAATGGCCCTGGTCGGACCCGTGCCGGACGGTGACGATATGGTTGCGCCCGACGAACAAGGCGGTCTCACCGTAGCTGATGTGCCCGGCCTCCATCTTGGCGGTGCGCGCAACGACGAAGAGCTGGTCGCCATAGATTTCCAGCTTGGGAAGCTGATGTGCGTGGAGCGCGTCCTCCACGGCAAGCGGATGGAGGCCAAAACGCTTGGCACAGGCGGACATTTCTTCAGAGGTAGGATCGAGCAGGCCGACCCACGCGAACGCGTCTGGAGATTGTTGTTCGTGAGCGTCCTCTTTACCCTGCGCAAGCGGCTCTCCGACGACCCGTCCCTCGCGATAGTCGCGTGCTGCAATGATTGCCATCAGCGCCCCTTTCGTCCGATCAACAGCCCCTTGGTTCCTCCACCTTCGAAGGTGAAGTCTACATCTCTCCACTTCCTGCGCCATCGCCGGGCTACGATCCGCTCACCCGGCCGCGCCGCATCGTCGAGTAAAATGATGCCCCCTGGCGCAACTCGGTCAAACAGGCGCTCCGCCATGCCTCTGGCAAAGGGATGCACCGCCCAAGGCGGGCCGTCGATAATCAGCATATCGATTGTCGCAGGTATCTCGGGCAGGTCATACCAGAGCCCCGGCCATGCCGGATCACGCTGCCCGAGCGGGGCATGATAGAACTGCGCCGCCAATTCGTGCTCTGTCAGCCATTCTCCCATCTGCCGCACAAATGGTTCGTGCTGGTCGTAGCTGTGCAGAGTGCCGCCGCGATGCAGCGACAATGCCTTGGCGATAACCAGCGAGGTTGCCCCCGAACCCAATTCCACCACAACCTGTGGCTGGCGGGCTTCGATCTCGTCAACGATCCGGTGCAGCAGATAGGTATCGGCTTTCCAGCTCCCCAGATGCGGCAAAGCATCGCTATCCAGCCCAACGCGCTGCAGCAAGGCTGCCTTTTGCGCCTTCGTTCCGCCATAAAGGCTTTTGAGTAGCCAGGGCCATTGCACCAGAGCAAAGCCCAGCTGGAACAGCCTCTCGCCCGTGGTCCGCGTAGCGGGACCTGCGTGCGAGAGATCCTTTGCGAGCAGCCCGGTAAGATATTTGGTGGTCAATGTTTGCGCCAGAACATGAGGGACGGCCCATTAGCGGCATCACGCTCTGATTGCGAACCAAAATCCGCTTCGCCAAGTGGTTCATTCGACGTCCGCGCGGGAGTGCAGAGCTATGCCGGCGTCTCGGCGTGGTTTTAGCCGAGCCCTTCAATCCGGCGACGCCTGCGATTGCGCTGCACGATGTTGAGCAATTCGACCCCTACCGAAAAGCCCATCGCCGCGTAGATATATCCTTTGGGCACGTGGAAGCCAAAGCCGTCGGCAATCAGCACCAGCCCGATCATCACGAGGAAGGCGAGCGCCAGCATGACCAGCGTGGGGTTGGTCTCGATGAAGCGTGCGAGCGGCGTGGCGGCGAACAGCATGATGCCGACGGTGATCACAACTGCGGCGACCATAATCGGAATGTCGTCGGTCATGCCGACGGCGGTAAGGATCGAATCCACCGAGAACACCAGATCGATGGCGATTATCTGCACGATCACCGCGCCAAAGCTGGCCGTGGCCGCTGCCGCAACGCCTGGAGTCTTATCCAGCAGATCGCCGGATGGGTCATTCGGCTCCATCGAGTGATGGATTTCCTTGGTAGCCTTCCACAGCAGGAACAGTCCGCCCGCCAGCAGGATAAGGTCGCGCCCTGAAAAGGCGGTCTCGAAGCTCGCCTTGTTGGTGCCTTCAACAGGCGGTCCAACGATCCCAAGGTCGAACAGCGGTTGCTGAAGGGTTACGATCCAGCCAATCAGCATCAGTAAGCCGATCCGCATGCCCAGTGCCAGCATCAGCCCCAACCTGCGCGCGCGCTCCTGCTGATGGACGGGCAGCTTGTTGGAAAGAATAGCGATGAAAATGAGGTTATCGACACCGAGGACGACCTCCAGCGCAATCAGAGTGAGAAGCGCCAACCAGGCGGCCGGGTCAGAAAGGAGTGCGATGATATCCATGCAAAGTGCTCTGCAAAATGGTGGGCGTCCTGACAAGAAGCCAATCGTCGTGGGCGAAGGTTTCTTTCTGGGTCAAGCCCGCAACATCATCATGCCTTGAGATGGCCTGAGCGCTCCGTAAGGTACTTGAACATCATGCGGAGCTCGATCAGATTTGCCACCCTCAGGGCGAATTCGAACACGTCGAAGGGCTTGGTCACAATATCGCGCGCGCCGAGCGCCAGCACGCGACGCTTGGCCTCAATCGAAGTGTCCGCCGTCAGCACCATGATCGGCACGAGGTCGCCCTCACCGGTGAGCCGCCCGAGGCTGTCGAGCAGGGCATAGCCGTCAATACTCGGCATCATCAGATCGAGCAGCACCAAATCGGGCTTGAAGGTGAGGTGGCGTTCGGCTGCGCGGCGCGGTTCAGTGAGTGCCTCGAATTGCTGATAGCCCTCGCGCCGCAGCACCGCTTCGACCAGCGCAAGGTTCGCCGGTTCGTCATCAATTGCAAGGATTCGGGCATCGGTCGGCTTGCGGGGCATAGTCATGACGTGCGCTCCATCAGCGCTTGTTCGACTGCCTCCAGCAGGGCAGGTACGTCAATCGGTTTGGTCAGCACCGCCGCAGCGCCGCGCGAAATCCAGTCGGTCTGGGCGGCGAGAGCATCTGCGGTGAGCAGGATCACCGGCAGATCGGGGAAGGACGCGCCGAGTTCGCGCAGCACCCAGTCCCCATCCATGTCGGGCAGGTGCAGATCCAGCAGCACAAGATCGGGGCGATGGCGCAGCGCCAGATCGAGCCCGAGCCGGGCCTGCATGGCATGGACAATCCGCGCTTCGGGCCAATGGCGGGCCGCGACCGCCTCGATCAGCTGCGCGTTGGCGAGATTGTCCTCGACCACCAAAATAGTCAGGGGACACGGAGCAGTTTGGTTCGGCAGCGGGGGCCGGGCGGGCTGCAAATCGGGCATCTGGGACTGAGCGGTCAAGGGCAGTTCGAACCAGAAGCACGCCCCGTCGCTGCCGTCGGCGCGCGGCGCATAGCCGATCGCCCCGCCCATCGCCTCGATCAGCGCGCGCGACAGCGACAGGCCCAGACCCGTGCCTTCGGTGCGCGCCGCTCCAGCGGCAAGCCGGGTGAAGGGCTGGAACAGATCGCCAGCCTGTCCCGAATCGACCCCGATGCCGCTGTCGACCACCTCGACCCGCACCCGTTCCCCTGCGACCTGCGTGGTGATCACCACCTCGCCGCCGGGCCGGTTGTACTTGATCGCATTGCTGAGCAGGTTGAGCAGCACTTGCAGCAAGCGCCGCCGGTCCGCCGCCACCGGGGCGAGGGTGCCGGTGGCGTGCTTGATCGCAATGCCGTGGCTTTCCGCCTCGGGCAGCGATAGGCCAACCGCCTCGCCGATGACATCGCCCAGCGCGACGGGTGCTATCTCCATGCCCAGCTTGCCCGCTTCGATCCGGGCAATGTCGAGCACTTCGTCGATCAGCGCCAGCAGATGGCGCCCGGCCCGCAAGATCTGGTCGATGCTCGCCGCGTCGGTCTTCCCGCGCCCGGAATGATCGAGCTCCAGTAGCTGTGCAAACCCAAGGATGGCATTCAGCGGCGTGCGCAATTCGTGGCTCATGCGCGAAAGGAACAGGCTTTTCGCGGTACTGGCCTCTTCGGCTTCCTGCCGGGCGTGTTCGAGCGCTTCCTGCGCGCGGCGGCGTTCGGTGATGTCGCGCGTGACCTTGGAAAAGCCGCGCAACTCGCCGCACTCGTCACGCAGAGCCGTGATGACCACATTGGCCCAGAACAGCGTGCCGTCCTTCCGGATCCTCCAGCCCTCATCCTCGGTCCGGCCATCGCGCACCGCGTCGGCAAGATTGCGCATCGAGCGTTCGCGCGCATCATCGCCCGGATAGAAGGTCGAGAAGTGGCGGCCGACGACTTCCTCGGCTTTCCAGCCCTTGATCCGCTCGGCCCCGGTGTTCCAGCTGACCACGTTGCCCGCCGGATCGAGCGCGAAAATTCCGTAATCGCGTACGCCCTCGATCACCAGACGGAAGCGCTCTTCTCCTTCGCGCAGTGCCTGTTCGCGGGCGCGCAGCAGCGCGCTCGCTTCGGTCATGCGCACCGCGAGAAGGCCGATCTCGTCGCGCCCCGCCTCGCGTTGCTCCAGCGCCTCGCCCTGCGCCAGCAGCACCGCGTCGCGTTCAAGCCGCTGGACCCGGCGCACGATCCCGCTCGAAAACAGGAACACCGCGAACAGGCTGCCGACGAGCCCTGCGAGCGTCAACAGACCGGTGAGGAACAGGCCGTTGCGGCGCACCTCATCGAGGCGGTCCTGACGCGCCGCCAGCAGTTCCCGCTCGCGTTCCTGCATGCGCTCGATCTCGCCGCGCAGCGCATCGAGCACCTGCTTGTTGGCGGCAAGGCCCGCTGCGATGGTCGGATCGGCGACGATGTCGGCACCCGTTCGCCTGCGCGCGGCCAGCAGCACGGACAGGCCTTCGCGCTTTTGCCCGGCAAGCGCTTCGATCCTGGCGAGATGCGCCGATGCCTCCGCGTCGCGGATGGCGCCGCGCAGACGCCGGGTCACCTGCGGCACCAGCTGTTCGGCGCGCTGATAGGGCTCAAGAAAGCGCGGCTCGCCGGTCAGGAGATAGCCGCGCACGCCGCTCGACGCCTCGGCCAGCAGGGCATGGACCTCGTTGACGTCGTTCTGGATCGCGATGGTGAGCCTGACATCCTGCTCGGCGCGCGATTCCTGGCGGCTGATGGCGTAGAGCGCCGCCACGGATCCCAGGAAGATCAGCAGGGGCACCGCCACCACCACCAGGCCTTTGGTCGCCAGCGGGCGGTTGGCCCACCAGTTCGCTATGCCGCGCACCGTCACGCCGCGCGCCCGATGCCGAACTCGACCGCAAGGATCGCGGCCTGAGTCCGGTCGCGCACGCCAAGCTTCCCGATCAGGCGTTCCACGTGGGTCTTTACCGTGCCCGGCGTGATGCCGAGCGCAAGGGCGATCTCCTTGTTGGTGCTGCCCGTTGCCAATGCGGCCAGCACTTCGCGCTCGCGAGGGGTCAGGCGCTTGATCGCTGCCAGCACGGGGCTTGCCCGGTCTTCGGTCACGGCGCGGCGCATCAGCGCGGGCGGGAAGGCGACCCCTCCGGCGCTCACGAGTGTCAATGCGGCAAGCACCTCGCCGCGCGGCGCATCCTTTGCCAGAAACCCGCGCGCACCCGCCCCGATGGCAGCGCGCACGTAATCGGCGCTGTCGTGCATGGTGATCAGCACGACGCCGATCGCCGGTGCGGCTTCAGCAAGACGGCGGGCGACCTCCAGCCCGTCAACCCCGCCGCCGCTATAGCGAATGTCGAGGAGAGCGAGGTCCAGGGGCTGTTCGGCAGCACGGGCGAGTGCCTCCTCTCCGCTCCGTGCCTCAGCCACGACGGTGAAGGCGCCGCTGCGTTCGAGAAGTGCGCGCAGGCCCTCGCGCGCGAGATCGTGGTCATCGGCGATCAGGACCCGGGGCAGGGCGAGGGTGTCGTTCATGACGCAGGCAGTTCTGCCAGCAGGCGGCAGCCTTGTCCCGGGGCGCTCTGGACTTCAAGCCTCCCGCCGAGACGCTCGACCCGCTCGCGCATATAGCCGAGGCCGAACCCGCGGCCAGCCGCGCGCGCCGCCTGCGCGGCGGGATCGAAGCCTTGCCCGTCATCGCTGATTTCCACGCGGTAATGGCTACCTGCTTCGCTGATCCTGATGATGATTCGGGCGCCATCACCGGCATGGGCCCGGGCGTTGTTGAAGCCTTCCTGGACGATCCTGAACAGCGCGGTTTCGATCGGCGGAGGCGGCCGTGAGGCGAGCGCCACGTCGAGCGTCACGCCCGATCCTTCGTCGGCCTCGTCGACCAACTGCCGCAGTGCGGCGGCAAGCCCCAGATCGTCGAGCGCAGGCGGGCGCATTCCGGCAATCACCTGCCGCAATTCGCGCACCAGCGCACGGGCCTGACGGGCTGCCTGATCGAGGTCGGCCGGGTCGCCGTCCGATGCCAGCTCGAGCCGCCGGGCCAGCGCCGCTGCCGACTGCGCAACGCCGTCATGCAGTTCGTGGGCGACCCGGCTGCGTTCGGCCTCTTGTGCACCGAGCAGTTCGGCGAGCAGCGTGGCAAGCCGGGCTTCGCGGACCTGCGCGGCCAAGGCTCCGCCGATCAGCTGGGTTATGATCCCCAGCGCTTCGTGATCCTCCGCGCTCGGCGTGCCGATACGGTGTTCGAGCACCAGCGTGCCGATCGGCGTTCCGTCGCTTGCGGGTGCCTCGAGCGGCAGACAGAGCCTGTCGTCGCCGCCCAACGCCCCTTCGGTCTGGGTTGCTATGACACCGCGTGCAAACCCTGCGAGGTGAGCCGCCTCCTGGGCAACCATGTGTGCGGCTGCATCCATCGCGTCCGGCGGGCTGGATGCGAGCGTGCGGCCCGCTTCGACGATCACCCGCAACCGCGCGGCGCGCGCCTCGGCCGCGCGATAGAGAGCGCGCAGATCAGAAGCAGTTTCGCGGTGTTGAGGAAAAGAGGGCGCAGTCGTCATTGCCCCCTAACTAATGTCGGGCGTCCCGTTTGTCATATGCCGAACGGCATAGGCCAGATGGCCTGCCGTCCGGCAGACGCCGTGAGCCCCGGGTCATGCCACTTCTCCATCCACCCTGTTCTTATCTCAACCTGGAGACGTCACATGAAAACCGGACCTCTGGCGCTTGCCACCGCCGCCCTGCTGACCACCGCTTGCACCCCGGGCTATGCCAAGGAGCGCCCGCGCGCTGCCGCAGCGCCCGCCGAGCAGAACGTCAACTGCATCTCCGAGAGGGAAGTCGTCGCCGCGCAGAAGGCGTGGGGCGATGGCATCGTCAAGATCGGCAAGGTCTATCAGGAGGGCGGCGACTATTCGGCGGCCGCTGCGGCCCATATCGACCAGTTCTATGCCTATGACCTCAGTCTCGTGCTGTTCAAGCCGACGTTGGCCGCGGTCGACCAGTTCCGCACCTCGTTCGATTCGGCGCTGTCCTACTTCGTCGGCGGCAACCCCGCCTATCCGGAGGACAAGGGCTTCGCGATCAAGCCGTGGAGCAAGGTGCGCTGGAAGAATGTCGGCATCACCAACAATTCCTGCGGCATGGCGGTCGCCATGGGCAACTACTACTTCACGCCCGTCGGCAGCGACAGCGAGACCAAGGTGGAATACACCTTCGGCTACATTCGCGGGAATGACGGGGCACTGAAGATCGTGGTGCACCAGTCGTCTGTTCCCTACAACGGGGCGTAATCCTCCCCCCTAGACCCGCTCCCCATGTAGGGACGGAGCGCGGGCCCGACGCGACAGGATCGCAGGGTCCGCGCTTCCGATAATTGCGAGCTGAGTGATCATGAATCTACGCCCCATAGCCGTCGCCGCTGCGGTGTTCGTAACGGCAGCTCCCGCCATGGCCACCGAAGATGATGGCAACGTCTGGCTCGGCCAGTTCGCGACCATCAACGCCACCGACAAGGTGTTCGTGAGGCTCGAGGCGCAGGAGCGGTTCACCAATGATGCCGAACGCCTCGGGCAATTGCTGCTGCGCTCCTATGTCGGCTACCGCATCAACAAGGACGTCAACATCGGCGGAGGCTACGCCTTCGTGCTGACCGATCCTGTGGGGCCGGTCGAACTGAACGAGCACCGCTTCTACCAGGAACTGAACGTCCGTCTGCTGACCACGCCGGGCGGCACCACGCTGGATTCGCGCACGCGGCTTGAGCAGCGCACCTTCGAGGAGCAGGAAGACACCCAGTGGCGGCTGCGTCAATTCGTGCAACTGCGCGTGCCTATAAGCGAGAAGGGGCACCGGATCGTTGCCTATACCGAGCCCTTCGTCGACCTCGACGAAGGCAGCGTGCAGCGCGGCGGGTTGTCGATCTGGCGCAACTTCGTCGGGGTTTCGATCCCGCTCGCCAAGGGCATCGAGGTGGTTCCCGGCTATCTCAATCAACACGTGTTCCGCGACGGGCAGGATCGCTCGGATCACACGGCGAACGTCAATCTGTTCATGACCTTCTGACCGACGGCGGGCACTACCGTCTGATCGTCACGCCCAATGTCAGGGTGTTGCCCGGGCCGCCATCGATACGATGGCCGCCCAGCAGATCGACGTCGATGCGGCGGTCCGTCACCCAGCGCAGCCCAGCCTGTCCGCCGGGCGCGCCGCGATCCGATCCGAACACCTCGCCCATCAGCACCAGATCGGGCGCGATTGCGAATTCGGCTTGCGCGCCCCAGAACAGGGCGTGGCGATCGTCGCTGCCGGTCTGCCCGGTCCAGCCAAGGTTGGCGTGCACGACCAGCTTCTCGTTGATCCGGTGCGACACCGGGACGTTGAGAGCGAAGGACTGGATCTGCCCATCCGCCGGGTTCCACACTGCCGTGGCTGAGACAGCCAGGCCGACCGGCACCTCCTCAAAGGATCGCAGGTTGAGCTTGAGGGCAGGCGCGATCGTCGCCGCCGCGTCTTCTCCCCACCCGCGCTGGACTGCCGCCGCGATTTCGAGCCGGGGCAACGCTGCGAGCGTGCAGGCCGGTGCCGCGACGGCGAGACCGCCACCGTTTCCGGCGAAAGTCAGCCAGGTTTCGACATGGCAGACCCCGGCGGGCAGGGTGGCATCATCATCGACGATATGTGCGCCGCCACCTGCCTGCGCAGGACTTGCGAGCATCGCCGCAAGCACCACGGCGCCGGTCAGACTGGCGCCAGGTACGCCGAGCCGCAGCGTTGCACGATTCCGGGTGAGAGGGAAGATCGCAGGCATTGCCGCCGGGCTCTGGCCGATTGGGAAGCGAAAGGCGAGGGCCTCGACGGCAGATGACGGCTCGTGCGAGTTGCTGCACGAGCCGTCAACGTCGGGAAGAGCTTTCCCCCGCCGAGGCAAAGGGGGGCAAGGGAGGTCAGAACCGGTAGGCGAGCCCTGCACTCAACACCCAAGGGTCAAGATCGTGATGACTGCGCAGTGCGACGCTGTCCCCGGCATCGAAGGTCGCTGTGGTGCCGACGAAATAGCGCTTGGCATCGAGCGACAGGCCGAGGCCGCGATCGTTGAGCGGGATGTCCACTCCCGCCTGAAGGACAAATCCGAGTTCGTCGGACAAGTCCACGTCGGTCGCGCCGAGCGCAGCCGCATCCGCTCCGACATCCTCGCCGAAGATCATGAAGTAGGTCGGGCCTGCGCCAAGGTAGGGCTTGATGCCTCCGCCAAGGTCGAAGTGATACTTGGCGGTGACGGTGGCAGGCAGGATGATCGCGTTGTCAATCAGCTCTGCACCTGCCAGGGCACCTGCACCGCGGACATCGTGCGGCGTCACGCAGCAGATGGTCTCGATCGAGAAGTTGGGTGAGACGAAGAACTCGGCGGCGATTGTCGGAACGACCGAGTCTGTCGCACGGGTCTGTGCGCCGACCGGCAAGCCGATGTTGTCGGTTTCGACTTCGCTGATCGCACCGTCAGGCAGAACAGCGGTGACGAAACCCTTGATCTGTATGGAGCCACCTTCTTCCTGCGCCGCTGCGGGTGCGGCGATCAGGATCGAAAGGGCGGCAAATGAGGCGGGGAAGGGCAATCTTGGCAACATGTTGATATCTTTCGTGGATTTGGAGAGCGCAGCACCCCCGCCAATCCTCCTTGAGCCATTGAGAAAAACCGGAGGCGTACAGGGATCGTGAGGGGCATGGGACACGGCGCCGTGCAGGTTTGTGCCGCGCCAGATCGCAGCACTGTCGGCCCGTAGGTATACCGAAGGCAGGTTAGGGGCTGCGACCATTGCAAGTGTCTAGCTGCGCCGTGCGCTGACGCAGTCTGCCAAATGGCATGCTGATCAGCCTAGGCCATCAGGACCTTTACTAAGTGAGCTGAGAGTACCGTGGACCGCTCGACTATCGGGGAAGTCCGGTAGCCGTCCGCTATCGTCGGTCCAGGTCGAGGACGCATCTAACTGAGGCACCGATCCCGCCTGACGTTGATGGCACTCAAAACTGTCCGCTAAGCGATCCGATGCGGTCGCACGAGCCTTGCTCATTTCAAATGTATTGACCTGCGCTTGATACAGAAAACCAAAAATTGTAATGGCCAATCGACCATACAGCGAGGTGATTTATGAACGTGCAGCGGGGAAAACTTGTCTCGGGAGGAAGGCTGCAATTGCCGGTCGAGATCCGGCGTGCGCTCTCTCTATCCGATGGCGACACCGTGCTGCTCGAAGTGGTCGATGGCGAAATCCACGTGCGGCCCTATCGCGATGCTGTGACCCGGGTTCAGGCGAAGTTGCGCAAGTATGTGGAGCCAGGTCGCAGCTTGTCTGACGAATTGATAGCTGAGCGCCGGGCTGCCGCAGAAAATGAGTGATAAGCGCTATATGCTCGATGCCTCGGCTGTGCTCGCGATGATGCTCGGTGAGAACGGCGGCGATCAGGTTCGAGAGCGACTTGCTGCCAGCCACATAAGCGCCGTCAACCTTTCTGAGGTTGTTGCCAAACTACAAGAAGGCGGTGTGCCCGATGAGGTCATAACGTCCAGTCTTGCAGAGCTGAATTTCGATGTGCTCGCGTTCGATCAGAGTCAGGCAGTACATGCCGGACTGCTGCGTGCTGCGACGCGAAGTGTTGGATTGTCCTTGGGGGATCGAGCCTGCCTTAGCGCAGCCGAGTCGTGCAATGCAGTTGCAGTGACTACCGATCGGGCATGGGGCAAACTCGACGTTGATATCGCCGTCGAAGTTCTTCGCTAAGTTCCGCTTCCGACCCAAGACCTTCCGGCCACTCCCGCCCCAAACTAAGCCGGTGCCGATCATCAGCGAAAACGTCTGTTTTCGCCGAAAGCCGCCGTGCAGGTTCTGGGATCAAGCTCCAACCCTGCTTGTGATCGCAACTGAGTGTAAGCCTGCCGTGGGATCCGAATGATTGCCACTCCCGCCCGTGCCTGTCAGACAGGCGCCACGATGACCTACTTGATCTTCATCGGTGCAGCGCTGGCCGAGATCGCGGGCTGCTTCGCGTTCTGGGCTTGGCTGCGCCTTGATCGCAGCCCGATCTGGCTGATCCCTGGCGCTCTGTCACTGTGCCTTTTCGCGGTCCTTCTTACGTTCGTCGAGGCTGAGCATGCTGGTCGCACCTACGCGGCTTACGGTGGGATTTATATTCTGTCCGCGCTGGTTTGGCTTTGGATGGCTGAGGGGATCAAACCTGATCGTTGGGATACCATTGGAGTGGCCATCTGCTTGTTAGGGGCTTCGATCATTCTGTGGGGGCCGCGCCCAGTTTAAACGTGGAAAGACCGATCGCCTCTTACAGGTTGAGCTGATCACCCTTCTCATGCTCTGTGCCATCCTCATCATGGACGTCCATGTGGGCATCCTGAAGGATCTCGACACCGCCATACAGCGCTATTCCGGCGACAGCGATACCGACCACAAGATCGGGCCAATTTGCGCCGGATACCGTCACGATGATGGCGGCGACGATGATGCCGCCGTTGGAGATGAAATCGTTGAAGCTGAAGGTGGTCGCCGCGCGAAGATTGACGTCCTTCTCGTTCATTTCATTGAGTAGCTTCAAGCAGATCAGGTTCACGACAGCCGCCACCGCTGCCATTGCCATCATCATGATGCCAGTTGGCTCCGATCCTTCAACAAAGCGCCGAATGGCATCGGCGATGACGCCGCCTGCGAAAATGAGCAGCATAATACCGGAAAAGCGTGCCGCGCCGCGCTTCCAAGTTCGCGAACGGGACAGGGCCAGCAGGCTCAGCGCATAGACCGCCGCGTCCGATGAGTTATCCAGCCCGTTAGCGAGCAGAGCATTTGAATCGCCCGCGATGCCGGTAATGAAGAAGCCTACAGCGATGGCGACGTTAAGCCACAGCACGATCCACAAGGTGCGCCGCTTTTCGGCTGTGTCGAGATTAAGGTCGCCTTCGCCGCTCATCTCATTATATCGTTTGTCCACCAATTTTCCTGCCTATACCAGACGGCATGGCCGCAAGTACGATCGTCAAGTGCTGAAGCTTTCCACATTGCGTTGGCACCCAAAATCACCTGGTTAAGCTCGCCAAGACCTACCTGTTCATCCTGGGTAGCGTCACGGCGCAGGCCGTCGCGCCAGTTCTACTTCCGGCTTCGCCTCGCGTCAGAAACGCCCAGCACAAGTCTGGCAACCGCCGGAAGAACGAAAAGGGGAAGAATGGTTGCGGGGATGAAGCCGCCTATGACCACAGTTGCCAGCGCCCGTGGCACTTCGGCCCCTTTCCCGGTCGCGACCGCCATCGGCACGAAGCCAAGCAATGCCACCAGCGCAGTCATGAGCGCCGGACGGATAGGATGGCGACTTCGATAGCCTCGGAAGTAGATACCAGAACGTCGCGGCGGAATGCGCGGCTAGGCGCTCCAAGCCTTGTGTGTCGCTTCGCATCCAAATCATGCGGAGCACTGAAATCAGAGGCACCGATGATCAGGTAATTGATCAAGCTTGCTAATTTCCGCGCGGGGCCAAGGTTTCGATGATCTTGCATTCGGCCACCGTCCCGTGACGGCAGGATCCGATGATCCGATCAAGCTCCCCACGAAGCGCGGTCAGATCGGTAACCTTGCGGTCGATTTCGGCAAGGTGGACGCGCGCAATCCCATCAACCGCATCGCAGGATTGGGCCTTGTCGTCCGACAGCGTGAGCAGCTCGCGGACCGCTTCGAGCGTAAAACCGAGATCGCGGGCGCGACGGATGAACGACAGGCGCGCAAGATGATCATTCCCATAGGCGCGGTAATTGGCACTTGTCCGTGAGGGCGGCGGCAGCAGCCCGATCTTTTCATAATAGCGCACCGTCTCGACCTTCGTCGCAGTGGCGCTCGCAAGTTCGCCAATCTTCATTGCCACACCTCCGCTCTTGACCCTGTAGTTGCTACAGAGTGTAGATAGACTGCCGACTCGCAGATTGTCGAGAAGGCAGGACGATGGCTGATGATTGCTGCAAGGCCGCGTGCGGAACGGCGGCCACGTTGAATGACCCGCGCTGGCGAAGGGCTTTGTGGATCGCGCTCGGCGTGAACGCCGGCATGTTCGCGGTGGAAATGGGAGCAGGGGCCGCTGCTGACAGCCGCGCGTTACAGGCTGATGCACTCGATTTTCTAAGCGATGCCGCCAACTACGCGATCAGCCTGCTTGTCGCCGGAATGGCGTTGACATGGCGCGCGCGGGCGGCGCTGGCCAAGGGGATCACCCTCATCGGACTGGGCGGTTGGGTCACGATCACCGCGGTTCTGGCGGCGCTTGAGGGCGCTGCACCCGAACCTGAACTGATGGGAGTCATCGGACTGCTCGGGCTCGCAGCCAATGCTGGCGTCGCCATCATGCTCTACAGCTTTCGTACTGGCGATGCGAACATGCGCTCGGTGTGGATTTGCTCGCGCAACGACGCCATCGGCAACGTTGCCGTGATGCTTGCTGCCATCGGTGTATTCGGAACTGGCAGTGTATGGCCTGACCTGATCGTCGCCTCCGCAATGGCGTGGTTGGCGTTAACTGGGGGCATGCAGATTCTTCGACAGGCGATGAGCGAATTGAAGTCTGCGCCTGCTTGGCAGGAACAGGCCTGATGGAATTTCTTCAAATAGTACCTTTCGTTGCGATGGTCGCGATAATCACTGCGACAATCGTTCGCGGTGTCGCCATCCGGCGACGTACTGGCGACCACGCATTCGCCTTTCTGTCGGCGAAAGGGGCTCAGCGAGCTTCGGGACTTGCATTCGCGGTCAGTGGTGCGGCCCTGATTATTGCAAGTGGCATCGGCGCACGAGCTGGGCCCCGCGACTTGTCATGGTTGGCGGCTATACTTGCCACTTTAGGTGGTGGCGCCGTGATCGTGGCGCAAATCCAGATGGGCCGCGCATGGCGTATCGGCGTTCGTCAGGGAGATGCACCGGAGTTCGTGTCCCACGGGCTCTTCCGATACAGTAGGAACCCGATCTTCCTTGCGATGATGCTCGTCGGGTTCTCGGCCGCGATGGTGTCTGCATTTTGGTGGGCCTGGGTGTCATGGGCGACGTTTGTCGTCGCCTGCATCGCCCAAGTCAGGATCGAGGAAGCCCATCTTTCAGCAAGTTTTGGTGCCCAATACCACGAGTTCAAAGCGCGTGTACCGCGTTGGCTTGGTAAGGGAGGAGCGGAATGAAGTTCGCTGCAATGAGGCTCATTGAGCAGGAGATGACAGCTTATCGCTTGGCGCGCAGCCGTGGCGAGTACGATATGGCATGGTGCCACCTCGAGCGGGCGCACATCCTGTCCCAGCCCTACCTAAGGCAGCATCTGGCCAATCACCGCGCAATGCTGGCCTTTGCCTTCCGGCAACGCGATTGGAGCGAAGCACTTGGCCAGATCTTCCGACTCATTCTGGCGCCGATCGGCGCGCTGACGGGAAAGTTGCCGATCGGAAATACCGGGCGGTCGACTGTGAGCGCCTTTCAGCCAATGCCAATTCCGCCTGATCTTCTGGAGCTCTTGCAAGACGGGATGGGCGAATGACCTTAAGCGTTCAAGATTGCTGTTTCCGGTCGGAACGAGTAGGTCATTAGCGTGCGGGCTATGTTCCTCCTGTTATGGCTGACTATCGGCCTTGCCTTTGGCGGCGTTGAATCGCCGGCTGCAGCGCATGGTACGAGCGGATACGACAGCGTCATGATGCTGGATGCTCATGCTGATCATGCAGACAGAGACGGGCACGGGAACGGTTCCAGCGATGACGGCGGCCCATGTCATGGGCTGGTTCATCATCATTGCAGCATCGGACTTGCCAGCGAAGGGGCAAGTGATTTCGGTCTGCCACTGGGCGGCAATACCTCGCATTCAGCCTTGAGCGCCGCCGTTCTCAGCTCGTTCGCTCAAGCGCCTCCCCTTCAACCACCGTCAGCCTGAACCCAGTCGCCCAGTGCACTCGGGCCATTGCGCCCGTGTGCCGTTTGCACCTGTGTTCAGGAGTTTTTCGATGCGAATGTCCTTGCGCGCCGCCCTTATGGCTGCGGCGCTGGCTACCGCCCATCCGGCGTTGGCTGAACCTATTACGCTTGGCAGCGCGCTCGAGCGCGCGCTTGCCAACTCCCCTAGAATAGCTGCGGCTCAAGCGCGTGTCGCTGCCGCAGAGGGCCGAGCACGGCAGGCGGGGGTGGCGCCCAATCCGGAGGTCAGTCTTGAGGTCGAGGACTTTGCCGGCAACGGCCCTTTTCGGTCCTTCGATAGTGCGCAGACAACGCTGGCGCTGAGCCAACGGCTTGAAGTTGGCGGTCAGCGCAGTGCGCGGCGGGCGGTTGCAGCGGGCGAGCGCGATGTTGCCGCTCTGTCATTGCTCCGCGAGCGGGTAGATTTGCGCCGTGAGGTAGAAGTGGCGTTCGCCGAGCTGTCTGCGGCGACCGACCGGGCGACGCTCGCGCGCGACAATGCAGTGCAGGCAGCCTCGCTGGCTAACACAGCCCGGATACTGGTTGAAGCGGGTCGCGATCCACCGCTCAGGCAATTGCGAGCCGAGGCCGCTCTTGCGGACGCTCGGGCGGCCGAACTGGAAGCCTTCAGTGCGATGCTGGCGGCGCGGCGCATCCTCGCGACGCTGATTGCGTCGGACGATGCGGAGTTGACTCCTTCGCAGGGCACCGAGACAGGTGCGGCCGCCGAGCCGATGGGCCGCAACGAGCCTGGCTTTGCGAGTATCGACGAACGGCTCGCCGATGCCGAGCAGCGTGTAGCGGCGGCACGAATTGCACTGGCCCAGTCTGCGGCTACCCCCGATGTTACCGTGAGCGGAGGGCTACGCCGGTTCAGTGATGGTCGCGATACGGCCTTTGTCGTTGGCGTGTCGATCCCCATTCCGATCCGCGATCGCAATCGCGGCGGCATTGAAGCTGCCCGTGCCGATGCGACCGCTGCGGAGTTTGAACTGGAGCGAGTGCGCGCCGATGCGCGTAGGGATCGGGCACAGGCCCGCATGCTCGTGGAAGCGGCTGACGCCCGGCTTGAGGCCCTTGAAGGACCGGGTCTTGCCCAGGCCGAGGAAGCGCTTCGGCTCGCGCAGATTGGCTACAGCGCGGGGCGCTTTTCACTGCTCGAACTGCTCGATGCTCAGACAGCGCTCACTTCGGCCCGGCGGGCCATAATCGACGCTCGCCTGGATCGTGCGCGCGCACTTGCCGCGCTCAACCGCGCCTTTGCGCGCGAGGAGATTTAACCATGGCCTACAAACTCGATCAAAGGACAATGCCACTTCTCGCAGGCGCTGCGGTGATTGCGCTGGCTGGTGGCGGCGCTGGGTATCTCTTGAGGGGTGATACCGCACAGACTGGGAATGCCACGCACGCTGAAGAGGAAGAAAGCGGTGGAGACGCCGATGAAGCGACTGTTTCAGCCGGAGCCTCGGAGGGAACAATTGCGGTCAGTGATGCGCAGATACAAGCAGCGGGGATTGCTGTTGCCGTAGTACAGGAGGGCCTTGCCGGCGGCGAGGTGACGGCAGCGGGCGTTCTGGTTCCGCCCACCCAATCGGTTGGGCATGTCACGGCACGGACCTCCGGTGTTGTGGTGCGCATCCTGCGTCAGCTTGGCGACCGGGTTGGTGTCGGGGATCCTCTTGCAGTGATCGACAGCCGTGAAGTGGCTGAAGCACAAGGTGCCGCAGCGCGCGCACGCCGCGCGGCCGAAGCCGCGCGCACTGTACTTGTCCGGGAGGAAAGTCTGTTCCGCCAGCGTGTGACTGCCCGGCAGGACTATGAAGCCGCGCAGGCGGCCTATGACGCTGCGCGCATCGAAGCGCAGCAGGCCGATCAGGCATTGCGAGCATTGGGCGCCGGCAGTGGCGGCGGGACGACGCGCCTCATGACGCTGCGCTCGCCGGTTGCAGGCGAGGTAACGTCGGTAACGGTGACCCCGGGCGAATATGTTCCGCCGGAGCGCGAGCTGTTTCAGGTCGCCGATCCACGGACGGTATGGGCAGAGCTGATGATCCCAGCGCGCGACATCCAGCGGGTTGTGATCGGTCAGACCATCACGCTTTCCGTCCAGGGGAGCGATCATCCCCATACCGGTCGCATACGGTTCCTGTCGCCTGCCGTCGATCCGGCGACCGGCGCGGCCAAGGCGATCGCGACTATCGACAACACCGACGGTGACTTGCGCGTCGGACAGAATGTCAGCGCGAGGGTTGCTACTCCGGGCGTTGACGGCGCGCGCGTACCAGTCGTGCCGCGCAGCGCGATCCAGGAGACCGAGGGGCGCAGTGTCGTGTTCGTGCGGACCCAGCGCGGGTTTGTCATGCGTCCGGTGACGATCGGGTTAGGTAGCGATGCAGCGGTTCCGGTCCTTTCCGGCCTGCGCGTCGGCGAGCGCGTGGCAACCGTCAACGCCTTCGTCCTCAAAGCGGAACTCGGCAAGGCCGAGGCCGAACATGATCACTGAGAGGACGGACGATGCTTGAGAAAATTCTGGCCTTCGCCGTCGAGCGAAGAGTGCTGGTGGTCATGCTGACCGTCTTCGCAGCAATCTACGGGGCGACCCAGCTGGCAAATTTGCCGGTCGATGCCGTGCCCGACATCACCAACCGGCAGGTGCAGATCAATGCCGTCGCTCCCTCGCTGGGACCGACGGAGATGGAACGACAGGTCAGCTATCCGATCGAGACCGCAATGGCGGGCATGCCCGGCCTGGTCGAGACGCGGTCGATTTCCCGCAACGGCTTTGCACAGGTCACAGTGATCTTCACTGACGATACCGATCTCTACTTCGCCCGCCAGCAGGTGGGTGAGCGCTTGACGCAGGCAGCGGGGACACTTCCGCCCGGGGTTGACCCACAAATCGGACCTGTGTCGACCGGCCTTGGCGAAGTACTGATGTGGACGGTCGACTTTGAGCATCCCGACGGGCGCGGGGCTCCGCGCGCGCGGGCCGGGCAGCCGGGCTGGCAAACTGACGGCAGCTATCTGACACCTGAGGGACAGCGGTTGACGACGCCGGAGGAGCGCCTGACTTACCTGCGCACCGTACAGGACTGGATCATTCGCCCGCAGATGCGCCAGGTTGCCAATGTGGCGGGTGTCGACGCGATCGGCGGCTTCGTAAAGCAATATGAAGTCGCACCCGATACGGTGCGATTGGCCGCCGCCGGTCTGTCGATGGCCGATCTGGTCGAGGCCCTCGAACGCGGCAATGTGTCGAGCGGTGCGGGCGTGGTCGAGCGCAGCGGTGAAGGGCTGGTGGTGCGGGCAGATGCCCGGGTGTCACGCGGGTCGGAAATTGCCAATATCGTGATTACCCAACGGGGCGGGGCGCCGGTGCGGGTTATCGATGTGGCGACCATTTCATCGGGCCGCGAAGTTCGCACAGGTGCAGCCAGTGTCAATGGTCATGGCGCTGTGGTCGGCACCGCCCTGATGCTTGCAGGTGGCAACAGCCGCACGGTGGCAGCCGAATCCGCCAAGAAGCTCGAAGAGATCGGCGCAGCCCTCCCGACCGGCATTGTCGTGACGCCGGTGCTTGATCGTTCGGTGCTGGTGGATGCGACGATCAGCACGGTGGCCAAGAACCTGACCGAAGGTGCGCTCCTCGTCATTGTCGTCCTGTTTCTGCTGCTCGGTAATTTCCGGGCTGCCATCATCACCGCGCTAGTGATCCCGCTGTCGATGCTGCTGGCGGCGATTGGGATGGTCAAAGGGGGTGTTTCAGGCAATCTGATGAGCCTCGGCGCGCTCGATTTCGGGCTGATCGTCGATGGCGCGGTGATCATCGTCGAAAACTGCCTGCGCCGTCTGGCTGAGCGCCATCATCACGAAGGCAGGTTGCTCAGCTTGCAGGAGCGGCTGCACGAAGTGATGGTTGCAGCGCGCGAGATGATCCGTCCGTCGGTGTTCGGTCAGGCCATCATTATTCTGGTTTATCTGCCGCTGCTCGCGTTCGACGGGGTGGAAGGCAAGATGTTTGCGCCGATGGCGATCACCGTGATGCTGGCGCTCGCCGCAGCGTTCATCCTGTCGCTGACCTTCGTACCAGCTATGGTGGCGCTGCTCGTGACCGGCAAGGTCGAGGAGAAGGAGCCGCGTGTGCTGGCGGCAACGCGGAGCCGCTATGAGCCTTTGCTCGACAAAGCGCTCGCCCGGCCATGGGTGGCCATCGGCTCGGGAACGGCGATTTTCCTTGTCGCGCTCTTGGCCTTCACCAGCCTTGGGAGGGAGTTCATTCCGCAGCTCGACGAGAAGAATTTCGCGCTTCATGCGATGCGGATCCCGTCCACGAGTGTCGAGCAATCGGCCTCAATGCAGTTGCAGGTCGAGGGGGTGATTGCTGGCTTTCCGGAGGTCGCGACGGTCTTCTCGAAGACAGGCACAGCGGAAGTTGCGACTGACCCGATGCCCGGCAATGTGTCCGACACCTTCGTGATCTTGCGCCCACGTGAGGAGTGGGCCGATCCGTCAGAAACGAAGGCTGCTCTGATTGCCCGAGTGGAAGCCCGCCTGAACACGCTGCTCGGCAACAATTACGAGTTCAGCCAACCAATCCAGATGCGGTTCAACGAGCTGATTTCGGGCGTGCGATCAGATGTGGCGGTCAAAGTCTATGGCGATGATTTCGAGACATTGCATGCTACGGCGCAGCGGGTTGCAGCCGCGCTGCGTGCAGTCGATGGTGCTTCGGATGTCAAAGTCGAGCAGACCGAAGGACTGCCGGCGCTGGTGATCGATTTCGACCGGGCGGCGATTGCTGCCTATGGTCTGTCGGTCGGCGATGTGACCGACGTGGTACAGATCGCGCTCGGCGGCCGCGAAGCCGGGCTCGTCTTTGAAGGCGATCGGCGGTTTGATGTCGTGGTGCGCCTGCCCGAAGGGCAGCGACGTGATCTCGACGCATTGGCCGCGCTGCCGGTTGCGCTGCCGACTGCGGAGGGAACGACGCGCTCGGTACAACTCGGTCAACTCGTCCGGTTCAAAGTCGAAAATGGCCCCAATCAGGTGAGTCGCGAAAACGGCAAGCGGCGGGTTGTGGTTCAGGCCAATGTGCGCGGGCGAGACCTCGGATCCTTTGTCGCCGATGCGCAGCAGGCGGTCGCGCGCGATGTCCAGATTCCCGCCGGCCTCTGGATCGACTGGGGCGGACAGTTCGAGAATCTCGAGCGCGCGCAAAGCCGTCTCAGCATCGTGGTACCCCTCGTCTTCGCGGCTATCTTTGCGTTGCTGTACGCAGCGCTGGGATCGGCGAGCCGGGCGGCGATGGTCTTCTCGGCCGTGCCGCTGGCGCTGAGCGGCGGGGTGCTATTGCTGTGGCTGCGTGGCATGCCCTTTTCGGTCTCCGCAGCGGTTGGCTTCATTGCGCTGTCTGGCGTGGCGGTGCTCAACGGGCTGGTTATGGTGTCGAGCATCCTGGCGCTGCGTCACAACGGCAAGGGCGTGCTGGAGTCGGTGCGCGAAGGCGCGCTGATGCGCCTGCGGCCCGTGCTGATGACGGCATTGGTGGCCAGTCTCGGCTTCGTACCGATGGCTCTGGCAAGCGGCACAGGGGCGGAAGTGCAGCGACCGATCGCGACGGTGGTAATCGGCGGATTGATTTCGGCGACCCTGTTGACCTTGGTCGTCTTGCCCGCGCTCGCCCGGCTTGTGCTCGACCGGGAAGCAAGACGCTTTCCTGACGATGAGCCGCAGGCATTATCCCCCGCAATCGCATGAGATGAGGATCAGATGCATTGGAAGATAGGACTAGCGAGAAAGGCGATGAACCACAGCGATAAGCGATTTGCGTCGCAATCTTGCGAACGGTGTTTGATCACGCAGGATGCAGGCTGATGGGGGCGAGCCATGATCATGGCGCCGGCAGGCGAGATGCGAGTGCGCAGGAGCATTGCCTAGCTGATTGTAACTAAGTCTTTGATCAACCCGAACCCAGCAGTATGGTCCATCCAGTGACACAGCGCCTCTTTCTCTACCTCGCGGCATTTCTGGTCGCGCTGCTGCCCGTCGAGGCAACGTATGCAGCGAACGGTTGTACCCCCATGGCAGAGATGAGCGCAGACGCAGGCGGCTGCGATGATTGCATGGATGATGAGCGTCAGCAGTGTCAGAGTTACTGTCTCGCCTTTTGCCAGACGCTGCCAGCAGCGCGATTTTCGTCACTAGAAGCCCGCGATCTTTCGTCGCTCACCTTTCTCCTGCTTATCGCCAATTCTCCGCCCTCGCCAAACGCAGGGCCGGAACCGCCTCCTCCCCGAATTCGCCGCTGATCCAGTCAATTCAACATCAACGGAGATACCATCATGAAAAAGTACATTATCGCTGCAGCCGTGCTGCTCGGATCCAGCTCTGCAGCATTTGCCGCTGCGCCGGATCAGGTTGCATCCCTCGCCATGTCCTGCTGCGACCTCGTGCTCGCTTGCTGCGATGCGGCCATGAGCTGCTGTCCGTAAGGGAATAACCAGAGCAAAAAGGGCGGGCGTCCGGTTACTAACCGGGCGCCCGCTTTCTTGTGTATGGTGGGGGCATTATCCCCATCGATAAAGAGCAACGACCCATTATTTTTAGGCAGGTCAAAGCCTAAGGGGCGATGTTCTCAATTCTTATGCGGGCGACCTTTAGCCAATGGCTCTGGATAACATCCAGATTGCCATTGCCATCATCATTAGATTTTCAGTCAACGAGACGAAGCCTAGCGGGACATTGCTGTCGCCACCGACGCAAGCGCATTTGAGTTCGCGCTTGTCGATGTAGACTGCCTTGAAGACCGAAATTGCACCGATCGTCCCAATGAATAGCGCCACGGGTATCGAGAGCCAATGCAGCTGGCCTGAAACCATCAGGACACCGGCCAAGCCTTCAGCGAAGGGATAGAGGGTCGCATAAGGGACCCAGCGCTTCGCCAACAGGTCGTAATTGAGGAACATGGTCGCGAACTTGTCGACATTCTGAAGTTTGAGCATCGCAAGCACGCACATGCTAAACGCGATAAACCACTCGGCAACGCGAATGCTGAAGGCTGTGCCATCAACCGCGATGCCAGCGGCCATCGCCATGGCTGCTGTCATGGCGAAGAGCGCAATTACCGGGCGATAGCTGGTCGCGCCGGGAACAGGGACCTTGATCCCGAAGTAGCGCCGCAGGTCGTCATGCCCTCCGATCCGCTTGCCATCGATGAAGGTCTGTGGGGTGGTTGCAACGCCGTATTCAGCCTTGAACGCGTCAGTCTGTTCGCGCGTGGTGAGGTGCCGATCATCGACGGAGTAACCTCGCGTTTTGAGCAGATGCTTTGACTTCAGGCCGTAAGGGCAAGTGTGGTTTTGCATGACCATGCGGTGAAGCACGGCGGTTTTTGTAGGCTTGGGCATTAGTGATTTCCTTTGAATCGCAAACTTGCGGCTTATATAGGTTCCGTACCATGGTACGGGATCAAGCATTATATGAAGATCGGTGAATTTGCCCGTGCAGGCGGGGTCAACGTCGAGACGATCCGTTATTATCAGCGGCGCGGATTGGTGGCCCAGCCTGAGCGCCACGAGGGTCCGCGCCGCTACACGCGCGGCGATCTGGCACGCTTGCAATCGATCCGCTCGGCGCAGACCGCCGGGTTCACACTTGAAGAGATCGCCACGCTGCTCTCCCTCGATTCTGGCGACCGAGCGGCGGCGCAGGACCTTGCACGCGTTCGGATCGCGGCGCTTGATGAGAAAATTGCCACTTTGCAAACCATGCGCGGTGCGCTCGTCCGGCTCGCCGAGGACTGCGCTGCGGGGAAATCTGGGCCCTGTCCGATCATCGATGCCTTCAGTTTTGAGCTGCAACGATAATTGGGCATCGGAAAGTGAGGGGTTTTGTCCGCGCCTGCGTATACAACTCTAAAGGAGCTGCATGATGGATCTCGACGAGAATCTCGCACGCCTGGCCAGACTTCCTGTCCCGGATATGTCCGGGATTGATGGTGAACGCCTCGCGCAGCGCGCACAGGCAGACGTCAGGCAGACACGGGCATTGCTCGGACTAGGCCTCGTTGCGTCGCTCGGACTGGGCGTTTTCAGCGGTCTTCAGGCACCTGCACAAGCCGAAGTGCCTATTGCCGCCTTCGGTCCCCCGGCATCGCTGACCCCTCTCATCGCCCTGGGTCAGCAATGAACCAGCGTCGCATCGTTTTGGCGGCGGGGCTGATCATTGCGCTTGCGCTGGTAGGGGTATGGCTCGGAAGAATGCTTCAACCCGCACCGCACCATGGTGGGGCTGAACTCCACGCCCTGATTCATGATGAGCTTGACCTCGACCCGGCGCAGGAAAAAGAACTGACTGCATTGGAGCGCCAGTTCGCTGCGCGGCGCGAAGCGCTCGAAGAACGGCTCAGGAGCAGCAACGCGCTGCTCGGCGAAGCCATTGCTGCCGAGCACGAATACGGTCCCCGCGTGTCGGCCGCGGTCGACGAGACGCATGACGCGATGGGGGATCTCCAAAAAGCAACACTCGAACACGTTTTCGCGATGCGCGCCATTCTGCGCCCCGATCAGCAATCACGGTTCGATGCGGTGGTCAGCAAGAGCCTCGCTGCTCAGCCGCAGTGACCGCTGACGATCCGGATGCGGCGCTCGTCCGCAGATCTCTGGCTGGCCATGCCGATGCGCAGCGGGAGCTTGTGGAGCGCTACCGCGAGACAGTGTACCGGCTTGCGCGCTCAGCGACGGGTGATCCGGATGAAGCCTTGGACATTACGCAGGAGGCTTTCATAGCCGCATTCGGCGCGCTGAACCGCTTCGACCCCGGACGATCGTTCAAGGCCTGGATCAGCGCCATCACGCTCAACAAATGCCGGGACTGGGCCCGTCGGCGCGCCGTCAGGCGCTTCATAGGCCTGCCCATGTCCGAACAGGCTGCGCAATGGATTGCCGATGATGCACCCTCGGCACAAACGCTTGCCGCAGACCGCGCCGAGCTCGCCGCGACCGCCCGCGCGATCGCCAAGCTTCCAGCACGTCTCAAAGATGTCCTGATCCTTTGCACAGTCGAAGGGCTAAGCCAGCAGGAGACCGCAACGACACTGGGCATCAGCGTAAAGGCGGTCGAGACACGTCTTGGGAGGGCGCGGAAAAAACTTCAGGAAACTTTGAGGGGTGAAGGCCTTGCGCGCGTATAAATCGCATGACCAGTCCTCATCTCACAAGACGTCACCTGATCGCTGCGTTTGGCGCGGCCTCAGCCTTCGCCGCTACGCCAGCTTGGGCGCAAGGGCACAGCATGCACCGGGGCGGCAGCCATGGCCGCGACGGCCCGCGCATTCCTGCGGGCTTTGGTGAGCTCAGCGGCGAGGTCATCGATCTTGCCGTCGGCAGCGGGCATCGCATTGTTGAAGGGCGACGCGGCCCGGGCATCGCCGTCAATGGCAGTGTCCCCGGCCCGTTGATCCGGCTGCGCGAAGGGCAGAATGTCCGCCTGAATGTCACCAACAATTTGAGCGAGGATACATCGATCCACTGGCACGGGCTATTGCTCCCGTTCCAGATGGACGGGGTCCCGGGCATCAGCTTTCCGGGCATCAAGCCGGGCCAGACCTTCACCTACGAATTCCCGGTCCGCCAGGCAGGTACCTATTGGTATCACAGCCACTCGGGCTTGCAGGAGCAGTCGGGGCATTATGGCCCTTTGATTATTGACCCGGCAGGCGCCGAACCGGTGGAGTATGATCGCGATTACATTTTGCTGCTAAGCGACTTCACTGTGCTCGACCCACATTTCATCATGCAGCGGTTGCGCACCGGCGAAGGCTATTTCAACCGCCAGCAAAACACCTGGACCGATGACTACCCGATGACCGGCGAAGAACGCCGGATGTGGGCACAGATGCGGATGATGCCGACCGATATCATGGATATTGGCGGGAAGACGTACACGTTTCTTGCCAACGGACGTGGGCCGGCGGAGGGCATGGAATATCTGTTCAAGCCGGGAGAACGCATCCGGCTGCGTATCATCAATGGATCGGCGCAGAGCTTTTTCAACGTTCGCATCCCCGGCCTGCCGATGACGATCATCGCAGCAGATGGGCAGAACGTGCGCCCGGTTGAGGTTGACGAATTCCAGATCGGCACTGCCGAAATCTATGACGTAATCGTCGAGCCAGGAAATGCCGAAGCCTATGCCATCGTCGGTGAGTCGATGGACCGTTCGGGCATGGCGCTGGCCATGTTGGCGAGTCGGCCCGGTGCGCGGGCGACCGTTCCTGCGCTGCGCGATCCGCCGCTGCTAACCATGGGCGACATGGGAATGGATCACGGGTCCGGCAGCATGGATCATGGAGCAATGACGTCCGGTCCTTCCGCAGAAGGTGCAACCGGTGGTGCAACAGGCGCGATGGATCACGCAGCCATGGGACATGGCGACGTGGCCGCCTCTGCCGATAGTGGCATGGCAGGCATGGCGATGAGTGGCATGAGCATGGACGGCATGAAGATGCGCGATACCGCGCTGCTCCCGCCCGACGTCGCGATCGGCCCAGGCATCGACATGGTGTCGATGGCCCCCATCGACAAAATGGGCGATCCCGGCCTTGGACTGCGCGATGTGCCGCACCGGGTGCTCAATTATCGCATGCTCAAGGCGCTCGAGCCCAACCGCGACACCCGCGAGCCATCGCGGCTGCTCGAACTGCACCTTACTGGCAATATGGAACGTTATATGTGGTCGTTCGACGGGCGGATGTATTCTGCCGTCAGCGATGTGCCGATCCGTTTTGCATGGAACGAGCGGGTGCGGGTGAAGCTGGTCAACAACACCATGATGGCGCACCCCATCCATCTGCACGGCATGTTCTTCGAGCTGGTAAACGGGGAAAGCGCTGCGCTTCAGCCGCGCAAGAACGTCGTGATCGTCCAGCCCGGCGCCAGCGCGCAATTTGATCTCACGGCCAATGAACCCGGCGACTGGGCGTTTCACTGCCACCTGATGTATCACATGCATGGCGGGATGATGCAGACTGTGACCGTGGTCGGTCCGGGCGGCGGTGCATGAGCGTGCGGTCTGTCCTGTCAGCGGCCCTGCTCGGGAGCGCGTTGATCTCCGTTCCGGCCTTCGCTCAGCATCAAGGGCATGCAATGCCCGCGCCAGCGCCCACACCTGCGCCAGCGCCCGGCGACCGCCATGCCGGCCACGGCATGCCCGCGGCGCCGACAGCGCTTGATCCGGCCGATCCGCACGCGGGGCACGCCATGCCAGAGCAGCCTGCTACCGCTGAGCCAATCGACCCTCACGCAGGCCATGACATGACGGGTGGGGCGGCCGGGCCTGCCGATTCGATGATTGGCATGGACCACAGCACCATGGATCATGGCGCGGTCGACGTTGCCGCGCCTGCTTCTCCGGGACCTGCCATGGAAACCCCGCCGCCACCTGAGGCCGGAAGCGGTCCACCGCGCGCCGCCGATGCCATCTGGGGCGCCGACGCGATGCGGGCTTCGCGCGAGGAATTGCAACGCACCCATGGCGATTTCCCGGTCTTCTGGTTTCAGGGCGATCGTTTCGAGACGCAGGTGCGCGACGGTCGTGAGGGCTATCTTTGGGATCTTCAGGGCTATTATGGTGGCCCGACGAGCCGGCTCTGGTTCAAGAGCGAAGGTGAAGGCACGTTCGGCGAACCGATTGAACAAGCCGAGGTCCAGGCGCTCTACGCGCGGGCCATTGCGCCCTTCTGGGATCTGCAGGCGGGCGTGCGCCAAGACCTCCGCGGACCCGATACCACGCATGCGGTGATCGGCGTGCAAGGGCTTTCGCCCTATATGTTCGAGGTCGACGCCGCATTGTTCCTGTCACAGCGTGGCGATCTCACAGCGCGGATCGAGGGCGAGGTCGACCAGCGCATCACTCAACGTCTGATCCTGCAACCGCGCGCCGAGGTGAACCTGTCGGCGCAGGAAATTCCGCAGCTCGGCACCGGGTCAGGCATCGATTCGGTCGAGGTCGGCGTGCGGCTGCGCTACGAGTTTATTCGCGAATTTGCCCCGTATATCGGCATCGAGCAAAGTTGGCGCCTCGGCGGCAGCGCCGATTACGCCCGCGCACGCGGCGAGGATCCCAGCGTCACGAACTATCTCGTTGGCATCCGTTTCTGGTTCTGAAATAAAGGAGTACCCCATGAAATTCGCATCTCTCCTCGCCGCAATCGCAATGGTCGCCGCTCCGCTTGCAGTTCCGTCCGCTTCGCTTGCTCACACCAAAGTCGTCGCATCGACACCGGCTGAGGGAACGACTGTTGGCAGCGCCCGCGTGGTCACACTGACCTTCAGTGAAGCTCTGCTCCCGCCGACGGCGGCAGCAAGCATCGTCATGACCGCGATGCCGGGCATGGCAAACCACGGCGAAATGGCCATCCGCAATTTCACCACCTCTTGGTCCAACGGCAACAAAACGATGACACTCACCCTGAAAAAGCCGCTGGCCAAAGGAACCTATGAGGTGCGCTGGCAGGCTGCGGGGGCGGACGGCCATCGTATGACAGGTAAAGTCAGCTTTATCGTCGGCTGATAATGAGATGGGTGAGCCAACCGAACAGGTTCTGCGGTTTGCTCATTATGCTTTGCTGCTCGGCCTGTTGGGTTGGACGGCATTTCGGTTGGTTGGGTTGCGTGGCGAGCGCTGGGTGCCTCACGACGAGGGCGGTCACACGCTGATCATCGCAGCGCTTGCGGCACCGGTGGTTTCAATCGCCCTGATGCTGGCCTCGATCGCTGCTATGATGGGTGTGCCAATTACAGCGCTCGATTGGCCGATGGCCGAAGCAATGATTGTTGGCACTGACCTTGGCAAAGCGTTCCTCTTGCGCGAATCTTTGCTCACCTTCGGCTTGTGTGCGTTGTTCATTCGACACCGGACTAGCGTAGGTTTCCCCGTCGCTGCTGCCTGCTTCGCCGGTGCGCTGCTCACGCTAAGCTGGAGCGGCCATGTGGCTGCGACTGAAGGCGGATTGGGCTTGTTCCACCGTCTGAATAACGGCGTACACTTGCTTGCGGCGAGCTTGTGGGTAGGTGCCATCTGCTGGTTCCTTTTACTGACAATCAAAGCTCACCGGCAGCCCGCTCTTATCCCTACCGATCAGCTGCTTCGCGTCATGCATGGCTTCGCACCGCTGGGTGTCGGGCTTGTCGCAGCTGTATCTATGACGGGTCTGATAAATGCGCAGCTGATCTTTGGCTTGGAGAACACCATAGCCGTTTCCGACACCCCCTATGGCTTGTTGTTAGTCGCAAAAGTGACGTTAGTTGGCGGAATGCTGGCGTTTGGCGCGCACAATGCCCAGATCGGACGGCGGCATTTTCTGGTTCATGAACGCGACAGTGTGGAGCACTCAGTTGCACTGACGCTCCTGCGTAAAAGCTTGGCAGGCGAGTTGATGTTGGCTGCTGGGGTGATTGGACTGGTTGCTGTGCTGGGCATGCTGTCTCCAATGACGATGTAGACAGTACGTGGATTGACCACCGAGGGGGAACACAGATGCTGCGTTAGCGCTGCTTGCGGAAGATGTCGTCATCTTTGAATCTGGCGGCGTCGAAAGAGGTCGCGCCGAATATGCCAGCCACCATCTGGAGGCGGACGCTGCCTTTACCGCCGCTGTAACTCGGAAGCTGGTAAGCCGGACTGATCGAATGCAAGGCGATATGGCGTGGGTTATGAGCGTTGAAACGGTCTCAGGAACGTACCGCACGCGTGTGATCAACAGCCGGTTGATCGAGACGGTAATTCTCAGGCGGATGAAAGGGCAATGGCGTATCATGCACATCCATTGGTCATCTGCGACAATCAATGGCTAGAGCACGTGAATTGATGTCAGTAAGCAGAACAAAATTCCGAACTTGACAGAGACAATATTACATAATGTTTATTATCAGGCGTTGTAGTTGTAAGCGCTAAATAGAAATGACACCCCTCTGCTAGATAGAGATGACACCCTCG
>VFQN01001644.1_pt1 | contig 36673 bp, 22 predicted proteins | sample 3512371 | NCBI WGS metagenome assembly VFQN01 (sample SAMN10412370, study PRJNA504923) | tailings metagenome | isolation source: Replicate 2 from Balatoc abandoned mine | place: Philippines: Itogon, Benguet | collected 2017-08-28
CAGCATCGCACAGACGGGTCATCGATGCTTTGACGATTTTCTCTCCGCAGACTCCCGTACGGGCACAGCACACGGTTACGATGCACGGTCGCACTGGAAACAGTGCCTGAGGGATACAGCGGCCAGATCAAGGTCCAGCCTGCCACCCCGGCCGGACTTTCAGCAGCCCCGCTGACGAACGACGCGTGATCGAGACTTCCATTCAAGATCACGTTTGAACGTCAGCCAGACGAACACGGAAGGTGACCGATGAGCGATGCGGTCTCGCAGGCAGACCTGGAAAAATCGATCCAGCGGATCAACCAGGCGTTTCTGGGCATCAAGGAGCAGATGGCCAAGGTAATCGTCGGCCAGGACGCGGTCATCGAACAGCTGCTGATTTCACTGTTCAGCCGCGGCCACTGCCTGCTGGAAGGCGTCCCGGGTCTCGCCAAAACGCTGATGATCAGCACGCTGTCGCAGACGCTGTCGATGAACTTCGCCCGCATCCAGTTCACGCCCGACCTGATGCCCGCCGACATCACCGGCACGGAAGTGCTGCAGGAGAACCGCGAAACCGGCAAACGCGAATTCCGGTTCATCGCCGGTCCGCTGTTCCATAACGTGGTGCTGGCCGACGAAATCAACCGGACTCCGCCGAAAACCCAGGCGGCGCTGCTGGAAGCGATGCAGGAGCGGCAGGTGACGGTCGGCCAGACACGGCACATTATCGGTGACCCGTTCTTCGTGCTGGCGACGCAGAACCCGATCGAACAGGAAGGCACTTATCCGCTGCCGGAAGCGCAACAGGACCGCTTCATGTTCAAGGTGTTCGTGGGCTACCCCTCCTTCACGGAAGAACGGGAAATCGCCAGGCGAACGACGTCGTCACAGTCGGTGTCGGTGCAGAACGTGCTTTCGGGACCAGAAATTCTGGAGTTGCAGAAGCTGGTCCGGCAGGTGCCGGTCAGCGATCACGTGACGGACTATGCGCTGGCACTCGTGCGGCAGACGCGGATCGGTCAGCCGGGCATTCCGGACTTCGTCAAGGACTGGCTGAGCTGGGGCGCCGGACCGCGTGCCGTGCAGTTCCTGATTCTCGGCAGCAAGGCCCGCGCCCTGCTCTACGGTCGGACCCACGTTTCGACCGATGACATCCAGGCGCTGGCGGCTCCGGTGCTGCGTCACCGGATCGTCACCAATTTCTCGGCCGAAAGCGAAGGCATCACCACGGATCGAGTGATCGAGGAACTGATCAAGGTCACCCCCACGAAGGAAGGCGAGCTGACCCGTGACCCGCGACTCCAGAAGATTTTTGCAGCCTGAGACGATTGCGCATATCTCCCGGCTGGAAGTCATCGCCCGCAACGTGGTCGAAGGGTTTCTGTCCGGGGGACATCGCAGTCCGTACTTCGGCCAGTCGATCGAATTCGCTCAGCATCGCGAATATGTCCCCGGCGACGATATCCGGCGGATCGATTGGAAGGTCTGGTCCAAGACCGACAAGTTCTATATCAAGCAGTACGAGGAAGAAACCAACCTGCGGACCACGCTGGTGGTCGACGTCAGCGAGTCGATGCAGTTCGGCGAAGGCGAACTCACCAAGTACGAGTACGCCTGCCGCTGCGCTGCCTCGCTGGCCTATTTGTTGCTGCGTCAAAGTGACGCCTGCGGACTGGTGACGTTCGATTCCGCGATCCGCAACCGGGTGGAACAAAGCAGCAAGCTGAACCATCTGAACGGGATTCTGGCAGCACTGGGCACCAGCGAGCCGCGCGAGAAGACGCGGATGCAGGACATTCTGAAGAAAGTGGCCGACGAATACAGTCGTCGCGGCCTGATCGTGCTGATTTCGGATCTGTTCGCCGATCGGGAGGGCCTGTTCAAGGGGTTAAAACTGCTGCGGACTCGCGGGCATGACGTGATGATCTTCCACGTTCTCGACGACGCGGAACTCGATTTCCCCTACACGGGCACCACGAAGTTTGAGGGCATGGAAGAATCCGGCGACCTGGTCTGCGACCCGCGTTCGCTCCGCGATGCCTACATGACTGCGATGAAGACGTTTGTCAGCGATGTCCACCGGTTTTGTGCCCAGCACCTGATTGACTACCAGACGATCCGCACCAGCGAACATTTATCGGCTGTGATTTCGCATTATCTGACGCACCGCGTCGGGATGCGGCAATCGAGGAGGCAGTAAAAACCAGTGACGCTCAGGGATGGTGATCCCCGGGCTGCCAACGAGATGGAATGACAGGTCGAATTTCCTTTTATGAACCTTTGGCTCTCCAACCACTTCTTCAACCCCACGCTGCTCGCAGGCGGTGCTGCGCTGATTGCGTTGCCGGTGATCATCCATCTGATCAACCGGTTGCGGTATCGCCGTGTGCGCTTCGCGGCGATGGAGTTTCTGCTGCAGTCGCAGCAGCGCAACAGACGCCGCATTCTGATGGAGCAGTTGTTGCTGCTGCTGATGCGGATGGCGATTGTCGCTTGCATCGTGATGCTGATCGCCCGTCTGATTCTCGACCCGACGCAGATGTCGATGTTTCGCGGCGCAAAATCGCATCATGTGGTATTGCTGGACGACAGCGGCTCGATGCGGCAGCGTTGGGACGAGACGTCGGCATTTGCCGATGCCCTGGGAGTTGTGAATCAATTGCTGTCGGAAGGGGCCCGGCGTCCGGATACGCAAACTTTTTCCCTGCTGCGGTTATCAAAACCCGAACAGCCGTTCGTCTCGCAGCGGGATGTGAACGAGGCCCTGGTTCTGGAAATGGCCACCCGGCTGGAGCCGCAGGTTTTCCCTTGCACGCATCAGCAACTCGATCTGGTCAACGGCTTGCGTTCTGCTCTCGATTATCTCCTGGACGTCAAAGGCGAAGTCCAGCATCTGCACGTGATTTCCGATTTCCGGGAGCGGGACTGGAAGGATCAGAAAGCGATTGCCGGTATCCTCGAAGAGTTTTCTGCTGCGGGCATCACCGTCAATCTGGTTAAGACAGTCCCCAAACCGGCATCCAATCTGGCAATCACCGAGATGTCGGCAGCGGTGCAAGTCGCTGCTGCCGGTGTGCCGTTGCGGTTGCGACTGGGCGTCACCAATTTCGGCACGGAAGCTGCCAGTGACGTGCGTGTCTCAATTGAAGATGACGGCGTCAAACTGCCGATGGCCGCGGTCTTTGAACTGATCGAGCCGGGAGCGACGGTTTATCATGAATCGGATATTCGGTTGACGACTGCCAGCCAGCATCGGCTGACCGCAGTGCTGGAAGCCGACGTCCTGGCCCAGGACAATGCCCGCTATCTGGCAGTAGACGTTTCACCGACCATCCCCGTGCTGTTGATCGAGGGAAATCCGCAGGGCGATGCTGCGACTTACATTGCAGATGCCCTGGCAGCCGATCCTGCCAGTACCGGAATCTCGGTAACGCTGGACGGTCCGGATGGTTTGCGCCGCCGGAATCTGGCCGATTTTCGTTGTATCTACGTGCTGGATGCCACGGAGATTCCGGCCGATGCCGTGGTGGCACTGGATGAATATGTCCGCAGCGGCGGCGGGCTGGTGTGGTATCTGGGCGACGGCATCCGGGTGCCGTTTTATCAGAACACCCTCTACGACGACGGCAAGGGGATCTTTCCCGTGCCTCTGGGCCTTGCCGTCGAGGAACTTCCGGCAGATCCGTCGGTGGTTGAAGTCGATCTGGTCCCGGGTGATCATCCCTTGTTTGCGATTCTGCAGGGACAGGACAACCCGTTTCTGTCGAGTGTGCAGGTCCAGAAGTATTTTCCGGTCGCCGATGACTGGATGATGAACGATCAGCAGCGTGGCGACGGCGTGCGCACGCTTGCCTGGCTGCGAAACCGGGCTCCCTTTCTGGTTGAGAAGACGATCGGCAAGGGTACAGTCGTGGCGTGTCTGGGCACCGCAGATGCCAGCTGGAATAACTGGGCGCGAAACCCCAGTTATGTTGTGTTCCAGCTCGACTTGCTCAAACACGTCGCACGGCAGGATCGCGGGTTACCGCTACGGCAGGTCGGGGAACCGATCACTGTCTCGCTCGATCCACGGCTGTATCTGGAAACTGTTGAAATCACGGCTCCGGCACCGCAGGGAGTCCAGACGACGCGCCTGCAGGCGGCTCCTGAAGCTCCCGCGGATAAAATTCCTCCGGAAAATACTCCCGGGGAAGAACCCGCTGCGGGAGAAACGCCGGCAGCCACTCCCGCCGCCACAACGACTGCAACCGATGTCCGGCTGGTGGCCGAATTCCGCGACACCGACGCCCCGGGCATCTATCAATTGCAACTGTTGAATCAGGCCCAGGAGCAGGAATCCCGGCTGCTGGCCTATAATGCTCCCGTTGCAGAGAGCGACCTGGAACTGGCAACAACCGCTAACCTGCGTAAGCGGATCGGCAATGCGGGCACCGTCCACATTCAGGAGCCCGGTCAGTTTCAGTGGCTGCAGGGTGAGGAAGCCGGTTCAGAAATCCGCCAGTGGCTGCTCTGGCTGCTGCTGGCCCTGCTGCTGGGAGAACAGGCCCTGGCCTACCGCATGAGCTATCATCCGCAACGGACTACCCCGAGGGCGCCTGTCGGTTCACGGACTGCGGGAGTGCCGGCATGATGGATGGAACCCTTCTGAGCACGTTCGCATCCCGGATGATGCTGTTCGCCCAGACCGCCGCGAGCGTGGCGGGGACTGGCGTGAGCGGCAGCAGCCTGACCGCGCGCGAACTCGACTGGCCTGATACCGCATTCGGCGGCGTGTTGCTGATCTTCGGCACCCTGGCGGTTCTTGCCTGGGTGATCTGGCTCTATCGTCGCGATACAAATGAACTCTCCGTGGGCTGGCGGATCTTCCTGGCCGGACTGCGATTGTCGGTGCTGGCAGCCCTGCTGGTCATCGCACTCAATCCGCAGGACCGCACCCAGCGCATGGCCTTTCGTCCATCCCGGGTGGTATTCCTGGTCGATACCTCGCTCTCGATGCGGCACCCGGTCACCAGCACCGGTTCGACGGGAACCGCCGACACAGAGTTGCCGAGCCGCAGCGCTGCGATCCAGGAGTGGCTGTCAAAGTCGGATCTCCTGAAAACGCTGCAGCGGGACCACGAAGTCAGCTTGTTCGGGTTCGATACTGCGATGAACGGACCATTGTTCGTCCTGCCCTGGCAGGCCCCGGACGATTCCGCTCCCGTCGTGGAAGCTGATCCCGCGGCTCAACCGCTCGCAACGAACGCCACCGGCGACTGGGTCCAGCAACTCGAACCTCAGGGGACGGAAACCCGGCTGGGAGAATCTCTGAGTGAAGTCATCCGGCAGGCTGCCGGACGTACGCTGTCCGGCATCGTGGTCATCACCGATGGGGGGCAAAATGCGGGCGTTGATCCTGTCACTGCTCATGACCGGGCCATCGCGGCGAAATCGCGACTGATCGCCGTCGGCGTCGGCGGGCTCGATCAACCGCTCAACCTGCAACTGGCGGACATCCAGTCGCCGACGGACGTGCAGTTCGGTGACAACTTTGACCTGACTGCCTACGTGCAGTCCCAGGGGATGGCAGGCAAGCAGGCCACCGTTGAACTGCTGGCCTCGCAGGACGGCCAGACGGAACAGCCTCCGACAGTGGTTTCCACAGAAGAGATCACCTTGCCGGAAGACGGGCTGGCAAAGGAGTTGAAGTTCAGCGTGAAGCCGATCGCCGAAGGCGGCTGGAAATATGCAGTGCGCGTGCAGCCGCGCGAAGCGGTGAATGAATTCAACGCCGACGATAACGAGATGACGCTTTCCGTTCGCGTGTTCAATCGCCCGACTCGCGTGTTGCTGGTCGCTGGCGGTCCCATGCGTGATTACCAGTTCGTGCGGAACCTGTTATTCCGCCACAAGTCGATTGAGGTCGATGTCTATCTGCAGACCGCCAGCGTCGGCAGCAGCCAGGAATCGGATCATTTGCTCGGTCAGTTTCCTGCCGCGCGGGAAGAGTTGTTTGAATACGACGTGATCATTGCCTTCGATCCCGACTGGCGGAAGATCCCGGCGGAGGGAATCAAGCATCTATCCGACTGGGTCTTCCAGGAAGGCGGCGGCCTGATGCTGATTGCCGGCGACGTGAATACCGTGCAACTCGCTGCCGTTTCCGAGCAGGCGACACCCTTGCAGGAACAGTTGCAGCCGCTGAAAGACCTGTATCCCGTGGTACTGAACTCGTATCTGTCGGAGATGCGGTTCGATAATGTCTCCAGCCAGCCCTGGCCGCTCGAATTCACGCAGGAAGGCCAGCGTGCCGAGTTCCTGCAACTCACGGACGATCCGCTGACATCCCTGGCCCGCTGGAAGGAATTCAGCGGTTTTTACCGCTGTTATCCCACCTCGGGCGCGAAGGCAGGGGCCACGGTGCTGGCCCGGTTCAGTGACCCGCGGTCCCAGAATGAATTCGGCTTCCCGATTCTGATCGCCGAACAATTTTACGGCCAGGGCCGCACGCTGTATCTCGGCAGTGCGGAACTCTGGCGACTGCGGGCGATCTCCGACACAGATTATGACCGCTTCTGGGTCAAGGCAATTCGCGAGATCGGTCAGGGACGCATGAAACGGGGCACCCGGCGCGGTGTGCTGCTGCCGGAAACCCGCAAGCTGCTGCTGGGACAGACCGCCCGGATTCGCGCGCGACTGCTTGATGCCCGCTTCCAGCCGCTCAGTATGAATGACGTGCCGCTGGAAGTCGTCGATCCGACCGGCAAGCCGATGATTCCTGCGCCGCGTTTGCGACAGGATCCCGCCCGTCCCGGGGAGTTCGCCGGCGATTTTCGCGTCAGTCACGCCGGCGTCTATCAATTGAAGCTGGCAGTGCCGGAATCGAACGATCTGCTGACCGACGAACTGGTAGTCGCACTGCCGAAGCTTGAGGATCAGGATGTCCGTCAGAACGCCACCCTGCTGAAAGATCTGGTGCGTGACACCGGCGGCGAATTGCTAACCCTCGCAGAGGCACGGGAAAAACTTCCGGCGTTATTGCCCGCCCGCGGGGAACCATTCACCATCGACGAGCGTCTACAAACCTTGTGGGACCGTGCCTGGGTCATGTACCTGCTGGTGGGTCTGCTGTCCGTGGAATGGCTGACACGGAAGCTGTTGAAACTGGCCTGACTGATAATCAGGGGGAAATTGAAGAAAATCTCAAATGACAAAACACAAATCTCAAACAAGCTCCGGATAGCAAATGTCAAAGGGATGCGGATAACAAGTTCCTGGACTCAGAAGAACAGAGGTTGGCGAGCAACTGTTCCCGTGCGAACGTTTCTGTATCGTGAGATTTGGCCTTTGGAACTTGTTTGGAGTTTGTGTTTTGAGATCTGAGATTTCCTTTGAATTTTGAATTCCCCCCCCTTTTGAATCCCTTTAAGTCCTCACAATGGCCAATTACCAACCACAACCGTTATCGCCGGAAGTGACTGCGGTGTTGTCGCGGTTGCGGCAGCAGATTCGCCGGTATCTGTTCTGGGAAGGTCTGGCGCTGGTGGTGGCGCTGGCAGGGCTGTTGTTCTGGGGCAGTTTTCTGGTCGATGCAGTCTATTTCAATATCAGCCGGCTGGAACTGCCGCGCTGGTTGCGGGCGGTGTTTCTGATCGCCAGTCTGGCCATGCTGGCAGGCGGTCTGGTATCGCTGCTGGCCTTCCGGACGCTGCGAACCATGCGCGGCAGGGCACTGGCGCTCGTACTGGAACGCCGGTTTCCCCAACTGGGTGACGGCCTGATCACGGCTGTCGAAGCTGCCGACGGCGACTGGCAGCCGAAGGGAGCCCTCGAAGAGGCGATGCTCCGGCGGTCGATCGCCGATGCCGGTCGCACCGTCAAGCGGCTCGATACCAGTTCGATCTTCGATCCCCGTCCGCTCCGGCGGGCTGCGATCGCAGCCGTCGTGCTGCTGGTGTCCATTCTCGGGCTGGCAGTGGTGGATTCTGCGGCGATGGACCGCTGGCTCGACGGCTACTGGCGGTTGCAGCAGACCTACTGGCCGCGAAAAACGGAGCTGATCGTCCGGGTCGTTACCCAGCCGGGAGATCGTCAGCGCGACTTCCGGGATCGGCGCTTTCGCCATCCGCGGGGAGGCGATCTGCTGCTGGTCGTGACCACCGCAGAAGGCAAGGAAGCCCCCGATCGCGTGCGGCTCGACTATCGCCTGAAAGGCGGCAGTTGGCGGCGCACCTATCTCACCAGCAGCGGCGACCAGCCGTTTCAACAGGGTTTTCCAGCTCTGCTGGACAACATGGAGTTCTGGATTTCCGGCGGCGACTATGCTTCGCCGGCTCCGTGGCACATTGACGTCGTGGAACCGCCGCGAGTCGACAGCCTGCAGGCTGCGGTGCTGTATCCGGAATACACCGGAATGAATGAGGCCGCGATCAACGGCGTGGCCCAGCGCACAGTCCTGCCGGTGCAGGGAGCCCAGATGACGCTGCCGATCGGCAGCGATCTGCAGCTCATTGCAACGTCGAACAAGCCGTTATCCCGGGTCCGGGTGGAAATTGACGCCGGCCAGGAACGGTATGAATGGAACCTGTCACGCGGTCCTGCGGAGAACAAACCCGGAGTACCGACAGTCGACCTGACCGCTCGCGCCCGGGACGACATTCCGCAGGCGGTCGCGACCTGGCCGGCGGACCTGCAGCAATCGATGTGGTCTGCCGACGGGCGGACGTTCACCCTGCCGCTGGTACTGCAGCATCAGGGCGACCTCAGACTCCGGGAAGTGATTGCTGCCGCGGAGTCCGCCAAATCCTCACTGCCAGCGAGCGTTCCGTTCCCGCCGGACAGCGTTCTGAGAATCCACCTGGAAGACGATGACGGCATCCCGAGCCCCGAACCGTTGCGATTCAGCCTGAACTCGCAGGTGGACCAGCCACCGGTGATTGAAGTAGCGCTGAAGGGGATCAGTTCGATCATCACGCGTCAGGCGCGCATTCCGGTTGCCGGCAGCATTCGCGACGATTATGGCCTGGCCACGGCCCGATTCGACTACGTCATTGGCAACGAGCTGGAGTGGAAACCGCAGGCACTGGTGAATCCTCCCAACGGTTCGGCCAAGGAATTCGAGCTGGCTCGCTCCGAAACGCAGCCGTATGAACGGTTCGACGTGTTGCCGCTGGATCTGTCCGTCAAGCAGCAGTTTGCCCTGACCGTGTTCGCAGCCGATGGCGATAACCTGAACGGGCCGAACGAACAGCGCAGCCAGAAATTTGTCTTTACGATTGTGACCGTCGAGGAACTGCTGTCGGAACTGTATACCCGCGAGCTGAACCTGCGGAAGCGGTTCGAGCTGATCATTTCGGAACTGAAAGCACTGCAGAAGGATCTGGCGATCCATCGCGAACTGGGACTCGCGTTGCCGGGGCAAACGGGAGAGACCCGTCAGCAGTCGCTGACAGCGCTGGCAGCCTGTGGCGAACGATCGCTGCACGCGATTCGCAAATCAGCTTCCGAGCTGATGTCGGTTGACGTCGCCTTCCAGGAAATCCGGGACGAACTGGTCAACAACGCAGCAGAGACGCCGCAGAACATGGAGCGGCTGGAAGGCAAGATTCTGGGTCCGCTGGCCCGTGTGAATGGCGATGGATTTCCCGCGATGGATGCCGCGCTCGGTCTGTTTTCGCTGGCGAATACGCAGGGACGCGATCCGGTTCCTGCCATCCGCGAGGCAGAAGGTCAATTGACGTCGGTCATTGCCGTTCTGGAACGGGTGTTGCTTGAAATGAAGAAACTTGAGACATTCCACGAGGCGATGGAGCTGCTGAAAGCGATTATGGAGTCGCAATCGGAAATCGCGGAGGAGACCAAAACACAGCGCAAAGAACGGGCACTGCGGGCTTTGGATCTGGAATAAGCTCCCGTTCCAGCCTAATAATAGAGTGTCCTGGAATTCCGGCCTCGCCTCTCGCTGAAAGGATTGATGATGAAGTTTCGCCCCAGCGAGGTGAACGGCAGAGATCAGGCTTCGCCTGGTTTCCGCGCGTTGCTGGCGATTTTGTTGGCGTTGAGCCTGTCCTGCGGCAGTTTCGCATCTGCCCAGGAACCGGATGCCGGCGAAAAAACGGAATCGCGGGAGTCGTTGTCGACGAAGCAGGAAGCACTCAGCCTGCGCTATCGGCGGTTCCAGTCGACCTTGCTGCAGCTGGCGGAATATCTGCGCCAGACCGACCCCGACCGGGCAGAGCTGCTGGTCCGGGCTCTCGGCAAGAGCAAGGAAACCCGCATCGACGACCAGCTGGCGGAGTTGGTGAAACTGCTGGACAGCGGCCAGCTGGGTGATGCCATCGACGGCCAGGAATCGGTGATGCAGCACATGCAACTGGTGCTGGCGCTTCTGCAGAGCGAAGATCGCCAGAGCGAACTGCAGCAGGAGCAGGAACGGATTCAGGCACTGATCCGGGACGTCGACAAGCTCATCGGCAAGCAAACCGACGCGCGCGCTGCCACCGAACGTGGCGGCCCCGCGGAACGTGCTGCCGATCAACAGCGCAAGGTCTCCGAACAGACGCAGGACGTGATCAACAAGATCCGTCAGCAGGATTCCGACCGCTCGCCAGATTCCTCCCCCCGGGACAGCCAGCCTCAGGATGGCTCAAACCCGGACGGCTCCAGCCGGAATTCCGATTCCAGCGGAAAGCCGGCGGACGGTTCATCCGCTCCCAAAGACGGAAATAATGGCGAATCCCCGCAGGACGGCCAGAAACCCGGTGAAAAACCGGCAGACGGCGATCCCTCCAGAAACAAGCCCAAAGACAATCCGGGTGGCAAGCCGGGAGACAAGTCGAAAGATCCTGCCGACCAGTCGCCGATGAAGGGCGACTCCGGGTCGCCAATGCCGGAGTCACCCGATCCGCAATCGCCGCCAGAGGAATCGGACAGCAATCCATCCCCACCAGGACAATCCCAATCTGGAAAGTCCAAACCTGGGTCATCGAAGCCTGGCAAGTCGCAGCCGGGCCAGCCTCAGGAAGGTCAGCCTCAGGAAGGACAGCCGCAAGAGGACGGTCAGCAGGGGGCAGACCAGGACGCCGGAGAACAACCGTCGTCACCTGACGGAGAGCCGCAGGATCCCACCCGACGCCCGACGCCGGGGCGGAGCGAACTCGAACAGGCCCGCGAACAGATGGAACGGGCCATTGAGGAACTGAAGAAGCAGCAGCGCAGCAAAGCCTCCGAAGAACAGGACCGGGCACTGGCGGAACTGCTGAAGGCCAAGGAGAAGCTGGAAGAGATTCTGCGACAGCTGCGCGAGGAAGAACAGGAGCTGTTGCTGGCGGCTCTGGAAGCCCGCTTCCGCGATATGCTGGCACGGCAGATCAATGTGTTTAACGGGACCGTCGGCGTTGCAGCCGTCCCGATGGACCAACGGTCGGACCGTCAGCGCGGTCGGGCGATTGAGCTGGCCCGTGCCCAGGATGAAGTTGCGCTACTCGCCGCCAAGGTATTGACGTTGCTCAAGGAAGAAGGCTCCTCAATCGCCTTCCCGGAAGCCGTGATCCAGATTCGTGATGACATGCAAACGTCTGCCCGGCGGCTGGAACGACTGGAAGTGGGCGAGCTGACGCAGGGAATCCAGAAAGACATCATCGAGTCTCTGGAAGAGATGCTGGAAGCCTTGCAGAAGGAAATGGAAAAAAGCAAGGACAAGAAACAGCAGCAGCAACAGGGGCAGCAAGGCCAGCAGCAGGATCCGGCGCTGGTCGATGCCCTGGCCGAACTTCGGATGCTGCGATCGTTGCAATATCGTGTGAACCGCCGGACCAAACAGCTCGGACGGCTGGTGGAAGGGGAGCAGGCTGACGATCCGGACCTGGTACAGCAGTTGCGTGAGTTGTCGGCCCGCCAGGCAAAAATCCAGCGGACCGCCTATGATCTGTCGACAGGCAAGAATCAGTAAAGATCTCCGCCAGGCCGGTTGAATGCTGCCTGGGACGGGCTGCCCGCCATTCGGCACTTCCAGGGTTTGGAACTTTTGATAATCCCGGGAAGCGGGAGACATACCTATGACGAACCGATTACCGGTCGCAATTCTGACCGTCTGGCTGACGGGGTGGTCTGCCCTGTGTCCCGCTGCGGAAACCATCTACCTGCCGATGAGCGCGGCGGAAGTGAAATCGCGGGTGCTGGCGTGGGCGGAGGAACGCCAGGCCTCTGCGGAGTCGCTGGCAGCGGTGAACAACATCTGGTCGGCTGTGCCGGTGAATGATCCCGGCACGTTGCTCGAACAGGCTGTCCGGGCGATTTCGACCGTTGATCCGGAATTCAAGCCGCTGCTGGACTTGAACCAGGTGCGTGATCCGGTTCGCATCGCAGACCTGTCGGCCCTGACGTCGCGACCGGTCGCCAACCGCTTTGTGACGACAAACCTGCAAGCCTGGCTGGGCCGTAATCTGGCAGAACAGCGGTTGTACGACGAGGCGCTGCAACAGTTGTCCGCGGTCGATCCCCATTTTGCGATTGATCCCGCGGCTGTCCTGTTTTATCGGGCAGTCGCTGCCCAGGAGACTCTGGCCATTCCCGAAGCGTTGACTTCCCTGGCCCAGTTGCTAGACGAGACCGAACAGGTTCCGGCCCGCTATGCGACGGTGGCGGAACTGATGCAACTGGAACTGGAGTCACTGCAATCACAGTCGCTGGGAGAAATTGCCCGGCTGATGAACGACTCGGAGCGCCGGCTGGATCTGGGACGGGCCGGCGAACAGGTGCAGGACGTACAGGAACGGATCGTGGCCGGTCTGGATGAACTGATCAAGAAGATCGAAGCCCAGCAGGGCGGCGGCGGTGGTGGTGGCGGGGGTTCCAATTCCAATGAACCGTCGTCAGCGGCCGGTGACAGTCAGGTGAAAGGGGCTCCCGCGCCGGGTGAAACTGACCCGAAGAAGTTTGGCAAGGATGGAAACTGGGGTGACCTGCCGCCGAAAGAACAAGCCGCTGCCAAGAACCTGATCAACCGTGATTTTCCCTCGCATTATCGCCAGGCGATTGAGATGTACTTCAAGAAGCTGGCGGGCCGGCCAGCGGCCCCCGAAAAATAATCCCTGGAATGAACAGCGCAGGCTCTGCAATACCGGCCCTGCTGATTCCCTGATGCCGCTGCCATGTTAAACTCCCCCACGTGATCGTGTTTCCGGCTCCGACAATACTCCGACAGTATCTGTGAGGGTTTTTGGCCCAGATCCTGACCACAGGTCGAGGGTGCCTCGGTCAGAGCAAGTGTTCATTCGCCCGGTTTCGTTTTGTCTCACACGTAACAGGAAGCCCGTCCATGCTTGCCTGCTGGATTTTGCTGGCCGCTCTGGGCGAGTTGCCCCAGGTCGATGTTTCGACACTCTCGGGGGAAGTCCACTCCGGCTCCTTGAAATCGTTGTCGAGTCAACAGCTGGAGGTGTCTCAGGACGGCAAGTCGGTCTCCGTTCCGACCAGTGAATTACTACAGGTCTATCTGCAATCGGCTGCGGCGACGAATGCTGCCGCGGCCCCGGGTGCGGCAGAGGCCCGATTCGTGCTGGATCTGTGGGACGGCTCCATGTTGATCGTCACCGAGCTGAGCTCTCAGAACGGCGCCTTTCAGGCACGGCACCCGCTGCTGGGCCTGATCGCGATTGAACGGGCGCGACTCCGCAGCGTGCGGCTGGCGGGCACCGATCCCGTCGTGGAAGCTGCCTGGAAAGACCTGCAGAGCCGTAGCAAGAAGCGGGATTACCTCGTTATCCGCAAGGGCGATGTTCTCGATCATCTGGATGGGGTTGTCGGGGAACTCACGACCGACAAGCTGAAATTCGTTCTGGACGGAGATCCGGTGGACGTGAACCGGACGCGAGTCTTCGGCTGGGTGTATGCCCCCGGTGCGGAAGCCTCTCAAACGGCGAAGGGCGTTCGGGTTGATCTGCCTGGCCAGCAGCATTTGTATGTCGCCTCGGTTGATTGGCAGACAGATCACTGGACCCTGCGGGTGTCTGCCAACAGCGAGCCTGCGCAGGTTCCTGCCGATGCGATTCGCAGTCTGGATTTCAGCGCCGGCAAGGTGCTGTACCTGTCGGCCGTGGAACCGCGCAGCGTCGAGCATGTGCCATTCTTTGGTCCCGGCGGCGAATGGCCTTATCAGCGCGATCGCGATCTGTTCGGTCGTCCGCTGCGAGTCGGCAATCGCACTTTTCCCCGCGGGCTGGCGCTGCACTCGCGGACGCTGCTGACCTACCGGCTGGGCGGCGACTATCGCCGGCTGACCGCCGTTGCAGGACTGGACCCCGTGTTAATGCCCAGCAATGAGCCCGCGATCAACAATGTGAAACTGGTGATGCGGGGTGATGGCAAGGTGTTGTTCGAGGCCGACATCCGGGCGGGCGATGCTCCGATTCCGCTGGAACTCCCGGTCGTTGACGTGCGGGAACTGGAAATCCTGGTCGACTTCGGCGAGAAAAACATGGATATTGGAGATCGACTGCATTTGGGCGACCTGAAAGCGCTCAAGTAAGCCCGTCGTTTGGTGAATGCGTCGGTGACAATTGCCCTGGCGGATGTCCACAGCGATGATCTCCCGCCCGACATGGCTGTGAAGGTTGTGAAGATGAAGACACGGAATGTCCTCTGGCTGTTAATTTGTCTGGGAGGCATTCCAGCCGCCGATAGTCTGGCGGCCGATCCCGCGGTGAAAGCGGCCGAAGCCGATCGCGTAGCGATGATCGAGCGGGTGGCCCCCTCGGTGGTCGCTATCTTTGCCTCATCCGGCGACGGTGGCGGCTCCGGCGTGCTGATCACTCCGGATGGCTTTGCGCTGTCAAACTTTCACGTCACCAGCGGGTCCGGCACCTTCATGAAGTGCGGGCTCAATGATGGCAAGTTGTACGACGCGGTGATCGTCGGGATCGATCCGACGGGCGACGTGGCCCTTATCAAGCTGCTGGGCCGCGATGACTTCCCTGTGGCAGTGATGGGCGACAGCGATCAGGTGCAGGTGGGCGAGTGGGCCTTTGCGATGGGCAACCCGTTTCTGCTCGCCACCGATTTTCATCCGACGGTCACCGGCGGCATCATCAGCGGCGTGCATCGCTATCAGTATCCGGCCGGCACGTTTCTCGAATATGCGGACTGCATCCAGACCGATGCCTCCATCAATCCCGGGAACTCCGGCGGTCCGCTGTTCAATGCCCGCGGAGAGCTGATCGGCATCAATGGGCGTGGTTCCTTTGAAAAGCGGGGCCGTGTCAACATTGGCGCCGGATATGCGATTTCGATCAACCAGATCAAACACTTTCTGGACGCGCTGAAAGGCGGTCGGATCGTGGACCACGCCACACTCGGAGCCACGGTGCATACGAATTACGACCGGGTGGTGGTGGTCGATCAGATTCTGGAGAGCTCATCGGCCTGGCGCCGCGGGCTGCGGGACGGCGACGAGATCGTCTTTTTCGGCGGTCGTCCGATCGGCAGCGCTAACCAGTTCAAGAACGTGCTGGGGATCTATCCCGATGGCTGGCAGGTGCCGCTCGTGTATCGACGCGACGGCGAACGGCACGACATCATGGTCGAACTGCGTGCGCTGCATCGCGCTTCTGAGATGATGCCGGGTGGCGAACCGGGAGAGCGTCCTCATCCTGAGCCGAAGCCCGGTCCGGGACCAAAACCAGACCCGGCCCCCAAACGCAAGCCAGGTGATCCTCCGCCGCTGGTCCCGCCCGCCGCGATGCACGCCCCGCCGTCGTATCCAGAGCAGTGGAAGCATCTCTATGAAGAGAAACCGGGCTACGCGAATTTCTACTTCAACCGGAGCGCCCAGGAACGCCTGCTGAAAACGCTGGCAATTTACGAGCCGCTGAAAGCTCTCGCCGGTCGCTGGAAAATCTCCGGAGTGACGGCTGATCCCTCGGCCGCTGCACAGCAGCCGTTTGCATTCACGCTGGCGAACAAGGGGCTGGGTTTGCAGCTGGGCACGAACGGCATCTTCTTTCTACCGCTGGATGGGAGCGATCCGGTGGACGAACCGCCCGGCACCGGCGGACTGCTGATCGCGCTGGACCAGTTCAAGCAGCTTGTCACGCGTGGTCCCGCAGCATTCAGCCTGGTGGAATATCGCGGCAGCGAACCGCTCGATGGCCGTGGGCCCATGGTGGAAGTGCTGCAGTCCCAGGTTTCCGGCATCCAGACTCGCTGGTTCTTCGACAAGGCAGACGGTCGGCTGACCGGCTTCGACACCACGCTCGCTCGCGACGTGGATGCCTGCGAAGTCCGGTTCGGCCCGGTCGAGCAGGTGAACGGACAACTGTTTCCCGCAACCTTCACGGTTCGCAGCGGCGACACGGAATTCCACACGTTCCGCATCGGAGCCCTGGAACTGCAACCGACGGCAGACAACTAGGGGTGGCGGACCAGTGAGAGTGTGATTCCCGGCGTTTCCGACATCAAACTACCTCGCACGGTGTTTCCTCCGTGCGTGACCAATGGAGAGTCGCCCATGCTGGCGATGGCGAAATGGCCAATCCCCGGACAAATAGTCTGGAGCTGCAAACTCCTGCTGCTGTGGACATTGTTGCCGGCGGCCCTGTTCGGTCAGTCGTTGACCGAAACCTTTGAGGCGGTGTCTCCGAAAGTTGTCAAGATCTTCGGTGCCGGCGGGCGCAAGAACCTGTATGCCTACGGCACGGGGTTTCTTGTTTCGCCGCAGGGGCATATCGCCACGGTCTGGAGTCATATCCTGGATGGCGACGCGGTGACCGTGGTGCTGGACGATGGCCGGCGCTTCCAGGGCAGCATTGTGGGCGCAGATCCGCCGCTGGATCTGGCGATCATCAAGATCGACGCGGAAGACTTGCCGTATTTCAATCTCGCAACCGACACGGGCACGGCCGGTCCGGGAGCCACAGTTCTGGCACTAAGCAATGTGTTCAAGGTGGCGACCGGCGACGAACCGGTCTCGGTGATGCACGGCGTGATCGCTGCCCGTACAAAACTGACTGCCCGCCGCGGTGTGTTTGATGCTCCCTACAGCGGCCCCGTCTACGTCGTCGACTCTGTGACGAATAACTCCGGAGCCGCAGGCGGCGTGCTGATCTCCCGCGACGGGCGTCTGCTCGGCATGCTCGGCAAGGAACTCAAGAATAACATCACGCACACCTGGCTGAACTATGTCGTGCCGATCGAGGAACTGCAGCCGGCAATTGAGGAAATCGTCACCGGCAAGTTCCGTCCGCGGGTCGACCCGGAAGCCGATCCGCAGGTGACGGTCCGCCGGTATTCGCCGCGAGATTTCGGGCTGGTGATGGTTCCCGACGTGGTGTCCCGCACGCCGGCCTATGTCGACCGCGTGCTGCCTGGTTCCCTGGCAGCGCAGGCCGGATTGCAGACGGACGATCTCATCGTCTTCATAGGCGATCAGGTCGTCCCCTCCTGCCGCGTGCTGCTGGAGGAATTCGGTCGCCTGGAGTCCGGTGATCCGGTGGTGCTGGTCGTGCGGCGCGGAGACCAGTTGCAGACCGTTGAGATGCTGACTCCACGCACGGAAACGCCGGGACGGCCGTAATCAGCAGCATGCAGCGCTGCCCGGTATCGATTGAACAGCGTGAAGCGCTCACCGGCGCGAACCCGCTCGGCATTGTGATTGTTTTTACAAATGATTCTGTTGGCATCCGGCTGGCTTTGGCCGGTGTACGACTGAGATGCAGGGATCAGGTTTGATCATGGAATGGCTGATTCAGGTTATTTGCAGTATCACTCTGGCGGCAGATCCAGGCCAGTTGACCGACCGCGCCTTTCAACAGGCTGCTGCGCTGGTCAGCCCGTCCGTGGTGCGGATTGATACGGTCGGCGGTCGTGACCAGCTGGAACCTGGCCTGGTCACTGCCGGAGCGACAACAGGTTTAATTGTCAGTGAGGACGGGTATCTCGTTTCGTCGGCTTTTCACTTCGTGTCAAAGCCGTCGTCGATTCTGGTAACGCTGGCGGATGGCCGACGCCTGGCAGCGCGGGAAATCTCGACCGATCGCCAGAAGATGATCACTCTGCTCAAGGTGGATGCCGAACGCCTGCCGGTCCCGGCCGTCGCGCCGAAGGACGAATTCCACGTGGGGCAATGGGCCCTGGCCCTGGGTCGTACGTTCGAGGCTGATGTTCCCAGTGTGTCCGTAGGGATTGTCAGTGCACTGAACCGCGTGTGGGGCAAGGCGATCCAGACTGATGCCAAGGTGTCGCCGGTCAACTACGGCGGCCCGCTGGTGGATATCGAAGGCCGCGTGATGGGCGTACTGGTGCCGCTGTCACCGTATGAATCGGGAGACACCGCGGGTGTCGAGTGGTACGACTCCGGGATTGGCTTCGCGGTGCCGATGGCCGATGTGCTGGCAGTGCTGGACCGGATGAAAGCCGGAGACGACTTGTTGCCCGGTCAACTCGGGGTAGTCTTCAAGGGCATGGATCTGGTGCAGGGCGAGCCGCTGATCGAACGGGTGCGATTCGACTCTCCCGCTGCAAAAGCCGGGATGAAAGCGGGCGACCGGATCACCGGCGTTGCCGGTCAGCCGATCGTGCGGCTGGCAGAGTTGAAGCATGTGCTGGGACAGAAGTACGGCGGAGACACAATCGCTTTCGAGATCACACGCGATGGCCAACCGCAGACTCTGGAACTGACGCTGGCCGGCGAGTTGCCGCCCTTCAAACCCGCCTTCCTCGGCTTCCAGCCAGAGCGAGATCCTGAGAAGCCTGCGGTAACACTCCGGGCAGTCTGGTCGGAAAGTCCGGTTGCCAGGGCGGGTATGAAACCGGGCGACCGGATTCTGAAGCTGAACGGAGTGGAGATCGACTCGCTGGAGACGCTGCGCTCGAAGTTGCAAGACGTGCGACCGGCAGATGTGGCGACATTGACAACCCAACGCGGCGACCAGACGCGCGAGATCCCCGTGACCACGGAGAGTTATCCCGGCAAGTTGCCGGAAGAACTGCCGGCGCAAGTGACGTTCGGTAAGGAAGCCCGTCCGGAATCGCTGGCAGTCGGTCGCCAGTCTGAAACCTTGCCCGGCCACGAGCGGGGTTTCTGGATGTATGTTCCGGAAAATTACCATCCCGACCAGCCGCATTCGCTGGTGATCTTCCTGCATCCGTCGCTTAACCCGATGGAACAGGGCGTGCTGACTGCCTGGCGGCCGGAATGCGAACGTCGCGGCATCATCCTGCTGGCGCCGCGGGTCGATGGTCCGGCCGGCTGGTCGCCGAATGATCTGGAATTTCTGACCGATTGCGTCGCCCACGTACGGGGCAAGTATACGATTGCGCCGGATCGTGTGGCGGTGATTGGACTGGGAAATGCTGCACGCATTGCCGCTGGCTGGGCTTTTCGTCAGAGTGAACTGTTCCGCGGCCTGGCGCTCATCGATGCCCCGCCGCTGGGGGAAGTACCCGAAAACACCCCCGAACGGAAGTTGCAGATTTACTCTCTGCCTCGTGGGCGCGGGGCCGATGCCATCAAGTGGAAGCAATCGATCACCGACTTGCAGACGGCCGGATATCCGGCCGTCCTCGGGCAGTCCGGGGAAGAACCGGGCCAGTATCCAGCAGCCGAGGCCAATGCCGAACTGGCCCGCTGGATCGACAGTCTCGATCATATCTGACCGGGCAATGCCTGGCAGACCTTCGCGCTGAGCAGCGGTTTCGGAGTTCAGTGGCAGTCCGCATTCCGGGGATGACGCCTCCTAAGGTCTCGCAAGTTATGTTGGTGCCCCGGCGAAAATGACCATGGGCATCGACTATTCGGAGCTTGCCAGTGCCCTGGAGAATCGACCGCAACGATGTGCAATTCGCTCAAAACCGCGGCGGATGTTAGGGCGGGTCATCGCCGACAGCTTGAACGCTGAATCAGGACACAGACAGGCGTGCCCCACGCCGTACCCCCATAGCCTCTTTTCCCCAGTCCCACATTTGACACTGAGTCTCAATCTCATTACCCTAAGTTGCGTCGTGAATCCGGCGAAAGAGACAGGCTCGAAGTTCGGGACGTGGACCATGCCTCATTGCAATGTGTTTCTTCCGTTTCTTTTGTGGGTCGGGCTCACCGCTGCGGTGGTCGCTCCCCGTCAGGCCGTGGCTTCGCCGGCTTATCCTCCCCTGCCGGAAGCCGTTTCGAGTTTCGGCGCGACGGTGCTGGGCCAGCATCTCTACATCTTCGGCGGCCATATGGGCCGCGTTCCCGGAAACTCGAAAGACGGCTTGTCCCCGCACTTTGCCCGGCTGGATCTGACCAGTCCGGCAGCAGGCTGGGAAGAATTGCCGATGCTGGAAACATCGCAGAGTCCGGGGCTCGTCGCCTGGAACGGTGCGATCTATCGGGTGGGCGGACTCAGCTTCCGCAATGCTGCCGGCGAACCGACGGATTACAACTCGCTGTCGATCTTCGCGAAGTTTGCCCCTCAAACCAAAACCTGGAAAGAATTGCCGCCACTGCCGGAACCGCGCTCGTCGCTGGATGCCGCCGTCGTGGACGGCAAGCTGTACGTCGTCGGCGGCTGGAATCTGCAGGCCGGCAATGTACAGGAAGCCCCATGGCACGAGGACGCGCTGGTCTTCGATCTGGCGGATGAACAGGGGCAGTGGAAACCGATCGCCAAACCGCCTTTTCAGACCCGGGCCCTGGCAGCCGCGCCGTACCGGCAGCAGCTGTACGTTCTGGGCGGCATGAAAAGCAACAATCAGACCACCAATGAGGTTTACGTGTACGATCCCGCCAGCGATGCCTGGACCACTGGTCCCGAACTGGCCGGCGGCGGGACTTTCAGCGGCTTCGCGCTGGCGGCCTTTGGCGCAAACGACAGACTGTATCTGTCCGGTGGGTCGGGCACGGTCTATCAGTTGAACGCGGCAGCAGACGGCTGGGAGCCGCTGGAACGCCTGTTCTTCTCTCGCATGTTTCACCGGCTCGTCGTGGGTCCGGAAGGCGAAGTGATTGTACTCGGCGGTGTCGGCGGTCGCACCTACCTGGCGAACCTCGAAGCGGTCATTCCCGGCCGCACGTCAGCCATGAAACAGCTGTCGTGGGACGTCGAGTTCCCCGGCAAGGCCCGTCATAGCCAGGCTCTCGCTCTCCACGGCTCAAAACTGTACGCCTTCGGCGGGAACACCAGCACCGCTCCGCATGACTTCAAGGCGGAAAACTTCTCAAACGAAGCGTTCGAGTTCGATCTGACCTCACGCACCGTCGCCACGCTGGAGCCGCTGCCGCAGCCGATGCAGAGTGGAGCAGCCTTCGTAGCGGGTACCCGGATTGATCCCTCAATCTATGTCGTCGGCGGTCTGGCTCCTCGCGCGGAAGGTTTCGGCCCTACTGACGTGATTCAGCAGTATCGACTCAGGAGCAAGGCATGGAGTGTGGATGAAGCCCGACTGCCGGAGCCGTGGTCCATGTTTGAACTTGCAGTTCACGATCACACGGCCTGGATCTTCGGCGGTAGTGTTGGCCGGGAACTGGCGAAATCCACAATGAGCTGGAAGCCATCCGAAGACTCCGCACCGCACGTCGTCGATAACGCTGCCATCCCCGAACCCCGACGATCGTTCGCCGGCGCTGTGCTGGGCAACAAATACTATGCCGTCGGCGGTCTGGGTGAAGGCACCGCAATTGTCGGCAAGGCGTACGTTTTCGACTTTGAATTTCATACCTGGTCGGAAATCGCGGCGCCGCAACACGCCCGGGTGTTTGCCCAGCTGGCGGTTGCCGGCGGGAAAGTTTATCTGGCCGGCGGCTTCTCACGGGTCGATGGTCACTTCGCCAGCACCACGGCGATTGAGGTCTATGATCCCGACAAGAATGTCTGGACCAGCACACTGGAAGAGTTCGCTCCGCAACTCTCGAAAATGCGGGTACTAGGCTACGACGACCGACTGCTGTTCTACAGCGTCGATCCTGACAAAGAGGGCCTGGCACACTTCGTTCTCGTCGATCCCGCCCCGCAAACGCAGGGTTACGGCGTTCAGGAGCCGTTGCCGGAAGCGCGTTCCGCGGGTCAGGATCTGCTGGCCCAGCTGAATTCGCTCGATAAAAACGGAGACGGAAATGTGGCCCTTGAGGAAGTCGGTCGACGCTTTCAGGCTCTGGTGAAACGTGCTGATGCCGACAGGGACGGCATCGCGACGAAAGCCGAGATTGAGGCCTTTATCAAGCAGATTGATGACGAAAATGCCTCGCAATCAACGGAACGTGGTGGAGCAGATGCGGGAGGTCGAACAGGCAGCGGCCGGCCGCCAGGTTCGGCAGGACGAGGCGACATCGGAAACCTGGCGGAGCGCGTCGACCGGATTTTCGCCGGGAACGATGCCGACAAGGACGGACTCCTGAAAGGCGACGAGATCCCGGAGCGAATGCGCAACGGCCTGGACCGCAGCGACACCAACAGGGATGGGGCGCTCAGTCGCGAAGAAATTGAGGCGATGTTCCGCAGTTTCGGACGCCGTCGCGAAGACGAACCCTCCCGAGAAACCGGTACGGGCAACGCATCACCCCGCCCGGCCCGTGTCCAGGAATAACAGCCACGCACGGAGCTACGCGGCGATCAGTTCAAAATCGGAACTCCGCCGGTGGCGAGGTGTTTATTCGCACGACCGCGGTAAATTGACCCGGACAAACCCGCATTAATATCGCGGAGTAAAACTGCGGGACTTCGAGCCATCCGGTTCTGAAGTCCCGCTCCTCACGCCACAGCCCGCATGTATGGGCTTCATCGGTAATGAATTCTGCCGCGCCGGGATCACCAGCTCGCCGCCATGCTTCCCGGCCTGGTTACTGACCTGTTTCTGTGAATCCGTCCGCTTCTGGAGCTGAGAATGCGAGTTTTCGGGATGTGCGAGCGCGTCAGTGACGGCCTTGTCCGAGTGATGCCGCTGCTGGTTCTGCCAATGGCAGCGCTGTTTTTCCTGCCGTCGCGGGCGGTGTTCGCAGAACGCTATGTCTTTGAACATGAATTCGTTCTGGGCACATCGCTGCAGATTCAGGTGGACGCTGAAACCTCTGCTGCTGCCGCAGACGCCGAAACCCGCGTGCTGGCAGAGATCGATCGTCTCGCCGCGATTTTCAGCAGCTACGATGCCGGCAGCGAGTTCTCCCGCTGGCAAGCTACGCTGGCGGAACCCGTCGCAGTGTCGCCGGAGTTGTTGCGAGTCCTGGCAGCCTCGGATCGCTGGCGGGAACTGAGCCACGGTGCCTTCAATCCGTCGAGCCGGACGGCATCGAATCTATGGAAACAGGCCGGTCAAAATGCTCACACACCGACCGCGGAAGAACTGGCTGCGGCAGTCCGTCAGATGCAGTCACCGCAGTGGTCGCTGGACCCGGCCTCTGGCACTGCCACACGGCTGTCGAGCGGACCGCTTACGCTGGATGCCATCGCGAAGGGCACGATTCTGGATGCTGCTGCCAGCGCCGGCCTCAGCAGCCGCACGAGCCGGGGCAACAACGTTGTGCGGGGCGTCATCGTTAATATCGGCGGAGACCTGAAGGTTGCGGGCGATCTGGTGACGCCGGTGCAGATTACGAATCCACTTGCGGATGCCGTCAACGCAGCGCCGCTGTGCAGCATCTATGTTCACAATCAGGGCATCGCGACAAGCGGTGGCTATCGCCGGGGCTTCGATGTGGCTGGCAAACGGGCTTCGCATATTCTCGATCCCCGCACGGCTCAGCCGGTTGATCATCTGGCGAGTGTGACGGTTGTGGCCGCCGATGCGGAAACCGCAGATGCTCTGGCGACGACATTCAGCGTGCTGTCGATCGAAGAGACGAAAACGCTGGCAGGTTCACTGCAGGATGTGGAATTCCTGCTCGTGACTCGTGATGGACAACAGATCTCCAGCCAGGGCTGGGCAGAGTTGCAGCAGCCGAAACTGTTCCGCCTGACCGATGCGACTCAAGTCGCCAAACCATCACAGCCCGCGGCCTTTGCAGCCGTGGCGGCAGAAAAACCGCTGGAGCTGGTGGTGGATTTTGAACTCGCCAGCGATACCGGTGCGCGTTATCGCCGTCCGTATGTCGCCGTGTGGCTGGAAGATGCCGATGGCTATCCGGTGAAGACGGCTGTGCTGTGGATGACCACCCGCCAGCCGGGACCACGCTGGCACCGCGATCTGTTGCGCTGGTATCGGAAGGATCGCACGCGCAAGGTCGCGGATCAGAAAGACCTGATCGGGGTCATCTCGGAAGCGACCCGCGGACCGGGTCAGTACAAGGCCGTGTTTGATGGCACGGACGATGCCGGCGATGCCTTGCCGCCTGGCAAATACACGTTGTTCATCGAAGTCGCTCGCGAACACGGAACCTACCAGATCATCAGTCATCCGGTGGAACTGGGCTCGAAACCGGTCGCCAGAACGAAGTTGAAGAGCAATGCCGAAATCAAGTCCGCCGCCGTCGAATACCGCGAGCCCACCACCACCGATGGCAAGTAGCCCGCTACCAGAAGCGTTGCGAAGACCGGCAACCGCCACGCCCGCCAATGCCGCGACGGTGCATCGTCGGCGCAACCCGTTTTACACGTGGTTCGCGTCGGCTGTGCGCTGGCTGCATATCTATGTCTCCCTGCTCGGTTTCACTGCCCTGATGTTCTTCGCCGTTACCGGCATCACGTTGAACCATCCCACGTGGTTCGGCGGCGACCTGCAGAAGTTCACCGAATTTACTGGCCAGATGGAGACCCGCTGGCTCACGGCCCGAGGTCTGCCGGAAGCCGGGGAAACTTCGGGCGAACCAGAGAGCAGGGGCGAACCAGAGAGCAGGGGCGAACCAGAGAACCCGGATGAACCGGTCGACGAGTCATTGCTGCTGGACCGGTTGTCGATTGTCGAACATCTGCGAAACTCCCATCAGCTGCGCGGCGCTGTCAGCGAGTTTCGCGCGGACGAATTCGAGTGCATGATCCAGTTCAAGGGACCGGCCTAAGCGGCGGACGTGTACGTCCCTCGTCCCACCGGCACCTATAACGGGACGTTGACGACGATGGGACTGATGGCCCTGATGAACGACCTGCACAAGGGCCGCGACTCAGGGACTGCCTGGTCCTGGGTCATCGACATCAGCGCCCTGCTGATGGTGTTCGTCTCGGTGACCGGCTTCATCCTGATTTTCTACCTGCGCCGCAAACGGATGTCGGGTGTGCTAACGGCAGTGGCCGGGACCGTGCTGCTGGGTCTGGTTTACTATTTTTGGGTGCCGTAGTTAATATCTCCAGGAGTCATCAGCTGCGTGAAGAGTCGGCATTTTCCGGCACTGCGCGGAAATTTCTGGAGATGTCCGGATGCCATCGCCGTCGGAAATCTATCGCAGTGATCTCCGCTTCCTGCTCAAGCTCAAGGAAGCGGTAGGTATCCTGCATAATCGTATCCATGATAATCTGGCACAGGTCGCCATCCTGCAATTTGAAGTTCAGTTCCCTGAGCTGAGTTTTCAATATCTGAATGCCGGAGCCGCGGGGATTGATATCTGTGGTACGAATGCAGCAGGTGAATTGCGATTCATCGCTGAAGTCAAAACGACGCTTCCCGACATTCACGGCCGAATTCGTGGCCCTCAGATCAAGCAACTGAAGAAAGACCTGGAACGGCTATGCAACCATGATGGCGATCTGGTTCGCTATCTGGTCTTGCTCTCAGCCAGCACCGTCGAGGCTGTCCGCCGGCAGATCAAGACCGACCGTGATTTTCCAGCGGTTCAGATCTTTAATGCCCTGGATGACGACCTGCGCGAATCGGTTCCTGCGGGCCGGTAGGAACGGCGGGTTCGATGAATTCTGAACGGGCAGGTTCAGCCCTGATCGCCTGACACCTTCTGCCAGCAACAAGAACTGCATGTCGTGACTTTCCGGGCTCGCCTTGCACGGTCGGGCAGATCAAGTACCATTGATGAGAGGAGAGTTGTGGCCCGCAATCCGTCTGTAACTCTCCTGTCAGCCTGCCCACTGCCTGCTGTGATGATTTCGGTGCCGGTATTGCCGCACAAGTTGACCGGACAGGATCGCCGGACTCTCGACACGCTCACCCGAACCGGAAGACCGTGATGTCAAAATCTCCCAGGATTTCCCGCCGGACTGTGCTGCGCGGTGTCGGCGCTGCAGTGGCCTTGCCGTGGCTGGAAGCGATGTCCCGCTCGTTCGCCCGCGCTGCGAGTCCGGGCAAGCCGCCCGTGCGAATGGGCTTTTTCTATGTGCCCAACGGCGTCCACATGCCGAACTGGAAGCCGGAGAAAACCGGTGCGCTGACCGAACTGCCGCGGACTCTGAAGTCGCTGGAGCCCGTCAAGGACAAGGTGCTGGTGCTGAGTGATCTCAAGGCGGATCATTGCATCGGCAAGGCGGCCGGACATGAGCCGTCGACGGGCGGATTCCTGATCGGCCAGAAGTGCAAGCATTCCGAACTGCCGGAAGTGGGTGGAGCTTCGGTGGACCAGCTGGTCGCGAAAGAAGTCGGCCTGCGCACCCCGGTCGATTCCCTGGCGATGGGCATTGACGTCGGCTACCGCGGCGACCACGGTTATAGTGGCACCTATATGTCGCACATTTCGTGGCGGAGCAAAACCACACCAGCAGCACTGGAAATGAATCCGAAAGAACTCTACGACCGCCTGTTCCGGGGTCGACCGATGCGGCAACCCGACTGGAGCGCTGAGCAGACGGCTGCCGCTCCTGCAGCACCGGCCGACCCGGTGGAAGCCAGTGTCCTCGATCTGGTGCAGGAAGACGCCCGCTCGCTGCAGCGGCAACTGGGCTACAACGACCGTCGCCAGCTTGAGGAATACCTCGATGGTCTGCGCAGCGTCGAACGGCGCATCGCGCTTGCTGGCCAGGACAAGCACTCGCACCATCAGGATTCTTTCGCAGAGGCGAAAGCTGCTGCGGAAGATGGTGATGAAGTCACACCACTGATTCTTCCGGACGGCCGCGGCATCCCTTCGGTCTACAGCGAACATGTCAATCTGATGCTGGATATCCTGACCCTGGCCTTCCAGACCGATACCACCCGCGTTGCCAGCTTTATGTTTTCGTATGAGAAATCGGGCAGATCTTATGCCGAAATCGGAGCGAACGGTTCGCACCACTCCAACTCGCATCATCAGGGCGATCCCGAAAAGCACGAGGTGCTGACGCGTATTAACACGCACCACATGGAACTGTTCGCCCGCATGCTGCAGAAGATGTCGCAGATCAGGGAAGGCGACAGCACGCTGCTGGACAACGTGATGTTGTGTTACGGCTGCGGCATCAGCGACGGCAATCGTCATAATCACGACGATTTACCGATCCTGCTGGCCGGCGGAGGAGGAGGCACGATCCACGGCGGACGCCATCTCGCCTATGGCAAGACGCCGTTGTGCAATCTCTATCTGGAGATGTTGCAACGTGTCGGCGTTCCGCGGGATTCCTTCGGGGACAGCACAGGGCTGTTAGGCAACCTGGATTCATGAGCAGTCCGTGATCGGCACGGCGTTAGCCGCCGATGAGTTTTCTGTTGTGTCAGACGGGCAGCAAGCGCGATACCGCTCACAGTCCGCAACACCCTGAAGCGTGACCCCACGGTCTGACAACGAATGGCCAGGAAGCACTATGAGACCGCAGTGCCTGCGATCGCTGAAAATCGTTCTCTCGCTGCTCGTATTGCTGGCAGCCGCATCACCGGTGATCGCCCAGCCGCAGAAGCATCTCGACCCGCTTTCCTGGGATCGCAATGTTTCAGGATTGATGCGGAAGTATTGTTATCGCTGTCATAACGGCGAACGCGCCAGCGGCGGGATCGACCTGCAGCAGGACGTGAATCCGCGTTTGATCCTGGAGCATCGCCCGACGTGGGACAATGCCCGGTCGATGCTGGAATTCGATGCCATGCCGCCCGCGAAGGCTCCGCAGCCGACGAAGGAAGAGCGGAAAATCATGGTCGACTTCCTGGTCCAGACCCTCGACAACTATGACTGCGAGTCGGTCAAGAACCCGGGACCGCCGCCGTTCCGTCGACTGAATAAAGTCGAGTACAACAACACGATCCGGGAACTGACCGGCCTGGACATCCGGCCGGCCGATAACTTCTCGCCCGACCCCGGCAGCTACGGCTTTGATAACATTGGCGCAGCGCTCACGTTGTCGCCGGTGCTGATCGAACAGTACCACAAGGCAGCCCGCGAAATTGCTGCTGCCATCCTGCAAACCGGCGCGCCGTCATCCGCCGATCTGCATCCATTGCTCGTCGTGGACGCGAAGCTGGCGGATAAGCCCCGCGAGGCAGCCCGGCAGATCGTTTCCCGCTTCGCCTCGCGGGCGTTTCGCAGGCCGGTCGAGACCGATTATGTCGACCGGTTGATGGCGATCTATGACGTCGCGATTCAACATGGAACCGATCACCGGCAGGCTGTCGAACATCAGTTAAAAGCGGTGTTGATCTCACCGCGGTTCCTGATTCGTCTGGAAGCCTCGCAGCCGGACCAGACGGAACCCTGGCCGGTCGATGATTACGAACTGGCCTCCCGCCTGAGTTACTTCCTGTGGTCGGGTCCGCCGGATGAAACCTTGCTGAAACTGGCCGCTGACGGAAAACTCACCGATTCAAAAATCCTCGAGCAGCAGACCCGCCGAATGCTGACCGACGAGCGCAGCGAAGCGTTTATCGAGAACTTCTTCGGACAATGGCTGGAACTGCGCCGACTGGCAACACACCAGGCCGACGCCACGGTGTTTCCCGAGTATAACGACGCCGTCAAAACGGCGATCGCCGGAGAAGTCCACAGTCTGCTGCGTGAACTGGTCCAGCAGAATCGACCGGTCCGGGAACTGATCGACTCCGACCATACCTGGCTCAATGAAACACTGGCCGGCTGGTATGGCATCCCGGGCATCAAGGGAGCAGAATTCCGCCGCGTTTCCCTGACGGATCGCCGTCGCGGGGGCCTGCTGACGACGGCTGCCGTCTTGATGCTGCAGGCCGATCCCGGACGAACCAATATTCCGCGCCGCGGCAACTTCATTGCCGGTCGCATTCTGGGAGATGCCCCGCCGCCACCGCCGCCGGATGTGCCGCAACTGGCGGAATCCGAGGGCAAAGCCAAACAGCGGACACTGCGAGAACGTCTGGAACTGCATCGCAAGAATCCGGAATGCGCCAGCTGCCACGCACGGATCGACCCGATCGGCTTCAGTCTGGAAAACTACGATGCTGTCGGTCGCTGGCGGGAGCAGGATGCCGGCCAGCCCATCGATCCCGGTGGAGAGTTGCCTGGCGGCAGAAAACTGGCCGGACCGGCCGACCTGAAAGATGTCATTCTGGAGCGGGAGGCAGCCTTCACACGCACGCTGGTCGAGAATCTGCTGATCTACGCGCTGGGGCGCAGCCTGCAAGTCGAGGATGAATGCGTGATTCGCGACACGCTGGCAGCCGCTGAAAAGCACGACGGCAAATTTGCAGAAATCATCGTCAACATCGTTCAGAGCTATCCGTTCCGCTACCGGCGAAATGCCGACTTCTGACAGACAGCATGGATACGCATGACGAGGATTGCCGGAAACCAGTGTGCGTTCAGGGTTCCGAAGGTCCGTCCTGACAACATCCGGCAGCCCCGGTTTCTCGCAGGCAAATTCCTCGCAGGCTCGTGCTGATGACGACCGCGGCAGCTACAGCACCGCTTCTCCGCCAACTCGCCGAACTTGCGGGCGCGGCGGAAATTCACGCCCGGGAACAGTACAGCATTGCCTTGCGACCCGGCGACTGGGCACCGCTGGATCAGATCCTCGACCGCGAACGTACCGGCGGACATCTGCAGGATCGGGAGTCGCTGGCACTTTGTTACGGTGCCTGGGTCGGCCAGGCTCTGGTATCGACCCAGAATGCAGTCTGGGTGGCATTGCAGGAACCGGTGCCGCCGCGTGTGCGAATCCAGCAGCGAGATTACAGTCCGATTGACGCCGTCCGCCGCCGGTTGTTCGACTCTGCCGCTATGACGCTAGCGGAACTGGTCCGAGAGGCGACTGCCACGGAATCAATCGCCGCGGCGGATATTCGCAAAATCAATCGCGCGGCGTGGGATCGTTGCGCACAGAACCCCAGATTTGTGAATCCGGCAGCCGGTTTGCCGCTGACACCGGCAGAGATCCATGCGGCGCTCGATCCCTGGCTGGCCAATCTGGAGCTGACGGATCGCAAGGTTCTTTGCCTGGCAGCAGCGGGCGGAACCCATGGTCCCCTGCTGGCTCGTGCAGGCGCCCACGTCACCGTTGCGGATTTCAGCCCGGCCTTGCTGGAGATCGATGCCCGGGTAGCCCGGCAGCAGAATCTGGACCTGACCGTCGTCGAAGCAGATCTCTGCGATCTCTCCCCGCTGGCAGACCGGACATTCGATATCGTCGTTCAGCCGGTAAGCGCCTGCTACATTCCCGACCTGTGGCCGATGTATGCAGAAATCGCCCGCGTGCTGAAGCCAGGCGGGCTGTACCTTTCCCAGCAGAAATCACCCGCCTCCTTGCAGGCAGGGGCATGGGAACCGGCTGCGCATGCGTACCGGGTTCCTTATCCTGTCGTCAGCGTTCAGGGTCTGCCGCCGACCGATAATCCCGCGCTGTCCCAGCGCGAGCAAAATCTCATCGAATGGGTGCATCCGCTGAATGCCCTCCTGGGGGATCTGTGTCGCAGCGGGTTTGTCATCGAAGACTTCCAGGAACCGGTGCGGGCCGATCACTGGGCCGCACCGGAGTCCGCCGCCCACCGGGCCGCGTATTTCCCTCCCTATCTGAAGATTCTGGCCCGCCGCAGGAACTGATTTCAGGACACCACGGTCAATTCACCAGTTGTTGCAGTTGCGCGTCACGGAAATCTGATCCCTGAAAACGGAATTATCAAGGACGCCTGTCATCGTTCCCGCACGGGCAAAAGATGATAGCGGCGGTGGTTCCGGTGCGTTCTTCCACGGACATTGGGACCGGGCTCGCCTGATGCGAGCGTCACGGCTGGTGAATCTTCGCGGCCAGCATCGGCCGACCGTTCCCATGCGGACGCCCCTGTGAATCCAGGCCCACGTTGACTGGACCTCTGCCCGCCCGCCTGTTTCGGAAATCCGGTTCCCGGCGTCCTCACAGGCTATTGGAGCCAGTGGATCATCCAAGGTCAGGCAAGCCATGAGTGCTGGACTTCGCCGCTGACGTCGGTCAGTCGGAAATCACGGCCCATGCTGCGGTAGGTCAGTTCCGTATGATTCAGGCCGAGCAGGTGCAGGCAAGTGGCGTGCAGGTCGGGGACAGAGACCGGGTTCTCGACCACGTTGTAACCGAAATCGTCGGTCGTTCCCCAGGTCAGGCCGCCTTTGACGCCGCCACCTGCCAACCACATCGTGAACGCTTTCGCATGATGATCGCGGCCCTTGCCATCTTCCGCGAACGGTGTGCGGCCGAACTCTCCCCCCCAGACGATCAGCGTGCTGTCGAGCAAACCACGCTGTTTCAGGTCGGTGATCAGGCCGGCAATCGGCACGTCGGTTTCAGCACAATGCAAACGGTGATTCGTGTCGATGTTGTCGTGGGCATCCCAGGCCTTGGGGCCCTGATTGCCGCCGCTGTAAAGTTGTACGAATCGCACGCCGCGTTCCACCAGCCGCCGGGTCAGCAGGCAGTTGCGGCCGAAGTGCGACGAAACCTTGTTATCCAGTCCGTACAGGCGTTGCGTGGCGGCGGTTTCTTCCTCAATGGCAACGGCCTCCGTCGCATGCGACTGCATCCGCCAGGCCAACTCGTAGGAGGCAATGCGGGCGGCGAGCGCGTCTTCGCCGGGGTTCTCTGCCAGATGCTGTTCATTCCAGCGGGCCAGCAGATCCAGCCGGGCTCGCTGCTGGTCCGGATGAATGCCTTCGGGCGGACTCAAATAGGCAATTGGATCGCCGGTTGGTCGGAAGGGCACGCCCTGATACGCTGCGGGCATGAAGCCGTTTGACCAGTTCAAGGCACCATTCACCGGCGCGCCGTCACGATCCATCATCACCACGAACCCAGGCAGATTTTCATTTTCGCTGCCGAGTCCGTAGGTCACCCAGGAGCCCATGCTCGGACGTCCGGACAGCCGCGCGCCGGTCTGCATCTGGAACAGGGCCGGACCGTGGTTGTTGCTCTCGGCGTGCATCGAGCGAACCACGCAGAGGTCATCCGCACACTTCGCCAGCTGGGGATAGAGTTCGCTGATCTGGATGCCGGATTGACCATGCTGCGCAAATTTGAACGGACTCTGCAGGGCAGCGTTCTTGCTGCCCTTGCGGAAGACGTCTTCCTGACGAAAGACCGGAATCGGCTTGCCATGCCACTCGGCCAGCGCCGGCTTCGGGTCGAACAGATCCAGATGGCTGGGACCGCCGTACATGAACAGGAAAATGACGGATTTCGCTTTGGCGATCGCCTGTGGCTGCCGCGCAGCCAGCGGATTTGTGGCAGTGGCGGCGTGGGCTTCACCGGTCCGGGCTTCACTGGCCAATAAGCCACGCAGGGCCAGCGATCCGAATCCGGCCCCGAAGCCCTGCAGCACGGATCGACGGTTGAGCGATGTCATTTCGATCTGGCCTTTGTTGATTGGTTACTGCGAGCCAGCTGCCTCAGCGACTGAGAGCGAAAAGCCAGAGAAATGCTGCCGCGGTTCCGGCTGTTTGGCTCTCAGCTTTTCGCTTTTAGCTCTCCGCCCGGGCTGCCCGGCACTCACGCATTCGGCTCTTCAATTTCTTCAGTCGACATACACAAATTCATTGCAGTTCAGCAACACGTGACACAGATCAATAAGTGCCTGCCGCTGTGCGGTCTGTTGACCCCGTCCCTGTTGCTGATGAAACTCCGTCTGGTTCTGTAGAAACACCTGCGACTCAGCGACTCGAACCGAGGTCGCCGGGCGTCCCAGGGTAATCCGGTGCGCTCGTTCAATCTGTGATGCCGGCGAATCACCGGATTCCCGCAGCACGCGATCTGCGAGATATCCGGCTTGCTCCTGCATGAAGTCGTCGTTCATCAGCACCAGAGCCTGTGTCGGCACAATGCTGAGGGCGCGCTGCTCGCAAGTCTGATTGGTGCTGGGTGCATCAAACAGTTCCAGCATCGGCATCAGCAACTGGCGTTTGACATACACATACACACTACGTCGCCAGTGCGTGCCGTTTTCGTCCTTGACGACAGGCCACTTGTTTCGTTGGCTGGCCACCAGCAGTTCTGCCGGGATTTTCGGTTTCACGCCGGGACCGCCCTGCGTCGCATTGAGTGTTCCGGCAGCGACCAGCACCGCATCGCGTATCGCTTCGGCTTCCAGACGTTTCTTCGGCATTCGCCAGAGCCAGCGATTGTCCGGATCGAGCCGGTCACCGTCGGGATAATGTTTCGAGGACTGCCGATAGGTGGCGGACGTGAGGATCAGTCGATGGATCGGCTTCCAGTGTCCGCCGTTTTTCACCAGTTCCCCGGCCAGCCAGTCGAGCAGTTCCGGATGTGTCGGCGGCGAACCGGTCAGACCGAAATTGCTCGGCGTCGCGACCAGCCCTGTGCCGAAGTGCTGCTGCCAGATCCGGTTGACAGCCACCCGCCAGGTCAGCGGATGATCGTCCTGCGTCAGCCAGTCGGCGAACTGACGGCGACGGCCAGTGGTGCGTTCGCCGCCCGCCATCGTCACCGATCGTGACGCATCAAAGGGGTCCGGCGTCAGACTGGCCAGCACGACGGGTGTGCCGGGCTGGACTTCCGGACCGGGATTGGCCGCATCGCCGCGCCACAACAGATGTGTCGTTCGCGGTTGCCGGCCGGCCTCCGTCAGCGCCATGATTCCCGGCTGATCTTTCTCACGCTTTTTCCCGAGCAGCGGCTGGCCTGCCCCATCAATCGGCACCGTCACCCGAGTCGTTGAATTGAACACGGCCAGCAGGCGGTAGTAGTCCGTCTGCGGGATTGGATCAAACTTGTGATCGTGACAGCGGGCACAGCCGACGGTCAGACCCATGAAGACGGCCGACGTGGTGGCGATGGTGTCGTCCAGAATGTCCAGCCGGTAGCGTTCGCGTTCCAGGGCGTTGTTGCCCATGTTGTCATCATTGGTGGGACCATTCCGGCAGAAACCGGTCGCTGCCAGGATCTCTGCCTGATCCGGGGCAATCTCGTCTCCCGCCAGCTGTTCCCGGACGAAGTCGCGATAGGACTTGTCGTCGTTCAGGCTCTGGATCACATAGTCGCGATACCGCCAGGCGTCCGGCCGGTCGATGTCGTCATGAAAGCCGGAGCTGTCGGCATAGCGGGCCAGATCCAGCCAGTGCCGGCCCCAGCGCTCGCCGTAGGCAGGCGAACTCAACAGCCGGTCGACCAGTCGTTCATATGCAGCGGGAGCCGTGTCCTGAAGGAACGCCTCCACGTCTTCCGGCGCTGGCGGCAGGCCAGTGACATCAAAATAAACTCGCCGCACCAGCTCCGCGGGTGTCGCCTCGCCGGCAGGGCGCAGTTGCTCCGTCTCCAGCCGCCCCAGAATGAAGGCATCGATCGGGTTGCGTAACCAGGCAGGGTTGCGGACCTCAGGAATCTGGACGGCGGCCATACGCTGAAACGCCCAGTGACCACGACCGCGATCCACAATTTCGCGCGGTGGCAACGTGACGTTCTGCAGACCATCAATCCAGGTGGTCAGCGTGGCGATCTCGGCGTCCGACAACTGCCCGTCCGGCGGCATGTGCGGCTTGCTTTCCGGAGCGACCAGTTGCAGGATCAGACTCTGGGATGCTTTTCCCGGTACCAGCACGTGTCCGGTTTCCGAACCCCGGAACAACCCGGACTGCGAGGCCAGATCCAGCCCCAGTTCCGTCAGTTCACCGCTGTGACAATCCAGACAGTGCTGCTGCAGGATCGGCAGCACCTGCCGTTCAAAGGTATTGTCCGGTGATTCGGCCTGTGCAGAGACGGACAGCATCAGCAGCAGACAGCAGAGAACGTAACGGCGAAGCCCCACATGTGTTGGGGACCGCAAGCAAAGCCTGGTCAACGTCAGTTCCGGCGTCAGCAGGCGTGTCCCGCGCATCGAATGACTCCACCCGTCGCGCCGTCTGTCGTCGTCCCCGCAATCACATGACATTCATTCAGCGCAAGAGCGCTGGCTGCCTGGCCATCAAATCGATAGAGCGGCCCGGCCGAACAACGGCGCGTGTTCACCGGGCACGGATCATTAAACTAGCATGTGTCTGCGCTGAAGTCTTGTCGAAACCCGGCCGGAAAGGGTGAAAGAATTTTCCGCGAGGCGGTATCACCAGTCAGCACGCTTCAGAACTCGAACATCTGTTGCACATCCGGTGCATTTAGTGCGGCCGCAAACCAGTCACAGCGAAACTTTAGACCGGGCAGGAAATCGGCATGACCAGGGTTGTCACGGAAGTCTTCAACGCACAGTTCGCCGCGGAATACGATGAGCGGTTTGCGAAACAGGCCCCCATCCGCGAGGCCCTGCACCTCCTGATGACCGCGGTTCTCCGGGATCTGCCGGAGCACGCCCGCATTCTGAGTGTCGGAGCCGGAACCGGCACGGAAATCATTGCTCTCGCCCGGAAATTCCCCGGCTGGCAATTCACGGCCGTGGAACCGTCGGTGCCCATGCTGGACGTCTGCCGACGACGGCTGGAAGCGCAGGGCATCGCATCGCGCTGCACATTCCACGAGGGCTATCTGGAGTCTTTACTCCCGTCAGGTGCGTTCGACGCAGCGACGTCGTTGCTGGTCGCGCATTTCATCCTGTCACTGCAAGACCGGCGCGAGTACCTGCGAGCGATCGCGAGCCGTTTGCGTCCCGGCGGCACGCTGGTGATTGCAGATCTCGCAGCCGATACCAGGTCGCCGGACTATGCCCGTCTGCTCGAAGTCTGGGTGCGTCTGATGCGCGACTCCGGCCTGCCGCCGGAGGGGATCGAGAATCTGAGAGCGACCTATGAGCGCGACGTCGCCCTGTTGCCCCCGGAACAACTGGGCGAACTGATCGCGTCCGCCGGTTTTGAATCCCCCGTTCCGTTTCTGCAAACGGGACTGATTCACGCCTGGTTTGCCAGACGGGCAGGCTGAATTGCCTGCAGTGAGCACCGTCGCTGGCAGAAGCCGGGATTCGTGTGGCAGGGCGACCCTGCATCCGGTTAAGATCGGCAGTACCCCAGAATCTCATGGAACTCGATTCGATGTCTCCTGCCACCGCACAGCTTCCGTCAGCAGTCGCCCCGGGTTGGCCGATCTATCCGCTCCCGGTCGAGAGCTACTTGCGCATGACTGAGGCTGGTGTATTGACCGAAGACGATCCGGTGGAACTGCTCGAAGGCTTTCTGGTCCCAAAGATGCCGAAAAGCCCGCTACACGATGGCAGCCTTGCCTTGCTGGAACGTCTGCTGCGACAACTTTTGCCCGCAGGCTGGCACTTGCGGGGACAGAGTGTCCTGCTGACTGCGGATAGCGCACCGGAACCGGATCTGGCAATTGTCCGTGGGGAAGAAGCCGCGTATCGCCGACAGCATCCCACCGGTGCTGATGTCGCGATTGTGATTGAAATCGCCGACACATCTTTACGCCGGGATCGCCGCAAGGCCGACCTCTATGCCCGGGCCGGCGTGCCGGAGTACTGGATTGTAAATCTCGACGACTGGCAGCTGGAACGGCGGACCGAACCACAGGTCGATGGCACATGGCAGAACAACGAG
>VFQN01001645.1_pt1 | contig 36667 bp, 66 predicted proteins | sample 3512371 | NCBI WGS metagenome assembly VFQN01 (sample SAMN10412370, study PRJNA504923) | tailings metagenome | isolation source: Replicate 2 from Balatoc abandoned mine | place: Philippines: Itogon, Benguet | collected 2017-08-28
TCTCTTCACTTGGCTTGAAGCTGACGACGCAGGAGGCTCTGAGGAGACAGGTTTCGTATGTACAAGCAGGCAGGCGGGCCGTACAAGCCCCTTGCAAGGAGTTGCAGGACAGAGTTAGGGCTGGCGGCGAGCAATTAAAGGTGTGCGCAGCAGCGTAGGGTTTCCGTCAGAACTTGTGGTATGCTCCTATTGTGATGCCAAACCAAGAAGGAATCGCCGTGGTTACCTGTATGGCGGCCTGTTCCGCGTGCGTGGAACGGCATTGACGCGTGCAAGCGTGCAGCGGATTGAAGGGCTTGCTGTGTACCCTTGGCCAAGGCCCAGACGCAAGCGCAGGGGGAGACGGAACCTGTTCCCGGTTCCTGACACTTAATCAGGCCAGCAGCTGGTGTATGTTAACGCGGCAGGTGGACCACGCACCCTGCTCATGCTGCCGTGGGAAAAGCATTTTTCGCTTGGGGCTCCTGCGGATAGCTCTGCCTGCTTTGCGGCGGGTTACACGCGTTGGTGCAGGGCAGCTTCAAGTACGGCATTATTCAGTCTGCCGTTTCGTGCTGGTACATGCTGCCCGTCCACTGAACGGTGTGTAAAAGCCAGGCGTGGGTTCTGGCGTGGGGTGAGGGGCCGGGCAATGGCCGGGTGAGGGGCGCGGATGCACCTCAAGCCTGGGACGCATAGACTGGACGGAGCACACGCTCTGACGCTCACGGATGGTACAGCTGCGCATTGAGTAGGCGAGACCGCCTGCTGTGTGGTTCGCGAGCGGGCAGGCAGCGCCATGTGGTCTTGCATACCCTGGCCCGCACCCCGTGCGGTTTCCTGACGTATAGGCCCGCGTATGGCGATGCCATGCGTTGGTCGTGAGAGCACTGGCACTTTCAGTTGGTGCGCGGGCAAGCGACAAACGCCATGTTGAAGCGCGCATGTGGCATGTTGCAAACGACACCGCCAGACCCAGTTTGAACGCACCCCTCCCGTTAATGACGTTATTTGGACATGCCATGGTGGACTCGCCATCGGGCTGCTGCTGCTGTTGACAGCCTGGCTTCTCTGTAGGCAAACCCGTTGCTCGTCAACACACGACAACAACCCCGAGAGGCGCATGACGGCAAGTCCAAGTATATATTGTAGCATACATTGCGCGCTGCGCGTAAGAAGAGAAGTCTGCTGCCCTGGCTCGTACAAGGTCCAGGGGGCCCTCTGTCCGGGTTCGGGCGTTCTCAACGTTCACTGTGGATACTGGCAACAGTAAGCTGCTCCACATTAGACCGTTCAGGCCATTCGTTAATGCTCCCCGTTTCATAGCGTCCTAAGCACTGTGTTGTTACTCGCAGCCGGGCACTGAGGGCCCGCCGGGCACGATGAGCATTTCTTGATTTACTGTTACACACTAATTAGTGCGATGGTTGGCTGACTGGCTCAGTCGGCCGGGCTTGCCAGCTGCTGAACCCGCTGGGCGGGGACCACCGGCCCTCTGTCGTGGGGCAGCTGCTGCCCAGGTAAACCTGGTGGCATCAGCTGGCTTAAGGCTTGGCGTCAGCTCCAGTTGCATAGTCTTCGCGTCTGCACCTCCGGTTGCGGCCTCCATCAGGGAGGGAAGGAGCAGGAGCAAACAGCGGGGCGTCGAACATCAGCAGCAAAGTTTGTTATCCTCGCCAACGTGGGGAGTATTGTCGAACTTCGTCTTCGGTCCTGCTGGGTGCAGGCGTGACCAGGGGGCCGGACGAAAACAGCGGAGCGGTGCGGGGCCGGTGCCGCAGGCCACATAATGGCGCCCTAGGAGGAGGCCCTGCTATCGGCTGCTAGGGAGAGGCCTGAAAGGGGCGTAGCCCCTAAAGTCCTGCCCCAGCGTGTGGATTAGCATGTCGTCATCCAGCCAGGGCCAGGTACGCCATGTGACACAGTCAGGCATGCCAAGTGCGAAGAGTCTTGGATGTTCAAATTCGGGCTCTTGACGGAAAACATTACTGCACGCAGGTGCTCGACCTGGCCCAGCATGGGCACGTCTTAGACCTTTCTGCAACGCCCAGCTGGGTATACGACAGCACGTTCAGTGTTAACATCTGGGGAAACCGGTAAGAGGAAAGATGTCTGCACCATGCTGCTTGCGGACGGGCTCAGCAAGTGACGGCCTACATCGCTTCCTGCAGGGCGGCCTTGGAGCTCTTTAACTGCAATGAGGCGAGCTTTAAGGCACCGCAGCTAGAGCAGTTGGGCCAGTCCACGCCGGAGCAGTTACGGCTATGGAAGAAGCTCAGCGCGCAGGTGCACCAAGACGTGGAGGTGGGTTTGGCGCCCCGCCGTCGCCTGGCTGGGCTCTGGGCTTGCCAGCACTGGCTCATCGGTCGCTCTCCCTTCATGCATGTTGCAGGTGGAGAAGAAGGAGATAAACGTGACGGTATCCAGCGGGGAGCCGGTGCCGGGCTTCCTTAAGCTGGACAAGCAGCACGCGAAAATGGTGCTGAAGGCCTCGTATCGGCCAGTCCGGCTTCGGCAAGGCAGCGAGGGCCGGGAACGTGACCTTACACTGATCACGGTGAGAATTAGACTGGCAGTGGCGCGGTGACAGGGCCAACCGGTCGCCTGAAGCGTTTCCCGGATGCGCTGCAGGTTACCTCGCAAGTGCTGCCCGCGGTGGAGGACAACCAGCTACGACTCGTGGAGATGTGCAACAACCACCCCATGTTCCAGTTTCTGTTCGACGAGAGCGGGAAGCTCCTGGCCGCCAACAAGCGGGCGCTCTGCAACATGCGAGGTGCGTGTGGGCGCATGCCGACTGTTGAGACGGGTTTTTCCTGCTCGCCCGCTTGACGACCGCCCTTGCTTTGCAGAGCACCTGGGCTCCTGCGAGAACTATAACCTGCAAAACTACCTGGCGATTGGGGAGTGCGACGGGAGCATGGGCCCGGACGAAATGTACCGGGAAGCGATGGAGGCCATATTCGTGCTGGAGCAGCCGTGCCACCGGTTCCCGCAGCTAAGGTGGAGCAAACGGCACCCAGGGAAGTACCGCTGGGTGCTGTACGAGATGTGGCCGTCCATCGACCCCGTCAGCCAGCAGAAGGCGGTGCTCGTGTGCGAGCAGAACATCTCGCAGGTCAAAGCGCTGGAGGAGCAGATTAAGAAGCAGAACCAGCGGTTAGTGTGGATTGAGTGGGTTGGGGAACCTGGGGCAGGCAGCAACTCAACTGGGCACGGTACAGCACCCGGGTTGGTACCAACGCGTCCTGGTGCATAGCGTTCTCGCTGCAGGGGCCACGCAACCGCGGCGCATATGTGCACGTCGCGCGCCAAGGGCGTCCCGCTCATGATGCTAAGACGCATGTGTGTCCACTTGTGTGTCTTGCATTAGGCTGGAGGCGCAGCTGGAGGAGGCGCTGGCGCAGCGGGACCCGGTGCACAAGCCGGCCATTGACATTGACACGCCGGCGGACAAGACGCTTAAGCTGCTCGATAAGATCATGCGCGGGCACGAGGTATCCGCGCGGGAAGCCATTGAGCTGCGGGACGCCATCATCCAGGCGGGCGACCTGCGGCAGCCGGTGAACTTCAACGAGCAGCTCATGAAGAACAGCCAGACGGTGCTCGACAGCGAAGTCAGCCAGAGCTTGATCCAGCTGCTCAGCTCACGCCGGCCGGCCAAGGTGCGCCTACGCTACACCAGCAGGGGTTTCCGCGGCCTGCCTGTGGTCAGGGGGAGGGGAACAATTCACATGCGTACTATGGTGGACAGGACGGGATGCGTACGACATGCACCAAATTCCCACCGATTGTGCTGAGACCAACGTCAGCCGACGGGAAAGCCAATGCGGATTGTGGTTGTCCTGGTTTCGCGCCGTACACAGATCAAGGAGGAGGACGAGGGCGAGGAGCAGAGCGGGCACACGCACGGGCACACGGACCAGGACCTGCGGCATATCTACGCGCGCAGCAACGTCACGCAGGACAGCGTGAAGGCGCTGATCGCCATGCACAAGAACCTGCCGGACGAGGTAGGACGGGGGGTGAGGGTTTGGTGTAATGGGGACGGGGCGCGCGTGGCATGCGAGGGCTGATGACGGGGCTGCGCAAGCTTGGCATGCGGCTGTGTCCTGCGCCTACAACCAGAGTTTGGGTGAACGACTTCCGACGTTCATAAGTACGACCGTGCTTTGCTGCATGAGTGCTCTTGGCCTCCTAGGGCATCTAAGGGACAGTAAAGCCAGCTACCAGAATGCACCGCCTGATGTGATGATGCACGGTCACGCGAAAACATGATGATGTTGCTCACAGATTTCAATGCGCCATGGGTGCGTGATGACTCCACTTACGCGTACGCCTCCATCCTGCCTGTGTGGCGTATGGCAAGCGCTCGTATCTAAACACAGCAAATTGGCAATGCCGCACCAGGTCATGGACGTGTTGTCCAAGGTGGACGACTGGCAGTTTGACGCGTTCAAACTGAACGAGGTCAGCGGGGGGCGGCCGTTGTCGTTGCTGTCGTACGCGCTGCTGAAGCGTTGCGAGGTGGCGGACAAGTTCCAGATGGACGACCACCGCCTCGTCAAGTTCCTCATGCGGGTCGAGGACGGGTATCCCAACAACCCGTACCACAACCGCATCCACGCGGCGGACGTGCTGCAGAGCTTGCACGTGCTCGTGGTGCGGGGCGGCCTCATAGGGCACGGGTACTGCGACGAGGTGTCCCTCACATCATGCTACCTCTCGGCGGTGAGCGTGGGCGGCGGGGCAGCGGCCTAAGGGCGGGGGCAGGAAGATCCTGCATTCGGAGAGTTCAGCGTTGGTTTTCTTCTGCCAAACCCAACAGACAGGCTAACTGATGCCGCCTGGTATAGGGAGCGTTGCGGGACGTAGAGCTGAGCTGTGCGCGAGGTTTTGTGCAGCGGGGTAGCCCTCCTGTGCGCGTTGCCATGACCCACATCCTTGCACCCGCTCACGCGCGCACAGATCATCCACGACTTCGAGCACAAGGGGGTCAACAACGACTACCTCATCCGCGTCTCGGACGGGCTGGCGGTGCTGTACAACGACCGCTCGCCCATGGAGAACCACCACTTGGCCGCATCCTTCCAGCTCATGAACTCGGACGAGTACAACTTCCTGCGCAAAATGCCCAACAAGACCCGGGTGAGTGAAGTGTCTGGGGCATATGGCCCTCGGCCATGTTGCAAACCGCAAGCGGCACCTTGCAAAGGGCACTCTGCAAATGGCTAACGTCAACCGTGCCCGGTTTCGGGGCACTGCATCAAACTGCTTACGAAGCTGCACTTGCAAGGCCTCCACATGCCAGTCGCACGCAAGCACGTGGTAACCCCCCTACGCTCATCTTGACACAGGAAACGCTGCGGAAGCAGATAATCGAGATGGTGCTCGCCACGGACATGAAGCAGCACTTCGCCATCCACAGCATGTTCCAGGCCAAGATGCAGCTCAACGGCTCGGTGCCCAGCGGCGGCAGCAGCTCGGGCGGCAAGACCATGCGCACCTCGCCGCACACCACCAACCAGGACGGCCACAAGGCCTTCGACGAGGACCAGCGGAGCCTGGTGCTGCAGGTGGGCGGTTGGGGCTGGTCACTGCAAACAAGCTCTTGGGGTGCCCGCACGCCTCGCACAGAGCTTACCAATGTTGGTGTTAAGTCGATGGGTGTCATGATCCCGAGGCAAGGAGTGGGCTCCACGATGATGGGACCAAATTAATGCGCTCTGAGGGGGTGACGCCTTGTACCAACGATATGCTTGCCCCTTCGTTCGCCCGTCCACAGGTGGCGCTCAAGTGCGCGGACCTGGGGCACCTGGCCAGCCCGCGGGTGGTGCACAAGAAGTGGGTGCAGTACCTGGAGGAGGAGTTCTTCCGCCAGGGTGACCGGGAGAAGCAGAACGGGCTCACGGTGTCGCCGCTGATGGACCGGGATAAGAACGGCATCACCAAGTCGCAGGTGTGTTTCCGGGCGGCTCGCTGGCAGCAAACCTTGCTCCCTGGCCCATCCTAACCTCTCCTGTGTACGGTTGCATACGGATAACCAGTTGGTCCCAGGTCCCATGTACCACGTTGTAGGCTTATAACTGACGGCTTGGTCTTTGCCAACCCCCGCCTTCGTCCGCAGGTGGGCTTCTTCGACATCGTGGCGCTGCCGCTCTTCCAGAGCTTCGCGCAGGCCTTCCAGGAGGCCACGCCCATGCTGGACGCGGTGAAGGACAACTACGCCATGTGGCGGGAGGAGGCCGCTGTGTTCGCCAACGCAAACAGCGCGCGGAGCAGCAAGTGAGGCGGCGCGGGGCGTTGGGCGGGCAGCAGGCGGCGGGCATTGCCGGCGCCGGAGGGGGCTGAGGCGGGGGCGCATTATCGGACAAGTGGCGCCGCGCGGGCAGGCAGCCAGGCAGCGGCGGACAGGCGGGGCGTTGGGCGGGCGGGTCGCGCAGTGCAAGGACGTGGCGGTGCAGCGAGGCGCAGGGTGCCACGCGAGCAGCAGCTGCAGTCCGCGCGTGGCGCTTAGAGCGCTGCACGGGGCTGGCGCGGCAGCGGGCAGCACGATGCAGGCGGCAGCAGCAACTGGGCGGCAGCTGCAGAGTGCCCCAGCCGCGGGGTGGGAAGCGCAGGCGGGGTGGGGCTGCGGGCGCCCTGCACGCAGCGGGCGCGCTAGCAGTGCAGCCGTGCTGCCTTTCGGAAGGTTGGTGTTGCCGAGTACTTTCGTGTGGATGTGCAACATGGTGTGCGTGTTGGTGGGTGGTGCAGCTTCAACTGTGATGCGCGGCGACGCGCAATGTATGTCCATGTGTTGGGTGACGGGGTGCGTAAGCATGACACAGCACGAGCGTCGGCCCGTGCGTGGCCACGCTCGGGACTTGCACATGGCATGACTACTGTTATGTGATATACGGTATGATGGGAGAAGCCTCCGAAGGACCCGTTCGGCCTGCCCCAGTTCGGCCGGAGCGATGTCAGCGCAGCACGTGCTTTACAGCTTACCTGGGACACACCGCTGCACAGTCGTGTCGTGTTCATGCTACGCGCGTTGCTGCGCGCGTGTACAATCGGGTGGGATGCCGGGGGCAGGGGAGTGCATGTGGGTGCGAGATGCTGATGAAAGGCAACGTGCGACCAATTGCAGAGATTAGGATGCCGTGATTACAAGTACGAGATACGGAATTGGACGCGCTTGCTAGCTGATGCTAGGTGTAACGCAGTGTATGGTGGATGCAGCTGCGGCGTTCCAGGGCATGGTGAGGGCATGGCACTGTGCACTTCGTTTGGGTCGGGCAGGTTTTGGATGGTCAGGAGGCAAGGCTGCGCAAGTGGCACGAGAGCGGGAAGGACATCTCCCCCGCGCGGTGATGATGAGCAGGCTTGGAGGGAGGATGCCGCCTAGACAACGGCCGCGCGCGTTGGTCAACCCTCGGAACACTGAAAGCTGAGAGTGCTGTTGGTGTGGCTAGGGCCTGAAGGCTGACAGGTGCTGTGGTGCTCGCACTATGAACGCATAATCATTAGCCGATGCGTGAACCGTGCAGTGAAATTCATGCTGCAGCCTGTGGCGTGCTGGCTTAGGGTTGTCAGGACATGTGTCTAGCTCTACGTGTCGGAGAGTATCGGGACGGGGGCCGGGGCGGGCTGCAGGGGCAGCAGTCGAGCCCCTTTGGGCAGCGCTCCATATGCCGGCGCAGCTACAAATCCCAATACTCACTAATAAGGACCTCGCATGTCCAAGATTTGTAACGTCAAGCGCTGAAGGCAGGATGACGCCAAGAGTCACTTCCGGCAATGCACCGCCCCTGACCGCAGCGGCCGCACCTGGCCGCACTGCCAAGCAGGGGAGCTCCCCTGTAGCAATCCACACCACCTTGCTCATGCCGTACCCTACCCATATTCACAGCTTTCATTTAAACTGGCCAGTCTACCCATATTCACAGGGGAGCGCACACTATGTTGCCCAACGAACCCCAGAGCGTCAGCCGCCATGCAACATTAACATGCTGCCAGCACTAGGGCTGCAGCCCTGTCCTCAAACGTGCAATAACAGGAGCAAAGCAGCAAACTCTCAGCAGTATCCCTCGCCGCCCCTCATGCCACGCAGCAGCGCCCATGCCCATCACGGGACCCCTTGGCAGCGCAACCCGCTTGATGCCTGCCTCGGCACAGCTGTTACCGGGCCTCAAACTGGACAACCTTGTTGGTGCGCTTCTTGTACAGGATGCGATAGCCGCACTCACGGCACTGCAGCGCAGGAATGGGGGGTGGGAGACAGAGCACACAAGGTTCACCAGTCGTTGAAAGGAGCACCAAGCAGAACTGATGCGTGTCCGGAAAGCTTGTTGCTGTGATGTGCTCGTTCAGGTGGCTAAGGTTGGCCTTCCATGTACCCATCGCTCAATCTAACGTGCCCACAACCAGCACCAGTACGCAGTACCAGTGCTTCCAGCTGGTGCAGCGCCACTGCTGCACGCTACCCGGCTGAGCCCCTTCATTGCTTCCAAGTCACACACACACACACATACACCTGCCGCCTGTGCCCTGAGGTGGCCGACACGCGTTGGCCGCCCCCGCCTCAGGTGGCTGTCAAGCGCAGCCCTCCCTACCTGGATGATGTCCCCAGGTTTGAGGCTAATCTCCGAGCCGCATTGCCCGCAAATGTATGGCACGCCTGTTGTGATCGTTGCTGGTACTGCCCCGTAGCCGCTCATTGCGTTGCCCTTCCGCCGGCCGGCAGGGCGGTGAGCAGTAATGCTGTGCTTCGCCGACTTAAGAGGCTCTCCTTCCCTAGTGGCTGTAGTTCCAAGACCTCAAGGTGAATATGAATGATACTATTGCCAAGTAGGCCGGTTGGATTGGCTTTGCTAAAAGTAAAGGTGACGCTGTCGGCGAAGGAGAAGTGCTTATGGGCGGGTGATGAGCAACATGGACAATCTTGATATGCAGTATTGGTTAGCACGCTTCACGGCTGCCTGTACCAGGGCCAGTTCCCGCTCCGTTGTCGTACGTCGACCCCTGCACTAGCACTAGCACAGACGAAACAGTTAGGCTGTGACGACCACTGCCTGCTGGCTGTATTGCTTCAGTTTTGAGCATACATACTCCGCAAGCATACTTCGTTCTGCGTGCCGCTTAGGCGACGAAGGCATCCTGCTCTCTCTGCAGCCCAGAAGCCCAGCAACACATTGCACTGTAACAGTTATAATACCGCATTAGCATAGAAGGTTGCCATGGCATCTAGCGGGCCACGCTCGGAGCAGGAGGTGGTAATGGAGTTCCAGAACCGGCGAGAGCGCCTTCAAGCTACATGGAGCAAGATCACGGAGCTATCGGGGGAAGCCCATGAGGTGTGACCTGCCGCCGAAGGGGCCACACCATGGTTGTCCCCATCTCCCGCCTTCTGCACTGCGGGCCACCTGCCCTTGGGGCTTGCCACCGCCGGCCCCTCCCCCCCACAACTGAACCCCTTGCAACTGTTACCCCAACGCCAAACACGAATGCGCAGCATGAACTGGTGCTGTCTGCGCTGGAGAAGTTGGACAAGGGCCGGAAATGCTTCCGGTTGGTGGGGGACGTGCTGGTGGAGCGCACGGTGGGCGAGACCATGCCCGCTGTCGCAAAGAACAAGGAGAACCTGGAGGCTACCATCGCCACGATCCAGAAGCAGTTTGAGTTGCAAAAGAAGGACCTCATGGAGTTCCAGGTGGGGGGTGTGCGCGCATGCGCGTGGGCACCTTGATACAGCTACAAGCTCAGGCCAACGAGCCAAGTACTGTGTATTGTCTGTAGGCTGCTGTACCCTGTCGCATACAAGTGTGCAAAGCGCAAAACCAGCAGTGCTTGGTGGCTCCAGTAGCCAGGTGCTTGCAGCCGCACACCTAGCAAGGGCCCGGGTTAGCTCTGTTGCAACTAGCCTGTACCTGGTCTGGCACCAAGGAGCAACCGCATGCCTGCACCCCGCCAGTTGTGATGCACGCATGGAAGGAAACGAACGCATGGCCATGAAAGATATTTTTCCCTTGTGCTGCCATGCTGCCTACTGCTGTTGCCGGTGCGGCCAACAGACCAAGTACAAGATCCGGGTAAGCGCGCCTGGGCGTTGCTCTTCGTTGCTGCCTACCCTGCACGGCACCTGCCCTTCGCCTGCTGTTGGCAACCGTCGCGTCGTGCCTGTATCTGCATGTGGTCTTGATACATGGACTTGAACCATGGTTTGGATGCGACTTGGGCGCGTCGTGCCCATGAGCTTTGATATGTAAGGCCTGATGCCTGTGTCGTACCATAACATGTGTCGTACTCCTTAAACTGCATCAGCTGTTTGCCGAGCCGTCGCACCTTGCGTGTCTTGCCCATTGCCATCAGGTGCGCAACGAGAACGAGCCAGAGCAGGAGAGCAAGCCGGAGGCCAAGCCCGGTGCCGGCCAGGGCGTGCTGGTGTCCAAAGCGTGAGCATTTCACAGGTGCTGGACTCTTATGAGGCCCTACCACTGCCTCAGTACTCTGCCAGCATGGGCCTTGCGTTTGCAGCGCATGCAGGGTAGCTCTCTTGGGAGCTGTGGGTTCATGCTGCTGTGGTGCATGGTGACAGGACGCGGCCAGGATGCTATGTGCCCAGGCGGAAGGGAGGTGGTACTGCTGCGCTGTTGTAGCCCTTGATTGGACCGAAAGGATGAGTCCGATGCGAATGCACGGGTGCATTGGGACCGTGCTGGTTGGTTGAGTTTGCCGTAATGCGTTGCAGCGGTGACTGGCAAGTACGTGTTGCGTATATGAGTGCGAGGGGTGACGCTGGGTGACGGCAGCGCTTGTGGCGTGTCACTTGAGGCAGCTGAGTACACGTGTCACACCTCACTGCCACTGCTGCAACATTTATGGCACATTGCATGCTATGAAGCACCTGACTGTAAACAGGACAACCGGCGGTGAAACCCACGGGCCTCCGTTGACTCCCACTTGTGACACGCCCTGCGTACGGACCCCTTCAGTACTTCGGGCGCACTTTGACCCGCGAAGACATGCCCTTGGCACTGTATTCTAACCTAGTATAGTAGTGAAGCAGTATCTATTGTGAGCCTCGGATGTGTTCCTCTGCGACACTCTGACCCAACGCGGCCCAAGTTCACATTCTTCTCGGCTGCAACTAGGCAAACACCTGGGCCGCGCAAGGCCATCTCAAATAGGAAGTAGAGATGGCCTATTTTCAACAGCCGGCGCGGCCCATTGCCGAAGGACAGTACACGCAAACCATCTATACGCTTATAAAGGACCAAAAGTTTGGCGAGGCCATTACCCACCTTCAATACCAGCTTCAGGTATATTATCATGCCAAGGAGGTCTGCTGGCTGCGGAACTTCATCAGGAGTTCACATGGATGCTGCATGCCCTCGCGCTGCAGAACGTACCGGAGAGCCGGGCAGCGTTGTCCCTATTGGGGTACTGCTACTACTACACCGGGCAATATGAGCTGGCGTCACAGATGTAAGTGATCAGCACTTCGCAAGGAGGAGGAACGGGGGCTCAGGGACTAGGACCCGGCTCGGCAAGCCCTTCCCCACACACCCACCGTTGCCCTCACTGCTCCGTAGGTATGAACAGCTGGTGACCTTGCATCCAAATAATGAGGACTACAAGCTGTACTACTCCCAAAGCTTGTACAAGGTGGGAGGTGCCAGCGTCGGGTGTCGGCGGGAGGGAGCAGGGAGGGTGGACAGGGAGGAGCGCCTAGAGCGCGTTGAGGACCGCTCGTTCAGCACACACGGCACGCCTACTAGATGACCTATGAATGCCATGCAAGAGCCTGCCACTGGATCCAATGGCCTGGGTTGCAGCTAGCTCGTTGGGTCACGGCTCACGGGGTATCAGCAGCTGTGCGCCACACAGCGGGCCCCAGAGCACCTGGGACTCGCAATGGCGCTTCCACCTGCCCCGGGGCCATGGCGGGTCACCAACGCTTCAATCAATTCTATCAAAGGCCATACTGTGCCCCAGTGCGGCATGGGCCTGGGCGCCGCGTGCACAGCGGACTGACACGCATGTGACACGCATGTGGACCGAGCTCCCCCAATCCAGCCGGCGGCCGCGCACCGCTTTCCGTCGTGCACGTGCCGTTCCCGCTTCCCCTGGGGTACCATCACTTGCATACCGGTATGCACCCATACACAACACACTGAACCCGTGCTGACCTGTATCCGTGTGGCCCCAGGCGGGCATGTACCCTGAGGCAGCCAAGGCGGTGGTCAAGGTAGAGGGCCACCAGAAGGCCGTCACCACGCTGCTGGTGGCGTGCTCCTACGAGCAGGACGACCTTCCGGGGTGCAGGAGGCAGCTGGACAAGTGGGTAGCAATGCAGTCGCAGGGAATAGCAGAAGTGGACAAATGGGTGAAGGGGTGTGGGGGGCGCAGGTGGAGGCAGCTGGACAAGTGGGTAGCAATGCAATCGCGGGAATAGCAGAAACAGAGCGCAAATAAGTACTGGGTGAGACAGCGCCAGTTGCATGGGCAGCTGCTAATGATGTGAGCGACGACCGCTGGGCTGCAACTGCCCAGCTGGGCAAGTGGGTGCCAGGCTGTGCAGCGCCGCACACAGTCATGCCCTGGGCACCGCTCGTGGTGAAGCTCTGGCGCAGTTGGGCGCAAGTGTTGGGATATGCTTGTGGCGTGGGTGGCGGGCATAGGAACGGGACAGCACAGGAGTGGGGAGGATGTGGGCGGCGACGGTGCCTACTCACCAGGGCAGCAGCCGTCCTGATGACATCCGAGCTTGAGGGGCGCAGCCTGTCACTGGGCCTCCATTGGACCGGTGGTCCCGTGTTTGTGTGCAGGTTCGCACCCGAAGGCTTAGACGTCAACTTCTTGCACGTGCATGGAATACAAGGCAAGGCGCTGAGGACACGTCTAGGGTACGCGCTGAGAACGTGTGCATGTGGGTGTGTGCAGGTGTGTGCCCGAGGACCCCGACACCATGGTCAACACGGGCTGCATCCTGTTCAAGGAGCTCAAGCACGAGGCGGCCAGGCAGAAGTTCAACGACGCGGTGCAGGTGCGTGCGCGCGGGCGTGCTGTGCTGGAGTCTCGCAGCCTATGCTGTTCTTTGAATGTGCCTCCCGAGCGCAACAGGCAAGCCTCGGTTCCTGGCATGCCGGCAGACAGGCACCGCAGCACGCTGGATCGCCCGCTCGTACACTCCGTGCCATCCTGCACCCAGCTGTCCTTTGTATATCAGTCAATCCAAGGCGTCAGCCCTCTCGTGGGTACGCTGTTGGACAGCCTGCCGCGGCCGCTCCTCCTGCCCCTTAGCCGCCACGCCCCTACCTTCCCGTATACATGTGCCCTGTCCCTTGCTCTCCCCTCCCCCCTTTGCGGCCTCCTATCCGGCGATGGCGCATGCCCCTTCTTACCCTCTCCCGCTCAGGCGCTCGGATACCAGCCCGAGCTGCTGTACAACATCGCGCTGTGCTACTACAAGACCAAGCAGTTTGGCCCCGCGCTCAAGCACCTGGCGGAGATCATCGAGAAGGCGGTGCGGGAGCACCCGGAGCTCAGCGTGGGCAGGTGGGGCAGGGGCAGGGGGCGAGGGGCAACACCTGGCACAGTAGCTCGAAGTTGAGAGCTGATTGAGGCGTGCCGTGCGCGGGGCGTGGGCGTTATGGGCGTGGCTTGGCTCGGGAATCGGCATGGTGGCCTGGTAAAGGTGTGCGGGTACAGGGAGGTTGGCACGGTAACTGACGGCGTCTTCCCGCCCTCCCTCTCAACCTCGATATGCTCCACTGCATGCCTACAACCCTAAACCCCTTGCCGCAACACAGGGAGTGTAGGTCATGGCTAATTGCTATGATGATTGTATTCACGGTGTATCTAGCACCAAGCAAATGTTACTGCCTCACCTTGATTCGCAGCAACACGGACGGCATGGAGGTGCGCAGCGTGGGCAACAGCCAGACGCTCAAGGAGACGGCGCTGATCGAGGCGTTCAACCTCAAGGCGGCCATCGAGTACACCATGAAGAACGTGGAGGCGGCCAAGGAGGCGCTCACGGACATGCCGCCGCGGCAGGAGGAGGAGCTGGACCCGGTGAGGGGCTGGGTGTGGGTGGATAGGGCGGTGTTGGGCGTGCTGTAGCGCATAGGGGTACGAGCCTTTGTAAGGAGCAGCAAGGCAGTGCAGTATCATGCGTAGGAGTCTTGACCTGTGTGGGTAAGCGTCCGGTGGGGTTGCGAAGGTGGCCGTACAGGACGGAGGGGGAGCTGTTGCCCGGTTGCGGCCTGTTAAGGAGAACTTGATGAGAAGGGAAGCAGGCAGCACAATGCACCTCCTCATGTCCTTCCCGACACCCTTCTCGCATCCCGCCTCGCGTCGCCGCCCACCCTGCTGTCCTCCAGGCCATGCTGAGCAAACAGCACGCTCATCGGCACTCGTACCCCCGATCTCATTACGCACAACATATCCTTGACGCTCCTCCCACTCGTTCCCCCTCCCATTCCCCGCCCCTCCCGCACAGGTCACGCTGCACAACAGCGCGCTGATCAACATGGACAGCGACCCCACGGGCGGCTTCAAGAAGCTCAACTTCCTGCTGCAGAGCCCGCCCTTCCCGCCCGAGACCTTCCCCAACCTGCTGCTGCTGTACTGCAAGCCCACGCACGGATTCTACGACCTGGCAGCCGACGTGCTGGCGGAGAACCTGCAGTACGCCAGCAAGCTGCTGTCGCCGGTGGGTGCTTGTTTGTGCATGCAAGCAGGGGGGGCAGCGAGGGTCTTGCTCGAGGGTGGGGGTGCCTTGTGAAGGCCGGCACACGCTAGGGTCCGCCATCTGCCCGCCCGCGTACTGGCGGAAAATCCTGCAGTATGCCAGCAAGCTGCTACTGCACGCTAGGTGTAGATAACGCACATCTTGGGGGAAGGGGCGTTAGTGCGTTGTGCGCGTTGAGGGGTCTGAGGCAACTGCCCGCACGGCAGTGGGTTGGCGCAACTTTGGAGTCCGCCACCTGTCCGACATGCCCGTCTTATGGAAGCCCACATCACTGACTGCCTCTCGCTCCCGTCCCCGCTCCACCGACCTTCCCTGCCCTCTCCCAATAATGACCACACGGTTCCACCCCTCTCCCTTCTCCCCTCTCCTCGTCCCTTCCGCAGGACCTGCACGACTACCTGCAGGCCACCATCATGCGCCAGAGCTCCCCCGAGGAGGCGTTCCGGAGGTACGACGAGCTGGCCACGCGGCACGTGGAGCAGCTCAGGAGGCTCACAAAGCAGATACAGGTGGGCGGATGTGCGTTGCGCGGGTCCAACTGTGAGCTGGCAGGGGGGCGTGTAGGGTTGTTGCCGCAGAGCAGCTTGCCACGCAGCACGGTACGACGCCGCAGTTCCCCACGCAGTGCTAACGTGCACGCTTTCGTGACCGATTTGTGTAACATGTGTCTTGTTTCCATTGCACGCAGGACGCGCGCATCGCCCGCGACAACGACGCCATCAAGCGGGCCATCAACGAGTACGACGAGGCGCTGGAGGCCTACATACCGGGTAGGCGGGAGCAGCGCGTCACTTGACTAGTTGAAGCGCTGAACTGCCGAAGGCCACAGTCGCACATGTATTGCATGCGCATCACAGTTGCACAATCGTGGTTATAAAAATCTGCCGCGCCGCGCACCCCTGCCAAACCCCAGGCCTCATGTCCATGGCCTCCATCTACTGGGACATGGAGCACTACAGCGCGGTGGAGAAGATCTTCCGCCAGTCCGCGGAGTTCTGCTCCGAGCACGAGGTGTGGAAGCTCAACGTGGCGCACACCTTCTTCATGCAGGTGCGCGTGTAGGCGTGGGTGGGTGGGTGGGCCGATGGGTGAGAGGGTGAGGAAGGGCTGTGGTGGAGGTGTAAGAAGAGCCGTGGTGCGCGTCCTTGGCTTTCACAAGGGATCCGGTTCCATGGTGCATTAAGTGCTTCTCTTTTCTTACATCCGCCATTGCGCGCTGTGGACGCCCTTTTGGCAATAATTGATTGCGCCAGAGCGAGTGGCAACATGCCGTGCGGTGTGGAGTCTTGGGGCGGAGTGCAGCACTCACTGTAGGCGCTGAGGAGGCCTACTCACGCATACCTCTAACCGCTCCCTTCAACATGTGGCATTGCTGTGCAGGACAACCACTACAAGGAGGCCATCCGCTACTACGAGCCGGTGGTCAAGAAGAACGCGGACAACCTCGTGGGCGTCACGGCCATCGTGCTGGCCAACCTGTGCGTGTCGTACATCATGACCAGCCAGGTACGGCGAAAATGTGTTACACGGTCTGTAGTGCCACCCTGATCCTCGCGTGTGGGTATACCACGGAAGCGCGCTGCCAGTCCTTGGCACCGGGAGGGAGGCGGGAGGGATGGGAAGGCTTGGACATGGGGAGGACAGAGGAACAACGTGCCAACACGCTGACCTTGTGGCGTACCGGTGCGTTTAGCGGATTTAACGTTCCCGCGCACCCCTCCGCCACCACCGCCCCTCCCCCAGAACGAGGAGGCTGAGGAGCTGATGCGCAAGGTGGAGAAGGAGGAGGAGCGCGCCGCGCTGCAGGACCCCGACAAGCCCTGCTTCCACCTGTGCATCATCAACCTGGTCATCGGCACGCTCTACTGCGCCAAGGTGTGTGGGTTAGAGTGGCGTCCCCGGCACGCTCCACTGCGCAAAGGTGGTGGATAAGCCCCGGCACGCTCCACTGCGCGAAGGCGCGCACGGGGCAGCTGTTCCCCATCCGCTGCACGCGAGCGTTAGGAATGCAGGAGAGGGTCCAATCGCGAGGCCGACTCCTGTATTGGCCTGCGCAAGTCGGGAAGGCGGTGCTCCTTGGCACGGGCCTGGCGTCGCGGAGGGGCTGCAGCTTGGGCGCTCTGGCTGATGGCACCCCTGTCCGCTCCACCCGCAGGGCAACTACGAGTTCGGCGTGTCGCGCATCATCAAGAGCCTGGAGCCGTACGACAAGAAGCTGGAGACAGACACGTGGTACGACGGACTCTCCGTACGGTTCGCTCCCTGCTCTTGCTTCGTCCCGGCGGCTGCTTAACAGACTCTTGGCTTAGGCAACGTGCCCGGCTCCTCCCTTGCGAAATGGTGCATAGGAAAAGCAGCTATCGGCAAGTACGTATTCACATCTCACCCGGGCCCTCCATCCCTCCTGCTCGTCCCCCACCCTCGCCCCCCGCCCAGGTACTACGCCAAGCGCTGCTTCCTGTCTCTCATCGAGAACCTGGCCAAGCACATGATCATCCTCAAGGACAGCTCCTTCACCGAGATCATGGCGTTCCTGCACGAGGCGGAGAAGCACGGCAAGGACATCCGCGTCAGCTTCGCGGACGGCAAGCACCAGAGCAGGACCATCGCCAGCGAGGCGCGCATGCTCAAGAAGATGTTCCTCAAGCTGCGGGACTAAGGACGAGGGAATTGGGGATGTGCGTGGAGCAATGGAAGGTGTCAGGGAGGACCAGGGATACGGGATCAGGGAAGGAGGGCAGGCCGCTGGCGCAAGGGGCGCAGTTTGTGGAGGCCGCGGCTGGGGTTAGGCACGTGCTAAGGAACTGCTGAAGTTGGGACACTGCGCGGCCGGGTTTGGAGGCTATTCCGGCACGAGGTGGTTGATGCCACCAGGGGAGCTCCCCTGAATGCCACGGTGTAGGGCTTGCGCGTGCCGTGCTGCTGAAATAAGCAGTACTGGCATGGGTGTCGGGAGGATCCTGCCTGGAGAGGATTCACAAATTCTTTTACGTATTAACGAACGAGATGGCATAAAGCGTTGTTGTGTACATATGGACGCGCGACGGGCCCAAGGCGGGACGCGGCTGCGCGGCATGAGGGGTGGCCCCTCGCATTGGGTATCTAGTGGCACGGGCGTTCAATGCGCCACTGCTTTGCCCACGGAGACGATGGGGTAGGTGCCTTGGTGAGATGGCGCACCCACCCGTACAGTTGCCAGGGCTGCGCAATGCCCTGTGAAAAAGGTTTCGGTCGGTTCTCAAGGCCTCCTGCTGCCTGCTTAGGTGTGTCCTATTGGGTGTGTACGCTGTACGGCTGTCTGGTGGTGATGGAGGATGGTGGGGCGGCGGACCACTGCCGGCACCAGGCAGGACATGGGATCCCCCAGGATCCCCACATCCCTTGATGCGGGCAGGGTGTAGGCTGTAGGGGCTCAAGGCCGGCGCCCCTTTACTGCACGACGGGGCTGGGCGTTAAGGGTTGCAGGCCACTAGGGTTCCGGCGACAAGTACGGGCAGGTACGGGCGACAAGCACGAGCTGTCTGTACGTCCAGGTACGCCCCGTGTCTCCTGTGGACGCTGGTGGACGGCACCCACCACCAGTCCCATTACCATGACACGGAGGGACTGGGGTTGTAAGGGTATGCGGCACTGGGGGCCGAACCAAACGGGACGGCGTGTTGTTCTTGTGGGGATGGCATCCAATATGTGTACGACGCATGTACCCCGCCTCCGTCGGTAGCTGACACGCAACAGTCTTAATGCTGCTATAGTTCGCCGATTGTTGCATCTGTTTGGAAGCAAGCCACATCACTGCAGAACACCGGCACGAGGCGCGCGCATGGTCCACGTTAGGTCCACACGTGCATGGTACATTAGCAAAGGCGGATGTAATAGCCTCACGAGCTTCCAGTCATGCGGTATGTCAGATTGTCAGTCACGTCACAGAGCAAACGACTTGTTTCTCGATGCGGTACTGGACAGGCGGAAGAGTGCCGGACAGGGCCCTTCGGCAGGTGCTCAAGCTGCTTCACAGGGAGCCGTGCCGACGTCAAAACAGCCGAAGGCCAGGTGTGTCATGATGCTGATATAAATTGTAAGCTACAATTTATATCATTCGATCACGCCGAAGTACTCGACTGCAGTGGGATGTTGCGTTGGGTAGCGCTGTACGCTGTAGCTGCAACACTTAGATAACCGCCAATGCTGCACCTTCGCGATGGCGACTCAATAAATACGCTGGGCACTTTGGCCGTATTGTCTTGCTCATCAACAGTCATCTTATGCTCTACACGTGCGGAAAACCGGAATGCTAGCCCGGCCCAAGTCGCAAGACAGCACGCCGGAGCAATGAAGCCTGCGGTACTATCTTTAAAAACAGTGCATGAGCTAGACTCGATAGTTGCAGAGTTACGCACTGTACTGGGTCCGTTGCGGGAGGTAGCGGGCAATGGGGACGACTGCATGGCGCTCGCTGCGGTGGAAAAGGCGAAGAAGCTCCTCAGCACCCTACTTATACGGTATGTGGTTGTCGACACGTCGATGTGGCCTGGACCATGCAGAAACACAGCTCGGGCTGCCTTGAACGCCTTCCATGCCTCCTTCTTGCCGTTATCGTCGGCCCCCTCTGGTCGGCCCACACTCCATGCCTTCAGGTACATGCCGCCAGATAATGAGCTTCAGAAGCGAACGCTGTACCATCTGCTTCTGAACCATCCAGCCTTCCTACACGACACCGTCCTGCCGTGTCACGCGTACCTGCTCAACGTGCACCTGTCTCCATACGATGTGGGCGCATCGTGCCCGATCCCTCCTTTCTGCACGGAAGCGCTTGGTGCTGTGATGCAGCACTTTAGCTCGCTGGTGGCCATGTGCGCCGGGCCCGCGCCAGAAAAAGGCATCGCCGGAGGTCGACTGCGCCAAGTCCAGATTCAACCAGGCCTTCCTTCAGACGCGTCCCCTGCACACATGTGCGTGGTTGCTGCAGCACAGCCGGACGTCCCTCATCACCACCTGCGAAAGCGCTGCGGCAACACAGCAGCAAAGGGTGGACGCCATCTGCGCAGCTGCGCACTGCTTGGAGCTCTCCATGCAGCTGGCAGAGGTCGTCGCGTTCATGCAGGTGAAAGCAGCCGACAGGGACGTGGGCAAGAGCTGCTGCAGCGCGTTCGCCGAGTCGCACACACTCGAGCAGCTGTGCGCCTTACGGCTGCAGATTGCAGGGCGGCTGCCTCAAGTACAGCTCGCAGCGCAAGCGACAGCAGGGGCAACGCGGGACCCACCAGCGGCGTCTGGACAAGGAGGCAAGGCGGCACACGGCGGCACCAAGCTAGCCTCGAGCGGCAAGTCTTCACTAGACTGCCTAAGCATATGCGGTCGCACTGACGGGCGCCTGCTAGACATCATCGAGACCACCGTCCGAGACCATGGCACGGCCTGCCATTTCAGCTTGCGTGGCATCGTGCTGCACGAGCGCACCCTCTCGCAGAGCCACGAGCTGTGGCCCTGCCTTCAGCACCCGGCGGTGCAGTGCTTCCTGCTGTGGCAGCTGGTGGCGCCCGGGCAACCGCCAGGCTCGCCGGTCTGCAGCGGCCACTACCCGCCTGAGGGCCAGGACGAGGGACGCAGCTGGCACTCGCACACGAATGCCATGTCAGCACTGTGTACGGCAGCCACGTGCTGGGAGGCGGCGCTGCGGTGCGAGCTGCCGCTGTGCCCTGCAGGGGCTGCCGTGCCAGTTACAGGGGGTCAGGAGCCGGCAGGGCAAGGCAATTGGAGGGCTGGAGTCGGCGGCGGTGTGAGCGCAGGCGGGCTGCCCTGCATTGCCACGCAAGTGTACGGAATGGTAATGCGGGGCTTGATGAGGTGCCAGCGGCAGCGGGCGCAGGACGACATAAACCGTGCCCTGGACGGCAACGTCGACCTAACCGGCCGTGCAGCAGTGGGCGCCCTTACGGAGGCGCTGCTGCACATGCCCCCGGCTGCCGCCTCGCGCCGGCTCCGGGGTGTGTGGCGGGCGGTGCTGCCGAGGGTTCCCGGCCTGGCTGCAGGCGAAGACAGAGCGCACAGCGACCAGGCTGGGCAGCTGCTGTGCTTCCTGACTCACATCACACCTCCTGCGCAACGCGGAAACGGAGCACCAGCAGCAACGGCAGCAGAGCAGGACGGCTACCACCAGCGCTGCCCGCCTGCCTCCAGTGGGCTTACAAGGGACAGCCCTCCCCAGGTGGCTTACCCCGCGGCGGTCCTTTCAATGCCCTACGTGCTGTCCTGCGGCCTGGAGGAGGGCCTTATCCCTGCGCTGGAGGGCTCTGTACGCAGCTGCCTGCAGCAGGCAATGGATAGCGTGACCTACTTGCGGCTTGCCTACCTGCTGGACCTAGCCCTGCGCCGCCCCGGCTGCTGGCCTGCCATGCTGGCGTACGGTGACCCACAGCGGGCGGCGGCACTGGTCATCACCCTCGGCAAAGCGACGCAGCGGCTGGTTGACCCGTCTGCGTTGCCGCCTGGGAGCCCTGACTGGGTGACGTTGGCGGGCACTGTACTGAACATGCAGCTGCTTGCGCTGCTGGAGCAGCTGACGCCGCAGGTGACCCAGGTACCCCTGCCCGCAGCAACGCAGCCGGGGTTGGCCGGAGGGAGCACGGAGGCTGCCGTTGGGGCGACCGACGCCGCCTGCAGCGAGGGGACCACCGTACCCAGGGGCAGGTTGCTGGGTCTGGTGCTGAACCACGCTCTGCGAGGGACTGTGGACGGCCGCAGGGAGGAGGCCGGTTGCAGCTCAAGGTGGGCGCCGGGAATCCACGACTACCGATACTTGTGTGCCGGCCAAGCTGTGCAGGCCAGAAGTGTAATTGCAGTCGCACAAGCACATGTCCTTATTCCTTGCTCGTCATGTGCATAAGTGTCGTGGTCCGGGCGTCGGGACAGCTGCCAGGCGGGGGCCAGCTGGCCCACTTGGTGGCCCGAGACAACTTATAACCCGAATGGACCTGTCGAAGATGCACACAGACGCGCTTCTTGACCCCTATGCCATCCATCACTGGCTCCTCTCTCCAGCAACGCGTGCGCACCCTGCCCCTTGGTGCTTCGCCCTCCCCCCCGTAGCGCCCCACCAGCGGTGGGCAGCAGCTCCTGGCCCTCCACGCCCGCCGGCTCCGGCCCCAGCTGGCAGCAGGTGGAGGCCGCCGGGGGCTCCCCCGCGCCCGGCACCCCCGCACACCAGCAGCAGCAGCGGCTTGCCGTGCTGGCAGCCGTGGAGTGGCTGCCCACAGTTACCAGATTCCCGGTGTGGAGTGGGAGACGGCTAGTAGGCCTGACGGCCATGGACTACGACTGCATGGCTCGTTTCCCCGGCGGGCTGGGCGTGACGTGGACATGGCTGCGGCTGGCCGCGCGGCAGGCGTTGGCGCATGTGGGGCCATCCTCGGCACAGCAGGCGTGGGGGCAGCTGCTGGTGCGCGACCTGGCGGCCGTGGCGCACGTGGGCCACGTACTGCGGAACGCGTGCAGGGTGGGAGGGAGAAGGGACGGCTGGGACACGGTGCAGGCGGAAGTAGAGGAGGCGGAGAGGCTCACCGAGGAGGAGGAGGCAGCGGTGGTCGCTGCGCTGTGCGAGGTGCTGCCGGCAGCGCTGGACGTGCTGGAGGTGCTGGTGCTGGTGCAGACGCAGGGCGTGCTGGAGGGCCTGAGGGAGAACCAGGACGCGCGGCGTGCGTGGGCGGTGGAGAGGCGCCGGAAGGAGGCGGCTCGAAAGGTTGGAGGGCGGGGGCCAACGCTGGAGGGCCAAGGACCCAACAAGAAGAAGCAGCAGCAGCAGAAGGAGGAGGCTCCCCCCGGCGGCTGGGGCCCTGGCTTGCCGTGGGATGAGCACGTGCGGGAGGTGATCGTGAAGCAGGGCCGGGGGGAGCTGGTGGGGCTGGTGGAGGGGCTGCTGGGCCCAGGGAAGGGAAGGGCCCTGGGGGAGGACGGCGTGGCGGTGCGGCTGCGGGAGCATGCTCTGTCGCGCCTGGGGGCTGAGCTGCCAGTGCTGCCGGGCCCGGTCGTGGACGTGGGCTTTCCGCGGTGTGGCTACGCGGGCTGCTTGTCCGTCAAGGGGGAGTCGGAGGCGGGGGTGCGGCTGCAGGCGTGCGGGAGGTGCGGGGCGGTGGGGTACTGCAGCGTCAAGTGCCAGAAAGCGGACATGGTGGCGCACAGGGCCGCGTGCAAGCGCGGGGTGGGGGCCAACGGATGACAAGCTTGGTGGCAGGAGGCGTGTGTTGCGAATGCGATGCGGGATGCAGGCATCATAAGCCTGAGACAGGTGTAAGCAAGCACAGCTAGGAGGCAGGAGGCGGTAAGGCGAAGCAGACAGGTGGCATGTCGGAGGCTCGAGGCTGTGATCGCTGTTGCTGATATTGCGTCACTGGGGCGCTTAATTGAAGTACAAAGCCGGCAGGAGGCGCGTGTCTTTCCTAGTCGACAGCCCTTCCTTCCGCCCAAGGCAGGGTGTTACCCTGTCTCGATACGTGCAGTGGATGGGGCCTCCTTCGGATGATGAAGACGTTGCTGGGGATCATGGCACGTGCCAGTACCAGCGTGTGTACCTTCCTATTAATCAGGTTCAAGCTATTATGCGGTTGCGTGCCTGCAATTGGCCTTTGGAGGTGTATTGGAACACTGCGCGTGCACGTAGTGAGCGTGTGTGAAGAAAGTGCAGTGCTGGTAAGCCTGAGGATGAGTATCATGTGGTCTTAGAATGTGCTGCTTACAACGACCTTCGGTCTAGCAGTGGACTATGTTTTGAGCAGGAATTCAAGTCGTGCGTGGTGGGACACTTCCTGCGTGCCTTGTTAAGGTTGGACGTTTCCTTGTTACTGTTCAGCAGCAACGCAATGCTACAGGAAGTAATTCCTGATAGGTGTGGTCGGGACCAGTAAAGATCGTGTGGCCACACCAACCGGAATGTAACATAAAATGCCAAAAAATGGGGCAGGACAGGGGGCTGGCAACTGCCAAGAAAGCAAGCGTGTCCCCTTGGGGGCATACGAGCCCCCGAAGACGGGCAGCTGGGAAGGTGATGACACAGCGTTGCGGCGATGGTGGCGCTGGGTGGCGCTGTTTAGCTCTAGGTATGTAGCAAGAAGGAGAGTGGAGCGGGCCCTTGGCTGACTAGGTTGACCGATGCATGTGTGGAGTGTTGCTTGGGTGTGGGGTCCGCTCGAACTGCGTGCACGCCCTGGCCTGGAGTGCACCGTACTGGACGACCATGCGTTGTGCAGCACATGTTGCACAAGAGCAATACCCCAATGAGCGGGTTGTGGGGTGCCTTTGTAACCAGCATACCCAAAACAACGAGCACAGTTTCACCTCCTGCCTCGTGGCGTAAGTGGAATAGGAACGACACAAGCGCTGTGCAGTGTAACACCATAAGGCCCTCACATGCGCTCAAGACACCAAATAGTTAAACGGTATGCCGCTCATGCCGTACGTCTAGGCGTCTCAGGATGTACCTTAGGGCCGACACGGTGACACAAGCACTGGGACCCCAAGCACCACAATTGCCAGCATGAAAGCCCAAAGCAACCGAAGTGTTAGGGTGCCGATACAAAGTCGGTATTTAAGGCTCTTGAGCAGCTGAAGGTGCTTGGACCTGTGAGGAAGGCGGACACTAAAAGGCACCTGGGGACGCTTGCGCCAGTTGACAGCTTGACACACACACTCCATGCGCCTTAGCATCGCAACGCCGGCCCACTCTCATCGATTACACACGCATACGATCACCAATGTTGCCCCTTCGCACCACATGACCATCACCCCCACGTCTCCCAGCCCTGCAAAGTGCCTCGAACGCGGCCGCCGCCACCACCCACCAGGTACCTCTGCCTTCAGTACAGGGCGAGCCCTCAAGTCCTGTTGCCCTTTGCGACCGGCTGTTCCATAGCAAAACTAGCCAACGCCCAAGCAGCGAATAACTTTGGGTTATTTAGAACACTGCACCTTGCAGCGGACCCGAACGGACAGTTCAGCCGCACCACCCAGATGCAAGCCACGTGAAGCCACGGGACACCACGCCTGGTTGCCTGTGCTTCACATGCGTATTCTCCACAGGTCCTTTCCTCACCTCCTCGCCAGCCCCGCAATGTGGCTAGAGAACAAGCTCAGCCCCTCCACCTGCAGCGACCGCACACCGCCTGTCTCGAAGCCCGCTTGTGCCACCTCCTTGAGGGTCTCCCTTGTCAGCGAGCACCCGTCCCCCATGGTCTGCTGCAGCGGCGTCAGCACCGCCTGCGCCAGGCGTACCAGTGGCTTGTCCTCCGGCGCGCGCACGTGCTCCAGCAGCAGCAGCCTGCCCCCCGGCCTCAGCACGCGGCGGATCTCGGACAGCGCGGCGGGCGGGGAGGGCACGGAGCACAGCACCTGCGGGGCAGCGGGGGGTGCCAGGTTGCGGACTTACGGGTTGCACATGGATATGAGTCCAACAAGGGCACGGCTTTGATTTTGACTGGACCACAACGCGTGGTTCCGCCCCATGTGGAGCGTGGGCGCTGTCATGCCTGGAACTGTGGCGTAGCCAAGCAAGCAGGCATTCCCGCAACAGGCACAAGTCCTACAGACGCTGCAGTGCAAGCTGAGTGACACTCTGCGCGCCGTAGCGCCGTAGCCGTGGCCCTGCTCCCGCACTCCGATGCAGTGCCTACGGCAGCTTTGCTTGGTACGGCAACGACCTCTCCAGACACAATGACCCCTGGCCCGTGTTCCCGGCCCTCTCCTCCTCCCTGCTCTGTCCAGCTCTGCCCAACGAGGCTATGATGTAACCTACCGTCGTCACCACCACCGCATCCACGGAGCCGTCCTCAAACGGCAGCGCCTCCGCGCTGCCCTCAAACAGCTCCACAGCCCAGCCAGGGGGCAGCTGCGCAGCTGCTGCGGCCTCCCGTGCGCCCTTGAGCATCTCGGGGTTGGGGTCCACGCCGACAACCACTGCGGGTTGCTGCAGCTGCACTGGAGCTTTTGCTACAGCCTCTGCGTAGTACGGCAGGTTCGGAGCCGCTCCGACGCCGACCTCCAGGATGACTAATGGCCGGTTGGGTGCGTTGACCGCGGTTGACTGAGCCGCTAGGGCGTTGACCAGGTCAGCGAAGATGTCCTGCTTGATGGGTTTGACCAGGCTGTCGTACGTTTCGGACATGTAAGACATCCCGGCGGCGAAGAACTTGTCGTACAGTACGTTGCGCGGCTTGCTTTGAAGGGAAGCGGGCAGGGGGCGGCAGCAGCCGCACGGCAGGGCGGAGGAGGCATCTGAGGCAGGGCAGCAGGAAGGGTGTGGTGCCTGTTTTGGGTTCTGGACTGTGCAGGACGGTACCTGTACGCGTGTACGGTACCGGCACGTGCATCCCCTGCATGCCAAAAGGCGAGACCTGCCACACCAGCTCCACAGGCGCACAAGGTGCTTTACTTCCTGTCACTTTGCCATGTCAGGTTAGTGCCCTTGCCATGGCGCGAGTACTGTAAGACACAAGCTCCGGTGCATGCTCAGCCTAGACCACGGGACATGTCGTCGCGGGGAGACTTGGCTGTGAGGCTGTAGACAGCGAGGGTGCGTGTCTTGCGCGTTCAAAGGGCACACCCTCTTCTGTCCGGTGTTTGGGAAGCACAGCTGTTGGCTCCATTACCCCTCACATGGATACCTTCAGGTGCTTGCTCTGCCCATTACCCTCCAACTCACTGCGCCTGTTAACGTGTTCGCCGTGGCCAAGCTCTCCAGTTGACGCTTTGCACACGAAGGCCCCCCGCCTAGGCTGGGTTGCCTGGGGTCGTGCCTGGGGCACGGCCTGGGGTAGGGCCCCAAGCGCGCTGCCTGTGACCAGCGCGGGCCGTCTCCAGCGATCAGAGCAATCAAGTCGTTGCATCGGCGTTTTGTGACAGTGACGCAGTCCTTAAATGTAACGCGAGGCGCTCAAACAGGAGTGGCGGAACTGTTTCGCGGACAGGTGGAGACAGCGGAGCACAGTGCTACTTTGTTATGTAGCTATCCACGTTATGTTCCGACAACCGTATTGGATACTTTCTACACGGCAATGGCCCAAATGCATAGGGCAACGTAGCAACGTTGCGTAGCTCCTGGATGGCAATTGTGGTATTGGGTCTCGGGCAACGATTTGTTTTAGTCAATGCTACGGTAAAGCTCGCCAGTATCCCTCATGTCACTTGTGTCAAACTTCTTTCTGGTACGTAGGGGACTAACCGGATGACACGTGCCAAAGGGCCACGCAGCCGTTACAGACCCGTCCTAGCAACCAACACCAGGCAATGTACGGCCGCATCGGTATTGTGACTGCCCTAGTCTTTCAGCTCTGCCCATGTGGAAAGCAGCCAATATAATACAATCGATGGGAGACGTTGTCACGAACGTCGCTGACGCTCCAGCGCGGCCCGACAACAGTACGTACCCGAGCCCTGCATCGTGCGGCACCCCCCTGCACCACCATGGAAGCATGCAACGGGCCGCCCGACTTCCGCTTTATGCAGCACATCTATCCATACCTGCCCACAGTCGCGCCACAACACGCTCCCCGCTTGAACGCAAATGCAACACCTACGCGCCGTACTATCACCACACACAGCACAACTCACTTCAACACGAAGGCGTACACCCCATCAATCCACAGGCTCCCCATCCTAAGCCCATCCCCTTTCCGACATGCGCATAGCTGCCGGCCAACAGGTTCACGCCCGTCCCTTTCTGGTGTATGAATATTTCAGCCCCTCCACCGGCCCCAACTCCACCAGCACCTACTGGGCGAGCTCATCCCAGGCATCAGCCTCAGCCTCCTTCTACAGCTACAGCTACAGCTTCTACAGCTACAGCTTCTGCTGTTACGCAGTCCTTTCGCTCCTGCTATCGCCGTGACCCCGCCTTCACGTCTACCTACCAGGCCGCCTACTTCCTCCCCTGCTTCCCTTCCCATGCTTCGCCGCCCAGGCACACACACACGCACAAGGAGCAGGAGCTGGCGGTAGAGGCAGATCCGACTCTTTCCTGGCCTTCCAAACGGCCATCGCAGCCCAACCACCACCCCGACAAACCTCGCTACTCCGGCTACACCGGTACCGTCCACTCACGAGCCTCCATGCATAGGAGCAAGCCGCGGTTGGTATCCGTAGGGACGGACGATACGGTAGTTCAGACTCCTGTCTGGATACCCGGGCCGCCAACCGTCACCCCGCCACCCGCGCCACCCCGGCGATGTGCCGGGACAACAGCCACAGCCCAGGCACGTCAAAGCTAAGCATCCCGCTCGTGTCGAACCCCGCCTCCCGCACCGCCGCCAGCGTGTCCCGCGTCATGCTGCAACCGTCCCCCACCAGGCCCCACAGTGGGTTAAGCAGCCGCTGCATGAGGCACAGCACCCGCCGCTCCTCCGGCGCGCGCACGTGCTCCAGCAGCAGCAGCCTACCCCCCGGCCTCAGCACGCGGCGGATCTCGGCCAGCGCGGCGGACGGGGAGGGCACGGAGCACAGCACCTGCGGATGGGTGTGTAGGGGAGTGGGGGTGTGCGGCACACGTGCGAGTGGAGGTGTGGGTGCGGGTGCTACGGCAGCGCGTGCGGTGCGCAGCGTAGCTAGCTTGCGGTGCCATCGTTGCCCCTGGACGGGGTCTAGATACTCCATGTATGATAGTTGATATTGTTCAGATCCCGTACGGCAGGCCCACTGTCACCTCCAAAGCGTGCGCGTCCGAAACCACTGAAGTCTGTCAACCACTGGCCCCCGCCTCCCGTTCTCCCCGACCAATCCTCCTATACACCCTACCCACCAACATAGGCGCTGTGTGTCATACACTTGGCCCCAAGTAGGGCTATCGTGAACTTCCCAAACCCCATGTGCCCAAGCCAGCACCCCTAGCCTACCTATGCTATCTTGCCGGGAACGCCCGCCCCATGCCACGACCCAACAGCCTGCCTACCACGGCACCGAACGTCCCGTTGCTGTTACCACCGTGTTACGGCTGGGTGCGTTTCCCCTGGGGGGGAAGCACTTGCTGCCCTGCCAACCTGTCCCGCCGCTATAGCCCCAGCTCCCGTGCCTAACGGCCCGAGCGCATCTACACGAGCAGCACCTGTAGCCCCCACCCACCATACCCCCATGCCCTCCCCTGCCCCTGCCCCTGCCCCTACCTCTGCCCCTGACCCTTGACTGAGGTAACCCCCTTCACCTCATGCCCCTGCCTCACCAGCGTGACCACGACGGCGTACCACACCGCTAGAGCGCTAGTACCAAGTCCGTACCCACACACTACCCACCAGCGTGACCACCACGGCGTCAAACGTTCCGTCCCCGAACGGCAGCGCCTCCGCACTGCCCTGCAGCAGCTCCACCGCCCAGCCGGGGGGCAGCTGTGTGTTAGCCACGGAGGCAGCAGCCAGCTTGAGCATCTCGGGGTTGGGGTCCACACCGACGATGCGCAGGTGGCGCAACAGCTGCTGCTGCTGCTGCTGCTGCTGTCGCTGCTCTCGCTGCTCGTTGGGTGGGCCCTGTTTCTGCTCCGCCCCCGCTTGCGGCTGCTGGAGCGCCCCCGCCCTCGCCGCCGCCTCGGCCTCCGCCGCCTGGATGTAGTACGGGAAGTTGGGCGCCCCGCCGATGCCAACCTCGAGTACGGTGGCGGCGGGCTGCTGGGGCTCACTGCGTACGGCAGAAGGTGCCGTACTGCCACCGTGTTGCTGGGATGTTGCGGGCGGACTTGAAGACGCTGTAGAGGCGTGTCCCTGTTTCTGCTGCCTACGGTGTTCCTCTTCCGCCAGCCCGGCCATCAGCTCTCCGAAGAGCCGCCGCTTCAGCGGTACGACAAGCTTGTCGTACCTGCCTTGTACCACCCACATGAGGGCCGAGAAGTACTTGTCGTACAAGGGGTTGCGGCGGCGGCTGATGGAGGCAGCGGAGGGGCAGGGGCAGGGGGCGGCTGGGCCCGCGGGGCTCGGAGCTGCGTTCAGGGAGGAGAAGTAGGCAGCGGTCGGGTGGCACGTGAGGTGAGAAGCAGGGTACATGCTACAGCCCAACACGCTCAAAGGCTGTGTGGTGCTTCTTGGTGCATTCACGTGCATAGGTCGCCAGCTGGCGCGTGTTTCGCGACCTCAAAGCAAGGGAGTACCGTAACGTGTAGGGCTGGGGGCGCGACCGATGGATCATGGGTTCGCGCATGACGTGGGGGTGACCGACCTGAACCGACCCGTGGGTACAATGCAGCGCTACGCCAACAAGCGCCCACAGATGCTCTAGATGCCCATGCAATATTTAATTGCTGTATAGCAGAGCGGCTCGCCTGCGTCGTCGCGTAGGGGAGCATGTCGACCTGGGAAGGGCGCGGCGCCAGGCTCAGGGCCAGTGCCGACAGCTCCCGACACCTTCCTCGCCTCTTCCATCTTTTAGTTGTGCGATAATAGTAACTGTGGAGGACGGCTGGCTGTGATCGAGGAGTCCTTGGGGGGTTTCGGCCCTAGCCTTTTCCGTCCTTTTCGGCTGTCGGCTGTCGGTGTAGCATTCGTTAAAGGGGGAAAAGTGGAGACCCCAGCTTGGCATTCTATCTTGTAAATCGCACGCAGGAACTTCGGCTCTGGGAACCTTGGCCGCATGCGGCATGAGCCTAACTGGCTCCACCACCTGTCGGTAGTGCATTGCGGCCTTTCCTGCACTTGCCTTTGGCTAGGGCACTGTGCATCTACTCTTACAGTTTGGGCCCCCTCCTGCCGGCACGGGCAGCAGCAGGCCAGCCACAACCCTCGGGCCTGAGCCTCGTGGCTAAGCTACTCAAGGCCAGACTCGGAGGGACTCAGCAGCAGTCTGGCTTCCATCTAACGTACGCTCAAACCGCCCGGTGTAAACGCGGGGACCGTTGCTTCCCTTCACCGGCACTGCGCAAGGGTTCTGACCTGGTGCGTGCGACGCCGAACGCACCTGAGCACGCGTCGCTCAGCAGGTGCTCCAAGCGAGGCAAGCCGCTTTGCTTTACCGTTACCATGGAGAAGGGCCCACACCGGCACAATAAGGCAACGGGAAAGACGCGCAGGACTGGGAGCTACACAGGGCGAACGGTGTGTGGACTGGCCGAGCCCTGCGTGGTCCTGCCCTGCACCGCCATCCTGCCATGCTCGACCAACTCCCATCGGGGTGGTGGGTGTGGTACGACACCCCGACCGGAAGGGGTCCACTGTAAAATCCCAAACCAAAAGACACGGTAATTGCAGGGGTACGCAGGTAAGTCGTCCCGCACACCCGGGAAAATGCGTGTGCCCTTGACCCTCCTCAACTGCCAAGTGACTTGAATCTCCTTAAACCCTGCCCATGAATGCGTACACGGCAGTCACGGTAGGAAGTGTCCAGCGAGCCTCATACCAAGCCATAAATAAGCAAGCTTCCACCACCGCGCCATAATGCTTAGGAGTACAATGCAATACCCATCGTTCGTGTTACAACCACGCCACACACTTCCTTAACATAGCCATGTATGCCCAAGCAACACAGCCGCATCCAGTCGCTTCACTGGGCGGCAAGAAACCAGCTTGCTCAAGGGCAGGGAAGCTGCCCTGAGCGTGCTCACCCCACCTCAGGCACCCCCCGCCACGTACTGTGTATGTGGTGGGGCCAGTCTACGACCGACGTACTGGATCCATGTAAGCAAATTCTTTGCGCTCAGTGGAGCTAGAAAAAGGCCATACATATACGCATTGGCACATTCTATGTGCATAAAAGCAATCACCGTTCGGCCACGCATAGCACCGATGCCACCGGGCACTGGCGGTCTGTACACCGCCGTCGTCATGGCAGGCGCGCAATAATCACAAACAAGGTGCAAGTATACATGTACGACAGAGCAGTTATCGAGCATCAGCCTTGTGTTGCAAAGGCTGCCATCCTGCGTCAGTGGCGCCAAACGTGTGACAGGGTTTGCGCTGCGTTGGCCGTTTCAGGCCACCACGCATGCCCCCTACCGCCACCGCCATTACTTCGAAGCATGCAACCACTGGCTATACAACCACTGGCTGTCCAAAGAAGGCAGTAAAAATTATGGATGTTTACGACTTACCATTACAGCATCCTGCGGCCCCTCTGTTTCTTTGGCTTCTTTGGCTTCTTAGTGGCGGGCTTCTTGCCCTTGCTCTTGCCCTTGGGTGAGGGTGAGGGTGAGGGCGACGGTGAGGGCGACGGTGAGGGCTGAGGTGACGGGGAGGGGGTTGGAGACGGGGATGGAGAAGGGGACGGCGATGGGGAGGCGGACGGGGAGGGAGAGGGGGAGAGCACTGGGGACGGGGACGGAGACGGCGACGGGGATGGTAAGGGAGCAGGTGACGGCGAGGCCCCGCCTGTGGCCCCTTCGCTCGCGAAGGCCCCCGGGTAGTCGTGCCCCGCCCGCACGCGACCCGCCAGGTCCCGGGGGATGGAGGAGGCAGCGGTAAGGCCCGCGGGCACGGAGGGGAGCGGCCATGCGGGGAAGGCGGGCAGGGGGGACACCAGCACGGCCTGGGCGGCGGCGGCGGCGGCGCGGGGGTCGGTCAGGGCTGTGGCGGCGCCGGAGGTGGCGGGAATGTAGCTGGGGGGAGTGGCGGTGGCGGGGGTGGGGAGGAAGGGGGGCAGCTGGCCGGGTGGGTTGAAGGCGTTGTCACGGCGCAGCTGGGCCACCATGCAGCCGGGGGGAGGGGAGGCGCCGGGGGCGAGGGTGTCGGGGCAGCCCTCGGGGTCCTCCACGCCGATGGGCATGTCGGCACCTCCATTCCAGAACATATTGCCGGCAATGAGGAGGCCGGCGTCGGCGCGGGCTTCGGGGCCGGGGACGCCGCCAGTGGCAGGCGTGCCGCCGCGCCGGACCTGTAGCGGTTGTGTCGTTGGGCGGGCGCAATGCCACTCAGACGGGTGTTGAAAAGAAATCAAGGCACCGGGGGCGCACATGTCACGGAGGCCGCAGCAAGTCCGAGGGGCATGGAACTTGGCCCATGCACCTTACTCTCAGGAGCCCAAGCATCTGTAGCATCAACACATTGGACAGACCACCAAGTGCCCGAGTCCCAAGACCCATTCGCAGCCTTGCCACCCCCGTGTGGCTCGCCACTTCACCTCCAGATTTCATGTATCCACGTCGCATGGCACATGGCCAACAGGCTGACCAACCCAACGCCAACGGCCCAACACCGCTCCCGACGTCCGGAGCCGAGAGGCGATCCCCCAGCCGTCCCCGTCCCACGCAGCCTAGGGGCCGTCCCCCAGCCGTACAACTGCGCCCACGCCTGCCCACCTCCATGTGGTTCCACTGGGTGGTGTTGTCGGGTGGGTTAGCGATGATGTTGTTGAGGAAGTGCACATTGAGGTTGGGGATGGGCACCTCGTCCTGGCCCGGGGCGGTGGGCCCCCAGCCGCCGCGGCTGCGCAGCTGCGCGCACCGCACCGACGCGTCGTCAAAGTCGCACACGCGCGAGCCGGTGAGGAACTCCACCGCGTGGGACCTGCCGGTATACGGCACGGGGTATACGGTGTACGACAAGGGCACGAGGGTTTGCCGAGGCGCGCGTTTGACCGAGGCGAAGCCGTTGGCCGCCAGTGCATGCAGCGCAGTGGTAGTGCGCAATTGCTGTATTGCTGTATGGCTTCTGGCCTGTCGCCGCGCGCTGGACAAGAGCCAGACGCTAAGGCTGAGCGTTTGAGTGTGCAGTACGATGCGGTGCAGGGACAATGGGCATAGGAGTGTACGACCAGGCAACCATCCTGGCAGGTATTGTATGCAGCCCTGACATAGAGCGAGCCTCACCTGGACCCCACCCGCACCAGCGTGTTGTGGGCCATGAGGATGTTGACCCCGCCCATCACGCCCAGACCCGCGCCCCACACGTCGTACACCAGGTTGTTGACAACCCGTATGTCGTACGCCTCGTACTGTATCCACGGCTCCACCATGTACTGCAGGCCTGTACGGCGAGTACGTTTGTGGGCAGCCCGCGGCGGTGCTCAGCACGCACCCTGTCCATCACAGGATAGCAAAGTAGCAATGCTGGCGGCGCATTTAGGTAGCCATAATACGACTGAGAAAGCTAGTCAGAAGCTGCTCCGCACCTGTTCCCTGGCCCAGGGACAGCCCTGACTCCCCGCAGTCGTACACGCGGTTGCCCGAGACGAGGAAGTAGGCGCTGCCGCCCTGCGAGACAGCAGCACATGCACATGTGTACGCTTTTGCAATGTGTCACACAGGCGGCTGCCTTCGTTGTCCATGTCATGCAAAGGTCCAATGTACCTTGAAAGCTGTGCCATGCCGTGTCCCCCGTTTCCGCCCCGCCTGGCAGCTACCTGCCGCGGCTCTCAAACCCCAAGGACGCATTAGTAAATCCCGCACACGGTAGGCGCCCCGATGGCCCTCGCCCTGTACTGCCCATACCTTGAGGTACATGCACCAGTTCGCGTCGTGTATGGCAGACCCCGTCACGTGGCCGTACTGTACGGCGACCATGTCGATGGCGTTGTCGCCGGCGCCTGCCACGTCGCAGCCCTCGATGTACACCCCGTAGCACTGGTTCAGCTTGATGGTCTCCCATGTGTCAGCCGAGCTGGAGGGCAGTGCACGACAGAGTTTTGCGGAAAGGGCATTGTCATACAGGGCAGGACAAAGCCCCGTAGGACAGATACAGCTGGCAGCAAGGACACCACGGAGCACACGCCGATACAGGTTGGCGGTTTCCCCAGTACAGACCGTGCCCCAGATGCAGCCTCCCGGGCCACGCCACAGCTCCTCTCACCATCCTGAACCTCAGCACATCACGTGCCCTCCCCATAATAATCCACGCGTTGGCCCACACCGAGTGCTTTGACCCCAATCACCACACGTTCCCGAGCACCCTCATGCCCACCACCCCACCCCATCCCCCGCCCCAACCCACACCTCTGACCACCATTCTGCACCTTAGCGCAGCCGTGCATCGCAGATTGAGCCCCCTCTGATAAGCACCACACCCATCAGCATGTTACGGTAATGACCATATGCATATTGACCCACACTCTGACCTGCACCCAGTCCCCCTTAACCCACTCACCCCACGTTGCCGAGCACCCGCATGCCCCTCAGGTGCAGCCCCGCGCAGCGCTCGCAGTGCAGCGGGTCGTTGGGGCTGGCGATGGTGAAGCCCATCATGTACACGTGGCTGCAGTTGAACATGTTGATGCGGCCCATGGTCACGCTGGTGGGGTCCCCAGACAGGGAGGTCAGTATGATGGGTGCCTGGGGAGAGCCCCAGCGGTCCTCCCAGTACTCGGGGATCTGCGGCAGACAGAAGGAGTTGCGCAGGCTAAATATGAAACATGAAAACTGAGCTCAGCTTGTGGCGGTTTGCTTTTGGGGGACCGGGGCAGGGCGCGGCGGAGTTGGGGCATGGCCGCGCAGTGCCGCCCCGCGGGCCTGGCACGTGGCACGTGGCTTTGGCTAGTGCCGTACCGGTACGCTGGCACATCACCAGGTCCAGCTATCATGCAGTGTGTTGTGCGGTATCCCCCGTGTCATCCCATTGCTGTAAAAAAAGTGGTACAGCACGTTGTCCTTTGGCAGGCGGGCTGGAGAAGAGGGTAAGAGCTCGCAGGCCCAAGTGGGCCACTTACGTCGCTGAGTCCCAGGTTTCCCGGCATGAGCACCAGTCGGACGCCCTGGCCTGCAGCCAGTGCGCCCCGAGGCACACGGTCCCATGCCGCGGACAGAGTCCGTAGGGCTCGCGAGGTGCTGAGCCCGTCATTTCCGTCGTTCCCGCCGTTGGGGTTGACATAAATGGTCCGCAGCGGCACATCGGGCACGGTGAAGGGCGTGCCGTCCGGTATGAAGTGTGCAGGCGCTGGAGGATATACTTGTGCGTATGAAGCTGTGAAATATCGTAGGGCATCGAGGGAAGGGCAGCGCGCAACGTCAGCGGCAGCCCGCGGGAATTCGGCGATGCATGCCAGACGCCTCGGAAGGTGGGTAACGTACCATGTATCAGAAGGAGACAGATTAAAGTGACTGTAGTGAGCATTTCAGGTGTATGGTGTTTGCGTTGCGTTAGTGACGAGGCGCTGATACCTCAACGACTCAAAGTCTTTGTTTATTGTGCTTCCGGTCTCTGGTTACTGAATGTTGGACTTCAAGAGTAATTTAAATATTTAACAAGCAACACGCAGGGGCGCCCAGGCGACCTTCGAGGGAAGGTAGGAAGGACGAGCACTGCTCCCCTGTAGTACGCTCTTCAGCAGGTGCCCATTGCTTATGCTTGCTGCGCTCTTCAATGGAAGGTCAATCATCTGCCAACTATCCTGCTTCCAGTGTTGCAGCTCTGTACACGTGTACGGTATCCATTGTGCAGCACCTGACCGGGCCCCTCGGAATGACCAGGTGGAGGCGCAAACCAGCCAACGGCTGCCTGCCGTAACAAAGCGTGCGATTGCGACAGGCGAACAGGGTTACACCTGGTTGCAGGCGGCAGCTTGCATGGCACTGCGTACCGCACGGCTGTACGTCAAATAGGGGGTAACTAAATTAGGGGTTGAGCAGGGTTGAGTAAGCTCCCTACTAAGGAATGCATAAATGCAATAGCACGCACACCCCAACAGCCCTCAAAAGGATCACATTCGCGCGCACACGGCGCCGATGGCGATCAGTGCATCAACCAGCATGGCTAAGGTAGTGGTACGAGAACGAGCAGGGCCCCTCCCCAACGGTAATAAAGCAGTGCGAAAATGTGCGCATGCGTGATGTCAACGCGTGAAGCATCAGTCTATGCCGTGCCGCCGCAGCGCGCCTGCAGGGGTACAGCAGTGTGTTTGGGAGGTGGTGGCCCTGGCAGCCCTTGAGGCCATGGAGGTGGGGAGGCAATTCATGCATGCACGCATGCGTGAGCTGAGGGGCAGTGCAGCGGTCCCCCAGTGGCAGTCCTTGGTGTCGCAAGCCTCTCGCCGGGCGGTTGCATGCATGTGGGCGCACCTGCGGGCGTTTGC
>VFQN01001646.1_pt1 | contig 36657 bp, 60 predicted proteins | sample 3512371 | NCBI WGS metagenome assembly VFQN01 (sample SAMN10412370, study PRJNA504923) | tailings metagenome | isolation source: Replicate 2 from Balatoc abandoned mine | place: Philippines: Itogon, Benguet | collected 2017-08-28
CATCCACTGGCAGGCACCTGCCACCGGCACGCCTTCCCTGTGGGTCCGGGCAGACCACAGCGCTGGTGCTAGTGATACCGGCCTGCTGGGCCCGCTGAGGCAGTACCGGTAGTTGAAGGAGGCAGGATGTTACCGGTAACTTGCTGCTCATGTAAAGTTCCATTGAGTGCGTACCGGTACCAGAAGCTTGGGGACATGTGCATGCCCAGGTAAGGCCTGCCACGGTAGTCTGCTGCACCTCAGAAGTCACAAGCCAGGAGTCTCTGACACGCGTGCGACGTGCCTGCAGCGGTGCGACAGCCCACACCTTTTGCGGAGGACGATGGGCGGCAAGCGGCAAAGGACAGGCGGAAGTTGGGGAGCTGCGCATGCGTGCGCAATGCGATGACTGCGATGAGCTTGACTGCACTGCCGGTGCGCTGAGTTACCGGTACCGATGCCTGTGAGGTTCGTGACCCCCTATTGACTGTACATGTTGGAAAGCATCATATACATCGATGGCAGCGCACGCCGCTGACGGCCGCTGCAACGTTGTTGGCAGCTGGGGTCGTCCAAGTCGAGGCCAGCCAGGCCCATGGCCAGCACAGGTTCAAGGTATCCATGCAAATTTACATTGTAAATCCTGCCTGGACGTGCACACGCACTGACGCTACAGACCAGAATCAAGCAGAGCAACCTCCACCCCTGCGAACCAAACCATGCACAATGCAAGGTCCTTCGCATACGCAGGCACACGCATGCGCATGTACGCACGCCTGGTCCTGTGACAGAGCAGCACATCCAGGAAAGCGTCCACAACCTACCGTCCACAATACGCCTGCAAAACTGTGACGATAGCTCACGCAGACGGCAAACATTTCGCACCTTCCTCTAGGCCAATGGACAGTGCGGCGCACCAGTAACGGCCTTTCGGGAAGGCAAGCACCTCCCCTGTAGGCCAAAGGGCGAGCAGGGCGCCGGCCGGCACGTCCACATGCCAACGGGCACGGCCAACACGAGTACCAAGCACAACATACGTCCTATACCGCACCAGCACTATACGAGTCGAGTGCAGTGTCACTTCAACAGGGGCTCACAGCAACACCTTGGGACGTGTCATATGAGCACAGCCGCCCAACTAACCCACATCGCCACACACCTGTCCTCCAGACGCTCACACAAGTAGCCAATCTTCCCTCCGTCATCAGTACACGTTTTGCCGCACTCCGCTCCTCTGTGCTCCACTCATCCACCTAAACAGCACCGCACTAAGGCAGCAAGCCGTCTCCGGCCGCCGCCGGCCGTGCCACCCTGTGCATCTCATCTCCGTAGCAGCCGAGTCGTCGAGTCGTCAGCAAAGTCAGTGGTGTCGGGCACGGTCAGAGTCAGCCACGCTGTGTCACCGCGCAGCCTATCGGGCAAGCGAAATAGGTGAGTCTCCTCTGCCCAGCGCCCACCCAAGACCGATAACGCGGATTGCCCACGCACGCTAGCCCACGCAAGACACGCAAGCCGGCATACACCAGACATACACGATACAAGCCGCAAAGTCCTTCACCGCTTACATGCTGCAGCCCCCACAGCAACGACGCAGGCCGGGGCACCGCAACAGCCTGCAGTTGTGGGCCCCACCTCCTCACGCGGCGAAGTCTATTGTTCACACCCAAGTCAGCTGAGGCACCACTATCGCATCAGAGCTGGCGTGTGGCTTCACGCGGCGAAGTCCACTGCCGCCTGGCCGCTGCAGAAGTACTCTAGCGTCTCGTCCAGCTTGGCGGGGTCGAAGTCGCCGGTGACGACGCAGGAGCCCAGCGGGCCCTTGAGCAGGATGAGCCGCAGCTTGCCGGCCAGCACCTTCTTGTCCACGGCCATGAAGGAGCGGAACTGCGCGGGACGAGGGGGCACAATGATGCGGTTGTGGGGGAAGGAGATACCGGCAATAGAGGCAAACAGCAGGGTGCGAGTTGGTCGGGTGTGGGCCTTACGGTCCCTGAGTGCACAGGAGTGGATACGCAGGACAAGCGGGCTTGCAGCGCACTCTATCAGCGCTGGCTCCGAAGTCCTCTGGCGCCGTGCCTCTCGCGAGGAGCAACTCTGTGCGTGCCAGCAGCTTCCCTGGCAATCGACTTTGCGTGAAGCCCACCAGTTGAGTCCACCGGCCAGCCACCTGACTGACCCACTCTACAGGTAACCCCTCGCCCACCTGCTGCGTGGTCATGGAGGAGGGCGGGGTGAGCGGCAGGCGCGCGCGGCGCAGCAGCGCCACGATGCGGTCGTACAGCTGGCGGTCGATCCAGCCCTGTGATGGTGGCGGTGGAGGAGGCGCGAGCAGTTTACATACAGGCATTGCGAAGCAGAGCTAACATGGGAAGCATGTTGTTGAGGGGACGGCCTATGGGCGTGAACAACGCGCGCCGGCGCTATACAGGACTACTGGCGGTTCCAAGGCGAGCTACCCCTCCCCTCCCCGCCCCCCTGCCCGCCCACCCCGCCCGCCACGCACCAGCCTGTACGACATGTCCGCCGCCATGACGGTGCCCGCCGCCACCGCCTCGCCGTGCAGCCACACGCCGTAGCCGGTGCCGCTCTCGATGGCGTGCCCGAACGTGTGGCCCAGGTTGAGCGTGGCGCGCACGCCCTCGGACGACTCGCGCTCGTCGGCGGCAACCACCTCAGCCTGGGGGCGCAAGACATTGCGAATCATCACTCAACAACACTCGGCGGCAACCACCTCAGCCTGCGACAGCTACCCACAGTGGGTTTATGTAGCTGTGTGCTTGTGTCACTAATGCGTGCTTGTCCATGTCTCCTCGCAAACATGCGCAGGCGGGTCAAGGAAAGGCGCCCAGGGGTGCTGTAACTCGCAGCCCCATTCCCTTCTCGCTGCATCAGCACAGCGCGACCGCCTCGTCGTCCTCTCCCTTCCCCCGCCACCGACCCCGCTGCAACGCCCCCTGCGCACCTTGTTGATGCAGGAGCGCTCCACCGCGTACGCGATGGCCTCCGGGTCGCGTGCCAGCAGCCGCTCCATGTTGACCTCCAGCCACTCGAAGAAGGCGGCGTCCCTGGGGAAAGGGGGGCAGCAGGGGGTGCGAGAGGGGTGCGAAGGGCAGGTCACTCACCACGCACAACCTCGCAACAGCAAGGTTGGCGCCTGTTACCGTGAGAAGGTAGCGAGAGAGCTAAGCGGCCATGGTGCTGCTAGTCATGGTACTCCTACTATCCTGCACAGACAGGCACATTGCAGTGTGTCAAGGGCAGAGCCCCAGCGCACCTGATGAGTCCGTACTTGACCACCTCGCTGAGCCCCGACGCCAGCTCCCTGTCGGGCAGCGAGCCCAGCGTGTCGGTGTCCACCAGCACCACGCGCGGCTGGTAGAAGGCGCCGATCATGTTCTTGCCCAGCGGGTGGTTCACGCCCGTCTTGCCGCCCACGCTGCTGTCCACCTGGGCCATCACCGTGGTGGGGACCTGGGAGGCGAGAGGGGCGAGAGGTAAGGGGGGTTTTCGCGGCAAAGGGTTTGGGCGGACCGGCCGGAGGAGGTTCAGGACCACGCTGTCCAGACCCCCAACACTGTCCAACCTCACCATTCCCGCCAAAGCGCAGGCCGCGCCCCACACTCTTGGTGGTCACAGTCCATAGCAGCGCCATGCCAGCTTTGTTCCTGTACCCGGCTCGCTGTGTCCGTAGCAAGCCCTTTTGTTGCCGTCAATGCGTTGCCCATCAGCCCCGTCCCCCTCCATCACCGTTTCCCCCACCCGCCCCCTCACCTGCACGAAGTGCACCCCCCGCTGGTAGCACGCGGCCGCGAAGCCCGTCATGTCGCCCACCACGCCGCCGCCCAGCGCCAGGAAGGTGGTGCCGCGGTCCAGGCGGCACTCCAGGGCCTTGTCCCACACCTGCACACACGCACGCGTGTACAGCGTGCCATGTGAGTCCCGTAGTTGGCTTGCGAGCGAGCACAATCAATGGGCCAATCCCAACCGGTACTAAGAACAGCGTTGCACCGCAGCAGGCATGACAGGCACTGCCTCGGCCCTTGTAAGCGAAAGCCGGAACCCCCGCTCCTGACTCCCTTCCTACACCGCTTCACCCCCACCGCCCCACCACACCTTCTGTAGCACCTCCATGCTCTTGTACTCCTCCCCGTCGGGCAGGATGACCTCGTCAACCTGCAGCTTGCCGCCCTCGGTCAGCGCAGCGCGGCAGCTGCGGGAAGGTGCCGGGGTGCAGAGGGCGGAACACGTCAGAGCGCATGGCTTGCTGAACGCTGTGCTCTTTGCTGGGCTGCGTTTGAGGTCTGCCGCTGGTTGCTGCCCGTTGAGGGTCTGCGAGGTGTTGCTGTGTGTACGACACATGTGCGGTGCCGTACCGTCGGTCGTGTCGAGCGGAGGGTGTTGCAGACGCCCGCCCCCTGTCAGCGGGACTCTCCCGTGCTGCTATGGGCAGCTCACTGCCTGAACAATGCTGCCCATGGCCCCTTGTCGTGGTCCTCACCGCTCCAGGTATAGCGGCGCAATCGTCTCATTGGTGACGATGAGCACGCGCTTGCCAGGGATGTGCTTGCGCAGCAGCTCGCCCTGGTTCAGCAGGCCAGCGCCAATGTAGATAGGGTAAGAGCGGTCCCCAAGATCAACATCCACTGTCTTCATCGACGCCGCGGTGCGCTCCGGAGCGGCCACAGAGCGCAGTGGCGCCAGGCGCGGGTGAGGGAGCTCGCGGCGCTCGCGCAGGCGCTGGACCAGGAAGCGGGTAGCTCCGGCACAAATGGAAGAGCGCCTGATGTATGGCTCGCTGTTCGTGCTACCGCTGCAGCTTGGCGCGCTGCTGAGTGACGTTGGCACGGAAGCATGGGACTGCGGCACAGAGGCCGCCTTCACCGTTGGCCGGTGAGTCGAATAGGATCCACGTCGAAGAAGAGCTTTACATTGCAGCGAGGTGGGCATGTTGCCTTACACGGCAGAGGAGTAGGTCTCCCTGGCAAAAGAAAGGAAGGTGGCAGGCGTAATTGGCTTCAGGCGTCGATAGGGCTAGCGACTGCTGTTAAAGCAGTCGGTGCAACAAAAAATTTATCCGGCTGAGTTCTCCTAACTCGGCGTGGTCAAGGACGTCGCACGTCGGGTCCTCTTCTGCATGAGGGGCTCTGGAGCGGCAGGTTGCGACTGGCGTTCGACAGGGGCTATGGCGCATCGTGAACAGCTAGATTGAAACTGTGAATTGTTTGGCATTAGCATCGCAGGTCGCTGACCTGCTGCCCAGCGCTTCGCGGCCAGCCACAGACAGTCGCTTTGAGCGACAGGTGGTTCGTTGCGTATGGCAGGAATGCTCCGGGCTCCTAAGGCCTTTACAGGCAGCTTTCAAGCTCCTGCGACTCAGTCTGCACCCATGGCCACCGGTGCTATGCGTCGCGCGATGTTGCCGGTGGTTCGGCAGCTTGCAGGTGCGGTTCAAAGCTCTCCTAACCACGGATACGACTGAATTTCCTCCAGTAATATGTCCTGATGCCGTCTGTAACTTCGCCATGCATTTTGTCACAGGGCGTGCAGTGTGCAGCCCCTTCACCGCTGCCACGGCCAGCGGCCCCCGCAGTGGGGCTGCCCGCCTCCTAACGGAGCTCCGCGCCACGGGTGAGATAACAACAGTTACACACCACACCGCTGCTTCAAGAGACGTACGTACTGCACACACGTCCTCCTCTGTGTATGGGTCACATGAGTCCCCGCCTGGGCCCATTCCATTGGTTAGCCTCCTCCCAACCGTGCCAGCGTGTCCTCGCCCTCCTGGCTTCACATTGCCACACCACACACGTTCCAGTCGCCATCGTAACACCGTGCACCTCCATGCACCCATGTAACCATGCAGGCCCCTCCTCCGGCGCCACCGCCACCCTGGCCCCGGCAAGCTCGGTGCCTGGGCCCAAGCGCGCCATGGTGGGTGGGGCGCAGGAGAGGGGCGGATGGGAAGGGAGCGGCAGAGGCGTACTGGTCGACTGGTGGCCGTTCTGAAGGAGGCCGCACCATTCGGCTGACTCGCAAATGACCGGGCTCTCCAGCCAAAAATGCAATCGATGTTTCCTTTTTGGGGAAAGGGGCGGGGGGCGCTGTAGCTCAGGCTGTCATCAGGCCCATTCCATGTGGGTCAGACTGGGAAGGGGTGCACTTTAACAGGGTGTTTCGTGCTGAAGAGGCTCCGTGTTCACATGGTTTAGGCGCGGCGGAGTTGTGAGCCTCTGCGTCAGGCGCCAAGGGGTGTAGCCCGTCGGAGGCGGGTTGGCTTAGCTGGGCAGGCCGCGCGGCGGCTGGCAGGGTCACCTTGCTACTCGTGCGCACGGAGTGTGCAAGGGCGGGCACAGGTTCGGGGCGGGGTATGCCGGGGGTCTTCGGAGTTGGTTGGGAACCCCGTGTTTGGGCTGCACTACGGTGCCGTTGGGTTGGCAGGTTATGTGCTGGCAGCAGCACAGGCGCCGTCAGGGGATGGGATGGGTACGGGGCCAGGGCCGGCTGCGGCCCCACGTGGACCGTGTGGCACGGCCAGTGCCCTGCTGAGTGCGCGGGGCAGCGGGAGTGCGGGGCCGTGGGAGCGAGAAGGGCGCAGCCGGCTGGAGAGCGGCACCACCACGCCGTGTGTGGGGCACTGGGCTGGCGTGGGCGTGCTGCTGCAAGGGGACACCCATAGGCATGGAGCTCAACCACATTTCTCGCAAGCCATGTGTCACACCAACTGATAAAACACCAGTGCATCAGGCCATGTCGTCCCCAATACCGCTACACATGCCCGCCCCTCCCCCGCCTCCGCTGTCCCCACCAGACCGGCGCCGAGATCCGCGAGGCGTTCCTGTCGTTCTTCGAGTCCAAGGGCCACACGCGCCTGCCCTCCTCCTCGCTGGTGCCCGAGGACCCCACCGTGCTGCTCACCATTGCAGGCATGCTGCAGTTCAAGCCCGTGTTCCTGGGCCAGGTGTGCGGTAATGATTGTAAAGGGGTGTGTATTAGCGTGTGTGGTGCCTGGGGACCCCACCGTGCTGCTCACCATCGCGGGCATGCTGCAGTTCAAGCCCGTGTTCCTGGGCCAGGTGTGTGTTAACGGCCGTGGAGGGGTGTTATGAGAACGTATGGTGCCCACAACTCCACCATGCTGCTCACCGTCGCGGAGCGGGATTGCGTGAGTCTACTGGACTAAAGGTCCCAGCTGCTGCGCGTATCCCTGCCGAACGGAAACACGAGGGCCGACAACGCTGCCACCACAGTGTTACAAGCGGCACCACCACCGCTACGCGAACGGTTAGGTGTCACCCGCTGTCCTGTGTCACCCGCTGTCCTTGACTACTTCTACGCTCATGCCTACCCGCAGGCCCCCCGCAAGGTGGCCACCGCCACCACCACCCAGAAGTGTGTGCGCACCAACGACATTGAGAACGTGGGCGTCACGGCGCGCCACCACACGTTCTTCGAGATGCTGGGCAACTTCTCCTTTGGGGACTACTTCAAGGAGCAGGTCCGGGGCAGAACAATGTTTTCAGGGATAGAAGGGGTTCACAGGGGCAACCGCGTCGCCTTGTGTCCTCACCCCGAACATTGAACTTGCTCACCCTGCGTTCCAGCCCGAGCTGCACGTGTTGTCGCGGACTCGCGGTCATCCGCTCTATGACCCTGTGCCACGACATTTGTATTCCATTGACCCCTCGCCTCCGTTTCTTCGCAATTTGCTTGCTGCTGCTCCTCCCTCCACCCGCTCCTAACCCGCTTCCCACCCTCACATCACCACCCGCCCGCCAGGCCATCAAGTGGGCCTGGGAGCTGAGCACAGGCGTGTTTGGCATCCCCCCGGAGCGCATCTGGGTGTCCGTGTACGAGGAGGACGCGGAGGCGGAGGCCATCTGGCGCGACGTGGTGGGCGTGGCGCCGGAGCGCATCAAGCGCATGGGCGCAGCGGACAACTTCTGGGCCAGCGGACCCACGGGTCGGTCGGGGCGGGGACTGGGTGTGGGACAGGGGGGACGGATTTGCACACGAGGCCTGGACCAGCGGGCTCACGGGTCGGTCGGAGGGAAGGGGCGGGGGCGGAACGTAGGGAAGGGGTTGATCGTCAGGGTGTGTGGCCCGCGGACCCACGGGTCGGCCGGGGGTGGGGGCACCTGGAAAGGGCTTCGTGCGCAAACCCCTGGGTCAGCGGACTAACGTCGAACGTCGAGGGCAGGGGAGGTCTATTAGGCCAACGGACCAATCAATAAAGGGGGTGCTGATGAACAGCTGGCATTGGTGTTGCTTCAGCTCTCACGTGCCTTGGTACAAATGTTACAACGTGGTCGACACTGGGTCGTAGGGCGGGGGATGGTGGAGGGCTGGATGGAGGCGCAGGGTGGAGCTGAATGGCACCGCACGTCGCTACCGGCAGCTCCTCCTGTAGGCCCGCTCATCCTGTTGTCCGAGCTGTATACGGTACTACCCATAACACCACTAAGTTCACCTGCGCTCCTTTCCCACATGTTGTTGCCGTTCCTGTCTTGCCCTTTAGGCCCCTGCGGGCCCTGCTCCGAGCTCTACTACGACTTCCACCCCGACCGCGGCACCGCCCCTGAGGTCAGCCTGGAGGACGACTCGCGCTTCATCGAGTTCTACAACCTGGTGTTCATGCAGCTCAACAGGTGGGCATGTGCTGCGTGTGTGCTGTCCGGCAAATACCGTACCATCTGTCTGGCATATAGTGCAACATGGTGGGCCGTGTGTTACATGTGTCGAGTTTCCACAGCATGCCGCAATATCCGGCGGAAGCATGTGCAGGAGGCCTCAGGTCACGGCCCGTCGCCGAACATACTATGACCCCATCGCGGTCCTGTCCCGTAAGCAGGCCACCAACGCAATTTGCTGTCACCCCTTGTACCGGCCCGCTCACCTCACTTCCGCGCCAGATATGGTCTGTCTCGTGACGCATAGTCTGGGCGTGGTAGGCGTGTCTTGCCCTACCGCCAATTCCCCCTCGAATCCTCCATATATCCAGGGGGGCCGACGGCAGTCTGGAGCCACTGGCCGCCAAGAACATCGACACCGGCATGGGGCTGGAGCGCATGGCGCAGATCCTGCAGGTGGGGGTGTGGGGCCACGAGGGCACCGCGTGGAAGGAACTGGTTGGGGGCGTTGATGTGCAATGTGAGGGCTGTGGCGGCATGGGACTGGCGCGCATGCCGCAAATCCTGCAGGTGAGGGCATCGTTGGATGGATGGGACTCCGATAGGTAAACGGTTGACGCTCTCAGACAGCGACGGGGGCTGCAAAGGGGTGCCCGCCTCGGCACAGGGTAATGACTGCCCACTTCCCTCTCCCTTCCACCCTTCCCTCCATTCGCCAGGGCGCCTCCAACAACTACGAAACGGACCTCATCTTCCCCATCGTGGCCAAGGCGGCGCAGCTGGCGGGCGTGGACTACCACACAGCCCCGCCAGCCACCAAGACTGCTCTCAAGGTGGGGGTGCCAGGGTGTGGTGTGAGAGGTGGGGGATCAAGCGGTCATCAATGAGCGTCAGGCACATGGCAGGGGAAGGAAGGGAGGTGGCGGTTCTGGACTACCCCACCGCACCGCCAGCCACCAAGACGGCGCTGAGGGTGCGGGTGTCGGTGGGTTGGTCGTCATGTTGGGTGGGTTCCGTGGGCGGGGGTGTGGGCCATCGCAGGTATGCGGCGGCTTCGGAGGATTCGTCCATGGTCCATGGTAAATTACATGCGATCGGACGGCATCACGCCCTTGCACGCGCACGGCTAACAAATAGTAACACACGCGTGCCCCTGTGCAGGTGATCGGCGACCACACCCGCGCCGTGACCTACATGCTGTCGGACGGCATCACGCCCTCCAACACCGGCAGGGGCTACGTGCTGCGCCGCCTGCTGCGCCGCGTGGTCATGAAGGTGGGAACCATGGGGGCGGGGGACGGGGCTGGGGTGGAGGCAAGGTACACTCTAGAAGTTATCGGTGTCTTCGTGGACTGGGGACGCTGGGCGGAGGCGGCGCCTACTGCTTCGCGTCTTGCCTGCACGTCTTCATTATCAATCCCCACGTCCAAAACCGTTCTGCTGACCGTGAAATCCTCGCTCTCCCCCTTTTTCCACGTACTTGCCTGCTCTCCTCGTCCCCCAGGGCCGTCTGCTGGGCATCCGCGACCTGTTCACGCCCTCCGTTGCGGCTGTGGCTGTGGAGCTGTCGGGGCCCTGCGACCCGGCAGTGGCAAAGAACGCGCAGCGCATCTACGACGAGCTGGCACGGTAGGCAACCTAAGTAAAAGAATTCGTCACCGGGTGCACCCGCGAAACGCAAGATTAGCACGGAGGGGTGGGGGGTGCATACCGGTAGTCAGGGAGCGGAAGAGGGAGGGACCAAGGCACCGATGCAGCGAAGCCAGGTTTGTCCAAGGGGGTGTTGGCCCTCAAGGTATGTCTTTGGTACCGCACTGTTCAAGCTCCCGCTTTGCTTGTGCGCGGCCATGGAACGAACCAGTAGTACGGACTCACTGCACGGTTGATGGAGTAGTTACTTGCAATTCCACATGACGTCTTACCTCTTTCCGCTTGCCAGGGAGGAGGGCCTGTTTGTGACCACGCTGGAGCGCGGCCAGAAGCAGCTGGACGATCTGCTGGCGGCCGCCACAGCCAAGGCAGGGGCGGGCGGGCGGGTGCTGTCAGGGCCCGACGCCTTCATGCTGTACGACACGTTCGGCTTCCCGCTGGAGCTGACGCAGGTGGGTTAAGTGTGGGTTAATTAGGGGCACGTACTGTGAACCCCTCTGGGCGACTGTAGCGGCACCGATGTGGCGGTTGGAGTCGGGATCCTTGGGCCCCTGCACCTGTTCCACCTTGCGTCCTACCCTACCTCGACGTTGTGAGGCTGCCGAGGGTGCTGCGCACACGGCTTTGGCATGCACGTACATTTGAGGGCAACTGTATGAATGCTGCTGTGCCGCTGCGGTGTTGTGTGTGCCGCCGCGCAGGAGCTTGCGGAGGCTGCGGGCGTGACGGTGGACGTGGCCGGGTTTGAGGTGGAGATGGAGGCGCAGCGGCAACGCTCCAAGGACTCCAGGTGGGGAAGCAAATCACCGACTGTGGTTAGACTGGACGCACGCTGTCAGTCAGGTGTCTGGCGACGGGGACGCTGGCGATTTGCCCTGTGGATGGACACCTTGGGGTGTAGACTCAGCTGCAGAGGCCCAAGGTGCCCCGGTGGAAAGTCGAAGGGTGTTGGTGTCGAAGGTGGTCGTGGCATCTATGGCCAGGCTTCGGTCCTCTGCGCCGGAACCGGGCAGCAAAAGGGTTCGGCTGGTCAAGGTGATGGGTCCGTAGATGTGATAGGCATCCAAGCCCCGCCTCCCGGGGAGCCGCTCGGGTTTCTCGGCTTTCCCTGACCTGTGTTCCTTGTCCTGATCGCCATGCAGGGAGTCCATCGACCTGACGGCCCAGGCCAGCCTGGCGCAGCTGGCGGCGCAGGTGAGGTCAGGGAGAAGGAGCAACGGAAAGCTGTGTGCGATGGCTTTTTGTGCAAAAAGCGCTTGTGCATTTTGGCACGGCTAGACTGGCCAGCCTGGCGCAGCTGGACGCGCAGGCGGGGTTCAGGGAGTGCGCGCATTGCGTGCATGTGTTGAAGCGCGTCAATCTGTGGGCAAGGAGAGCTGGCGAAGGTGGCGGCGCACGTGGCGGGGGTAAAGCGGGAGGGTCGACGGTAATGCACGGGGGTTTGTCGGCATGGCCAGCCTGTGGCAGCTGGAGTTGCAGGTGGGACCGGGCAGGTGGGCAGCAGGGCCTGCGTGATGGATTGCCGCGTACTAGCAGCCTGTGTACATGAATGCAAGCGTAATTCGGCCCTGTCACTGAACGCCGCGCCTCCCTCGCTCGTCATCTAACACCTCCTGCCAGGTGGGCCCCACCACCTTCACCGGCTACAACGCGACCAGCGGCTCCGGGCGTGTGGTGGGGCTGATGCGGGACGGCAGGGCAGTGGAGGCGGTGCAGGCCGGTGGGTGCTGAGGCAGACTGGATCGAAGCCGAGAAGGGTGCGGACGTACGGTTTGCAGGGTAAAGCAGTGTACTGCTCTGGCTGCCGCGTATGCACGAAGCCTTGCGCAAATATATCTCGGCTTCTCGTTCCGCCAGCCACAAGGCCTTTCGCTGGAACGAAGCAGGACAACGAACAACCCCCCGGTAGTACCAACCCCCTGCCAGGTGGGCACAGCAATGGATTTAAGGGAGGTTCACGTTGCCGCCGTCCCCGTGTCGCAGGTGACAAGTGCGAGGTGCTGCTAGACAGCACTCCCTTCTACGCCGAGAGCGGAGGCCAGGTGATGACTGGGTCTTAGGGAAAGTGGAAGAACCGACGTTCGGGTTGGAAGAGTTGACTAGGGCACGAGTCTTCCGCGATGCCTCGGCGAGCTCCTGTGTGCCAGCTGCCCTTGTTGTGCAGTCCCATGGGCACGCCTTCACACCAGCAGTCCAGCACACGCCCATGATCAACACCTGTTTTCGACCACCTCAGGTTGGGGAGAACGACGTGCTGCTTTTACCCTGCCCACCTGAATCTGTCGTCCCTTCCTCCCAGCACCCAGACCTGCACATACGTTGCTCCCTCACCCCTGCACCTTACACAGGTCGGCGACAACGGCGTGCTGCTGTTGCCCGGCTCCTCCGCCGGCGGGCCGCCCGCCGCCGAGCTGCGCGTGACGGACTGCCAGAAGGCGGCGGGCGGCGCCGTGCTGGTGCACAGCTGCGAGGTGGTGGCGGGCAGCGTCAAGCTGGGGGACACGGTGAGAAGAGGGAAGGGAGGGAAGGGGCGTGGGTTAGCTGGGGCGTGGGTCAAGAGGAGTGAGGGTGCAGTCGTGCTGGTGCAGCTGCTGGTGCTGGTGCAGCGCACCGTCAATTGCGGCGATCTACAAATCTGTTGCTGGTGGTGGGGGCAGTACCCTGCAAGTCGCCCGGCCTGTTCAACCGCCTCCCCTCACCCCCGCCATCCCGCAGGTGACGGCACTGGTCGACGCGGAGCTGAACCGCCGCGCCCGCGCGCACCACACCGCCACGCACCTGCTGCAAAGCGCGCTCAAGTCCGTGCTGGGGCCAGACACGTGCCAGCAGGGCTCGCTGGTCAACTTCCAGCGACTGCGGTGAGCCGGAGTGAAATGGGTATATGACCTTGACAACACTAATAACAGTACTATGGGGGCCAACTTGAACCCAGCAGGGCTCGCTGGTCAGCTTCCAGCGACTGCAGTGGGCAGGGCCTCGGGCAGGGTGGGGCAAGGGATCAAACTGGATTCTGCATGGAGCATGTATTGCCGCACATGTACCCAGGGCAGAGTTACCGGCCGCTTCAGAAGGAGACTGAGCGGAAGGCCCTCCTTGCCCCGCGCCGAGCTTTTCTGCGTATGCTGGGGCAGCCTCCAGTGGCACACAGGGGACAGCCAAGAGGCAGGTATTATGCAGTTTGGGGTCAAAGTCGTGAAGCTGGCGTGACGTGGCCCCCACCTGCCACCTCTTCTCCTACATTAAACGAGCTGCGACTCCCACCTTGGGTCACGTCGAGGACTGGCCCCATGGCCCATTGCGCCTCGCAACGTTAATTGCTAAGTTTCCGCCTGCCCGGTGCAACTACCCTCCGGCAGCTTCGACTTCAACCTGGCCCGCGGCATGACGGCTGCCGAGGTGGCGGAGGTGGAGCGCCTGGTCAACGGCTGGGTGTCTCGCGCGCAGCCCCTGCAGACCAAGGTCATGGCGCTGGCGGTAAGCCTATTTGTCCTTCTACGCGGTGTTGCGCGAGAGGATGGGTACGAGGGCCCAACCGCAGGACGGAGGCGGGCACGCTCGCCCTGTATCCCCCTCGTCGTCAGCTAGCGCTGCCGCCGCCTTTCGCACGAGCCTTGCGACTGGTTGCGTGTCCGTAGCTGTACGCCCACATGCTCTCGTCGCGCCTGGCCCGTGCGTGCCCGTGTTGCCTTCTTCGGAACGCCAAGGCTGCTGGCGCCACCGCCACCGCCATGTTCGGCGACAAGTGCTGTTGTTACCTTCTGCAACGTATACTACCATCCGTGCGCTGTGCCCGTGCACTCGTTGTAACGTGCGGGATGGCGGGTACGGTACTCGCAGGACGCCAAGGCTGCTGGCGCCACCGCCATGTTCGGCGAGAAGTACGACGACGAGGTCCGCGTGGTGGACGTGCCAGGGGTCAGCATGGAGCTGTGCGGGGGCACGCACGTGAGCAACACGGCGGAGATCGGGGCGTTCAAGGTAAGGAATATTGTGTAACGGGGGGCATATGTGGCGTGGTATGGATATGGCATTTCGTGTTGGTCATGGATGTGTGGTGTGGTGCGCGGGCACGGACGTGGCTAGTGCCGAGGAGATCGGGGCGTTCAAAGGTAGGGGGGAACGGTGGGGCCGTGAGAGTGTGCAGCAAGCGTGATGCTCCGTGGGTGCGTGTATTGCCGACAGCTGGTAGGCAAGGCTAAGAGCGGTGGCCCAGACGGCGGCAAGGATGCGCGATGTGCAAGGTATGGTGGGGGCGGGAATGCCCACCGCACTACGCTCGCCCGAAGCGCCGAGGGTGCCATCCGCCTGACACTCCTCTGTGTGCCCCCCGCCACGCCTCCCCAGATCCTGTCCGAGAGCGGCATTGCCAGTGGCATCCGCCGTGTGGAGGCAGTAGCGGGGCCAGCGGCCGTGGAGTACCTCAACCAGGTGGGTGTGTAATACGGGCGTCGCGTGGGTTAAGTGCACACCAGCAGCCGTGAAGTACCTCAACCAGGTAGGTGGGCATGGGGTCACGTGCACTAAGCGCGAGGACAGTTTGAACGCAGATGGGCCGGGTGCAGAGTGCAGGCCATGGAGGCAATCGCGTGCACGTGGGAGTTTTGGAGGTGGGGGCGTCTGTGCGGACCCTGTCCGTCTCTTAACCAAACGCCCTGCTGGCTGCATGCCCTGCTGGTAGCCGGTGCATGTGCCCATCGCTGTAACCCTGCACCTGCCGGCCGTGCAAGTTGACGGCCTGGTGCGCGGGCTGGCGGGTCAACGGCAGACACCACCTTTCTTAGTCCGTTGACCCATATAAGTGTTAACCCACGCGCCGTGTCATGCCCCCAGGTTGACGGCCTGGTGCGCGGGTTGGCGGGGCAACTAAAGCTTAAGCCGGAGGAGGTGCCGGCGCGCGTATCGGCCATGCAGGTGGGTTCGTACTGCACCGGTCCTTGCTTATTATGACGGTTACGGTCACGTGTACGGGGAGAGGTTCAGGGTTGTGGGAACCGGTGTACGTGCCGGCAATGCAGGTGGGCAGGGGCTGGGGTGTGACGAGGCACGAGGGTGGTCCGCCGTACAGGGTTCAGTCATTGGGGCAAGGTCAGCGGCAACCGCCCAAGCGCACGGGCCCTTGTGAGTTCAAGCCACCACGCATGTCCGTCGCCCTGCCGCATGCGGGTAACGGTAGCACCGACAACACGGCGCATAGCTTTGGTGGTCGTGGTGGTAGTGACTCGCAATGCAAAGGACGTGCCTGCGACCATACCTGTTGCGGCATGGCCATGACACCACAGCCCGCCCCCACCGGTACCACCCCCAGTCCGAGCTGCGTGAGGCCTCCAAGGCCATTGCGGAGCTCAAGGCGCAGCTGGCGGTGGCGCAGAGCCAGGTGCGGAGCGGGGGCGAAGGAACAGCAAGGGAGACATATCACACTTGACACGTGAAAGTACCTTTTCGGGTTATTGTGAGCTGGCGGTGACGCATTGCCAGGTGGGCTGCGGCAGTTACCCGCAGCATTCAACGTCCATTCGGGGGCGATCCGGATATGGTTGGGTCTTGGCGTTAGTTCTTAGTATCGCTCCCGCTGCTTCAAGCTATGTACGCGTTGCCCTCGACGCAGCCATCCTTCAACCTCTTACTCCTCGCGCGCAGCCTCTGTCCACCCACAACACTTAACCCCCCACATCTCTCTCTCCGCTGCGCAGTCGCTGGCCTCCCAGGCCGTGGCCACGGCCAAGGGCGCCAAGCTGCTGGTGGCGGAGCTGCCGGGAGGCGTGGACGCAAAGGCGCTGCAGGTGGGCTGGTTGTCACAAGCACCGTATACACAGCACAGTATGCAAGTATGCAGGTGGTTTTGTGGGTAAGTTGCTGGACCACGTGTGCGGCGATGGGGGGCTCCCTGGCGGACTAGACGCAAAGGCGCTGCAGGTGGGGTGACGGTCTGGGCGCCCTTGCTACTGTGCCTCTCGACCAAAGGACCCAACGTCTGACTTCTCCTTGCCCCACAAACCTTTCCTCTGTTGGGCTCCTCTCTTCGCTGGCCTAGGCGCATGCATACTAGCTCAGGTCATGACATTTCCCAGTACGCCCTAGCCCTATCAACACGCCGCAACTAGCACACTACACTTGACGCACAAGCGTCGTCCTCTGCCGTGCCCAACCTGCGTTGTTTCAACCCTGTGTTCCACCCCTTTGTTTGTCCCCGCGCAGGAGGCTGCCGTGTCGCTGCAGTCCTCCCTGGGCGACCCCTCCGCGGTGCTGCTGGCGTCGCGCGCGGAGGACGGCTCCAAGGTCAACTTCGTGGCGGCGCTCAGCCCAGCAGCCGTCAAGGCGGGCGTGCAGGTGGGCGGACACCAGTACCAGGGGAGGAGGGGAAAGGCACGGGTGGAAGGGAGCGTGCAGGGTGGCCTGGGCGCTCGTCCGAACTACAGTTGCGGCGGGTTGTAGGTGCGCTTGGGGGCCACAGGAGCCCGCTGGACGCACGCCCGTTTCGTCCTACTCGACTGCGAGGCGCCCGGATATCTGCGATGGCGGGGAAGTGGGCTGTTGCAGGCGCCTGAGACCCATGGTGCTTGCTGCGTGCGCTATCGCGCCCCTTGAAGGCCCCTGCATCGTCTCCTTAGCTCACTTCCTTGCTTGGCAACCCCTCGCCAATCACCGCCCCCCCGCACACACGCGCAACCGCTGCCTCCCCTCCAGGCCGGCAAGGTGGTGGGTGCGGTGGCCAAGGTGTGCGGCGGCGGCGGCGGCGGCAAGCCCGCGCTGGCCCAGGCTGGCGGCAAGGACGCCTCCAAGACGGCGGAGGCGCTGGAGGTGGCACGTAAGCTGCTGGCAGAGGGGCTGTGAACTGGTGGGAGGGGGGAGAATTTAGCGTGAGCGTTTGGCAACAGACGGGGCGGAGGCGGTAACATCTGATGGTGAATGGCGCGATGGCGAGGCCTGCGTGCTGCTGCATGCATGTGCCGGTGGTGCTGATGCTCGTGCTGCCGTCACATGGGTGTTCTGGGAATGGGTTAAGGGGGTATGCGGAGGTGGTGTAGCTGACGGAGGGGCTTGGTACAGGGTAGGGCAGGCATTGCACAAGAAGACACGAGGGTAAGCGGAGGTGCATCCCCCGGCGTCTGTCTCCGTCGTTGTGCCGTGGTGCGCATGGCTATTGTATCGCTCTGCATCACGCCACGCACGCCACCGGTACGTAAGTGGGTGAGGCTCGTGTCACGCTAACAGGGTGAAGGGAGTACAAGGCAGCAGTGTCGATGATGCTATTTGCGTGAGGGTACAGGGGAGGCGCATGTGCCGTGGCCGGTTCGCCGGTGTCTAGCTGCTTGCTTGTGGCGATGATGGCCTCGTTTATGGTGCACCTAGGGGCGGCTGGGCTAATGGCTAGCGCCCTGTTGTCAGGGCATTTAGGCACGCGACCCCGCATTGGTGCAGCCGTACGGGAGGGAATCAAGAGGGTTGGCGCTGGGTGTTGGTGCCTGAACGTGCGCCGGCCTGGGATAGAGCAGGCCCTGTGTGGCTTGGCAACTCGCGGCGTGGAAGCCCCAAGTTTGGGTAGGCGCGCAATGCCCAAGTGTAGGCGGGCGGGGAGGCCTCAAGTGTAGGCGTGCACAGTTGCCGTGTCGGCTAGGCGCCGCCGTGTGTGCCCTGGCCCCCTTGTCTTTGCTTGCTGGGCTTGTGCGGCAGCTTGTACGGCGTTTCTGTACGGCGTCCCCGACGGCTGCTGGCGGCAGTACGGTACTGCAACAGCCGTTCGGGTGCGACGGTAACGTGGGCAGAAGTGCGGGGCTGATGCACGTGTCAAGACAGGAATTGGTGCTTTGCCACCGGACACCTATAATGGCGTATAAGGTACGGCCAGCTACGGTGTCGGTGGCCTGAAGGCCATGGTGTATGGACCGTGGTGTATGGACTGTGCGCTGACGACCTGTTGCGTAATCGCCCGAAAGCAAGGTAGGCCCACTGTAACATTGATGCGGCTACCATCAGGAAAACAAGTACGGTACCGGTATACAAGCACGCGGGTGCGGAGCGCGTGCGCCAAGACGAAGGCCCTTGTTCGGGGAATTCAGGGAAGACCATCCCCAGACGCCAGAGGCTGTGACTCGTCCAACCACCGTCCTGCGTCCAACAGAGTAATCGTCGAGTGGGAACACTTAACACCGCCGATCACGCGTTCCTGATAAGAATTTGCTATACCTGCAGGGCCAGCTCCCAAGCGCAGCTGAACGACCTTCGGGTCGGCTACCGTATACCCTTCGCGGGCTGCCCGAGGTAACCTGGCGTGAGGGCAAGGTAGATATTACAAAATTATAATACTAACCAAGGGCAATATCCTCGTCGCCTGCGGGCGTGCATCCATCTGTCGAGAGTGACAGTTCAGTTCGGTTCGAGCAGTTGTTCCCTGCCTCGGACCGCCCCACCGCCTGCTCTGTCACAAGACCAGGCCTGCAATAGGGCGTCCATCCTGAACGAGTACCGTAGTGCACATTTGTGGTCCTCGTTACAGTGACCAAACACCTGCCCAGCTGTCTATCATGCCAGACACCAGGCCTGGCAACACGCTATGCACTTTACCAAACCTCGTAGGCGCGCTCATGACATACTGTATGCATTCTCGGCATTCCTTATAGTCATCTGGGTGCCGCGAGCCTCGGCGCAGAAGGAAGCGACTGCTGCCCATGGACGTGGGGTCGGACCGTCAACGGAATCCACGGGGCATGTATCAAGGCAAGATGAGGGGCATGTGAGTCAAATAAGCGAGCTGCATATCCATGCTGTCATAACTCGCATGCAAGCCAGATCTTGTCTTTGCTTAGACAAGCATGTGTCTGGCCCGGAACCCTTGGGGGTGCCCTTCGCCGTCCCATCACCCCGAAACAGCTCCGTTGTTTATTTGTTGGGCGCTCACAAACGAGTCCAGTTATATAGGAACATGAAGAAGGAGCGAGGCCTTGTGAATGCGTGCTGGTCTGGGATGGGTTCATCGTTCTGAAAGTGCTGCAGTTGCAACCAGGGGAGCCCCCCCCCCCGGTTGCAACGGCACGTGGGCACGTGTCCGATCCCTTGCAACCCGTTGAGTCTTGGGTGTGAGCGGTTTTTTACATGTTGACCGCATGGCAGGAAGCTTCCAGCTGCCGTACAGGTGTCGTACAGTCCCGAAACAGCTTTATTTCAAGCCCAAAGCAAGGCCTCTTGTTATATTGCATGAGCGTTGAGCGACACAGTTGCTTGCTGACTCCGTCATGTGTGTCCCCAGCCATGGGGTTGCGGCCCCAAATCCCGACCCCTACCTCAATGAATACCTTGGGGCTCCACGTGCTGCCGCATGGCCGGCAACAGCACCGTGCGCTTGTAACAAGTGGGCATGACCCTGCGTGTGATTAAGGGGGCAGGGTGTTTGTACGCGTCTACCACCGTGGGGGTTAAGGGGGGATGGTTTTGGCACCGTGCGCTTGCAACCCTGCACCTGGCATCGCATCATGCGGTCAGAGGCTGCAAGACAGCACGAGGCACTGACCCAGTTGGCCCCGCCGCCTCGTGAGCCTCCGCCACGGTTGGCGTGTCGCTGGCGAGAGGCCAAACACCCGCCGCCATCACGGTAGGGGAACTGGCCACTCGGCCGTACAAGCCATGAAGCCCTCCGCCTAGCCGCGGACTCAAGCAACCTTGCGCAATGAATACAGTTCCTTGCCCGCAACAAGGCGTCAGGACTGGATGCTTCCGGCAGCATACAGCCTGTCCTTTCTTTGCAGTGACCTGCATGTATGCGCATTAACACGTGGCAGGCTACAGATTTGTCGCATCGTCTAATATCATCGTCGCCCATTCAACTCTAATTCCTAAAAGGCAAAAACCAGCAAAGACTCAAACTCTATGTTTTCTCCCACCATGTTTCACGTGGGCAAGCCAACCTTTTCGGTCGTGCACTTTGCTGCCCCTACCGTTGTGGCCTCCAGCAGTCGCACCGTTTTTGCCCGATACCCCCGACGGAGTACCGACCTTCATCGCCGTTGCCTCTTTACAACTACGTTTACGCTGTAATCTTTACATCCACAGGACCTTAACTTGCTCAAGTCCTGCTACAACCACAACTACACACGGGCCCCCTTGGGCTTTGTGCGCTGGCTTCATGGAGCAGACACCAGGTGCGCGGCCGGTGCCTACGGTACACTCCCCTCCCTTCATGCTCCACAGTTGCAGTCCTCAGATCCATTGCACACAACACCTGCAAACTCACGTCGATCAAGAGGGCGACAGCCTCTCCGTTGCATGATGCAAGAACACCATCACGCACATACCGGTACAGCTGTACGCCTCCGCCGCTCCACCCAGCTTCACCCTCGCACCGCACCGTCTCCACACCTGCGCCTCCCCCCTACAACAATCCCAACGCATGTATGCAGGCTGTACCTGTACCGTGGCTGGTGGTCGGCCCACGCCCCGCCCGCCGCCCCCCTGACGGTGTTCACCATGGCCTCCCTGGACCGCCTGGCGCTGCTGGAGGCGCAGTGCCGCAGCTTCGCCGGGCCGCACGTGGCAGCCGTGTACCTGCCGCTGAGGGTGGTGGTGGAGGGGGCGGAGGAGAAGGGTGAGGGCGGGATGGGGCTGCAGGAGTACCGGAAGCGAGGGAGGGTGCGCGGGCGGGGGATCAGGGGCGCGAGCGCGGGTGCGCAGCGAGGTGGCGGCAGCGGCGGCGGCGTTGCAGGCGGCGGCGGGGATGAACCAGGAGGCGGAGCAGGAGGCGTCCTCCCTGGTTACGGGGCGCTGGGGTGGCTGTCGGACGCGCACCAGGCGCAGATCAGGAAGGCGGAGCGCAAGCTGCAGGTGGGCTAACCGTTACAGGGGAGGCAGGGGACGCCATTAGCACGGGTCTATGTGTGCGGGGTGCCTCGGGCCTGTGCCTTCCGGGACTCCGTGCCGATGGAGCACGTATGTGTTGGCTGCGTCTGCCTCTGTTGCCAACTGCACGGATTGGGCAACTCCCGCGCCCTGGGGTACCGGTACTGCGGTAGGACAGGCCAAGGGCCCAAGGGCCGAGCCGGCGGGAAGCAAAGGGTGGACGCCCGTGTTGCCCACAGCGGTACGTAGTCAGCATCCGCTGTGCACGCACGTAGGTAGCCCACTCGCCTGTCACCGTTACCGCACCGCTGCATATCGCACCCTTACACCACCGCACCTTACACCTGCGTCCTTTGCAGGAGCTGTTCGATCGGCTGGAGGTTGCAGCAACAGCGCCCTCCGGCTCCGACTCTGACTACTCCGGGTCCTGCGCCCCGCGCCTGATGCTGTTTGTTGAGCTGGTGGCCGACCCCCAGCTGCTTGAGCTTATGCCCACCAACGCGCTGCGCAATGCAGCGATGCTGGCTGTCCGCACGCCGCTCAGCCTGATGCTAGACGTGGATCTGTCCCTCAGCGCAAGTCTCAGCGCCCTGGTGCGCGGGAAGGACCCGGACAGGTGGGCAGGGCTTACTTGGCGCTCACCCTCTTCGTCCTCCCTGAGACCTTCAATAGCTAGGTATTGACCGCCTGTAAGACAGGGGTACTGAGACTGTTATGATGTATTTCATCTACGTGTCAGGTGTGGCTGTTAAGTTACATGTTTCATGGTGCCCAGGCTGCTGGACCTGGAGCGATCGGCCATGAACCGCACGCTGGCTGTGCTGGCGGCATGGGAGACCACCAGCCGGATGCCCGAGGCAGAGGCCAACGCCATGACGGACGCGGCGCTCAAGGGTACGGAATTGGGCGGGTGGGGAAGTGACGGGCGTGCGGATGGACGGGCGGGAGTGAGGTTGGTGTACGGGCGGGGAGATGGCATGCAGGTAAGGCCCTACGCGGCCGGTCGGGGTGTCATCTATCGTGCAGTGGTGAGGTCTTGGTAATCGTTTCCTCGCCGGGCAGCCCACAGCACACAGCCCACAGCGCACAGCCCTTCTCGTATGGACGAGGGTGCTGCTTGCCCTGATGCCCCAGGCCCCAAGGCGCAGCTGTCCAAGCTGTGGAAGGACAAGAGCCTGCAGGAGTTTGCGTGGTCGGTGTACCGCAAGGGCCACGGGCCCACAAAACACGGCCACTGGCTACACGCTCAGGTGCGCCGTCCGCCGCGTGTGTGTAATACCGGTATGCCCTACATAATAAGCGCACTAACATCCACCCGTTTGCCTCTGTGGCCTAGCGGCGGAATGGACCGGGTGGGGTGGGGCAACATAATTGTAGGACCGCAAGACACTTACTGCAGGTGTGGGTTACGGGAACAGCAACAGGTGCTGGACGTGGGTGCTCCTGTGCTCCTGTGGGTAGACGTGGTAGTAAGGAGCGGCGATATGCGGCACTCAGCATGCACTTCGCAAATACCGGTAAGCAGGAGCAGGAAGTGGGAACCACTGTCAACGCGGCACTGTGCAGTGAAGTGGGACGGCCCGTTGGCGTTGGCTCGTACCGTAACTCCTGGGTACCGCTGGCCGCCCCACACTCTTACCTTGCAGCGTACGGGTGATGTCTTTGACAACTGCTTGCTTGTGTATACGCGCTGCATGCCTTGCTCGGATGCGCAGGAGCCGTACCAAGTGCGCTTCAGGGAGGGCTACGAGCCGTGGGGCGTCCTGGCAAGGTGCGGTGCGTGTGCGTGCCACTGCTGGGTGCGGGACGCAAGCGGGGCAAACGCGGGGGACAGGCAGGGGGGCAATTGCAAAGAGCCACGTCGCCAACGCAGCTACGCACGCAATGGTGTTTGGCGCCTTAGGGAGCGACGGAGGCAACGGCGAGCTCTCCGTTTCTCGCCGTCCATACTGTGCTGAACGGCACCGTACTGCGATGGACGGACTCGGCCTGCAAACAGTCCGTGCGCTTGCGCACGTGCTTCTCATTTCCTCCCCTTCCCTTCCCGTGTCAGGCTGTCAGACCCAGGTTACGACGAGCAGTTCCGGGGGTGGGTGTGGGACAAGGTGCGTGGAATGGGCACACGTACAGGCGATGGCGGCTACGTGCCTCGCTGCGGCTTGGGTCATCGGAAGCCTGCCGTTACCCGATTGTACCATAGGGAATCATGCTGTATCATGCGCCACAGTCACAGGTATACGTGGGCGCCACTGCATATGGGGGCACATGCTGCCGTACGGTGCTTGTGGCAGTACATCCAAGCAAGCCGCCTGTTGAGAGACATGATCACCTGCCGCGCCCGCACGCAGGTGATGCACGTGGCCACGCTGGCCTACCTCAACTTCTCCTTCGTCGTACAGCACGACACGTGGGCCATCCACCGCCCCCACAAGCTGGCCGCCGCCGCCGCCATCGCCCTGAAGCAGCACGACAAGGCCGCCAGCGCCGACCTGCTCAACGCCTTTGACCAGCACATGCGCATCAGGCGCCGTACGGGCACGGCCTACCAGCACTACAAGCACTATGCCGAGTTGAAGTACACCACGGCGCGGCAGGCCATGCGAACGGCGGCGTACGTGCCGTACCAGGGGCCGCCGTTCCTCAACTGCTTGGAGAGTCTCCCCTGGTGGAGGGTGCCTACAGAGGTGCTGCGGAGTGAGGCGGGCAGGGGCGGTTTTGAGGGCTGGGTGGCGCCGGGTGTGGGACCGGAGGACGACAGGGGCGTGCCGCTGCCGTGGCCGCCGCCGTGGAGGTTGGTGCGGCTGAGGCAGCAGCAGCAGCAGCGCTGAGCAGCGACAACGGAACGTTGGTAGGGAAGCAGCAAGCTGGGGCGGTGCCGGAACGTGGGCTGGCAGTTACCGGCACGGGTCAGCGTCTATCGGCATGCGCCGTACCAGGGGTCAACCATGGCAGCTCGCACCCTTGCAGGTGCACCTTGGCATTAAGCATTGTGTGATCCGTGATACCGTACCATCCAGGTGATGTGGCCGCACCGCTGTGCCTGCACACGGAAGAAAACAACACTGCTGGCACAGAGGCCACACCACAGGGAGCCTCCAATGCCCGAACACATGCGATATGGTATACATGGAGCAGAAAGTTTCTTCACCACCAGGGCGCTGTCTGTACACGTAATCACTGCAAACTGCACATCGATGCGATGCAGTGGTTACCAACGGGTTCATTGACAGGAACTATGTTCACTTGCAGTGTGGGCATTAGCATGGGGTCTCCCCTAGGTACGGTACGGTAGCCGACGGTACCCTAACTGGGTGCCCGGTACCGAGGATTGGGGTGGAGCCTCAAGGGTTGTGTGCAAAGGGTGCAAGGCAAGATGCTTCGTTGAGTGCGTTTTCGGGAGTAGGCCAAAGGGCAACAGCCCAGGGGGGCCGTCCGCAGACGTTTGTGCAGTGGTGACTTAGCGCAGGGCCCCTGACTGAGCGCTTCCCTGGACCCACGGAGACTCGGGTGGAACCAGGGCAGCTCCCCTGGGTGGAACGGCCCGGGGCATGGCTTCACACCGTACCGGTATCCTAGTTGTTTGCCACAGTAGTGGATTCCAGGTGGCGTCGGTGCCTGCAAGCTTGGCAGGCCGTATTATTGTGCTTGTCGCGGCTACGTGCATATATGGCTTGGTACGCACCACCAGAAGGCCAGTGTGCGGAGGCTCGTCCAGTCGATAGAGCGTGTACGGCAGGGGAGGTCCTTGGTGGGGTGTTTGGCTTGAAAAGACTCCAAGCGCGCTTTCACTGTCCCTCGCCTCGGGCGGGGGTTGCGCATACGGCACGCACAGGGTTGCGCACGTGTCAGTTCGTTGGCGCAGCCCTGGCTGACAAGCCACCTTGTTCGCTGGTCACCGCACAGTGGTCCGGCCATGGCAACGGAGGATTCAGTGAGGCCAGGCCGGTCGGGCCCAGGATAGACTGTATGGCCAAAGTCAAGCGAAAGCGATTGGTCATCCATACCTATGAGGCGGCCAGTACCTTGCGGTGCTGGCCTTTGTTGGCAATACCAGTGCCCCTTGCCTGCTGCCCGGGACCCTTCTGGTGCACGGCGAGATATTTCGGGATATTTCCTCGTGTGAAGCCTGTTCAGGGCCTCATTTAGACAGCACACATGCGTAACGTAAATTTTTATATATTATGCTTTCGCTTGATTTCATTTGCGCTGTGTTTGGTCCTCCGCCTGGTCAGAACACGTTGTTCCCACCAGGCAGCTGCATTGTGCGTACACCACCGTGAGTGGGAACTACAGCCGCACGGCATTTTCGTGGGGCAGGCCATGTCGCATACGACACAACACACATTACTAGTGCGCTCTCAGGATGCGGCAAAAGGCTGGACTGCCTGGCGGCTGAGCAGCAACGACAACGTGACCGACCAGCGAGAGCAAACTATCGCGTGTTTCACCGTTGCCGTGCAGATGCAACGGCTATTTACCTGCGAGGGATCAGCACTTGATGTACAACCACTACAGCACGCGGCGAAAGTATCCTGCTTGCTCATCGTGATAATGTTGTCCACTACTGTCAACGCACCGCGGCTTTCGTGACGTCGCTCAAGGATTCCCACAGATAATAGCATTTGGAGCTCTCATTTGGGCCTGCGGCGACCCTTCCGCCGCACAACAGCATGCCCGACACTTCCCAGCTAAGACGCCCTTCCGCCTCACGCAAGACATGCAAGACCCGATGACCTTATGGATGCAGACTGTAAGTGCATGGAGCCATGTGGGCACACAGTTTGCTGTCTGCTTCCGAAAGCACCTTCGGGTATTGAAAGCCCAGGTGTCTGCCTGCAGCTTTTACTCCTCGCACTTGTAACGCAGATATTTAACTTTGCGTATGCTTCACTACTTGTCTCAGGCGATCTTAGGAAGGCTGCCAGGCCACCTGGGCACTGCCGATACGCGCTTGTCGCCTACAGCCTTCGGGCCCTACTCGGATTCGCGCACTTCCTCAGCAGCCTTGGCATCGTGGGGTTGCCGTGGATTCGATGGGCCCCCGAGTTGCTACCGTGCTGCGACGTGCTGGTCTTCCTTACCATACGGGTGAGAGCTTCAGCGCGAACGCAGTAGGCCCGGCACGCACTCAGCGCCCGCACAGCAGCAACCAACGAGCCTTTTTCCTTGTCGCTTACCACCTCCCCCGCCGCTTTCTCCGCCCCCCTACTTTCCCATCTGCCGTCCCCAGCACCCCCAACCGCTCCCTGAGGCTTTGTATGCCGCCTTCAGCCTGGCCGCTCTGGCCCTGCTGTGCGCCTGGCATGCAGCCCCTTACCCTGCGCACCCACATCTGAGCGCCAGGCCCCTGCGCGCCCTGGCGGCACATGCAGCGGCCATGGCGGCAACGGTCTACATGGCCACAGTAAGACACGGGTTTGCCCAGACGCATAGCACAGCAGGCGCACACTTCACATGTGCCGCTGATGCTGTCGCACATGCTGACGATATGGCATGTGCCACGAGCTGTGTGGGCGGAGAAGGGGTGGGGACAAGGAACCTGGTTGAGGCGAGGCCGGGGCATGCGGCTCAAGCGACAGCTGCTAGTCAGGCGGAACAGGGCTCGGCAGCTGTAGTGGGTTCGGCGCGACAGGGCGCAGCTCAGACCGAGGGTGGTGCTGAGTGTGGGGGCGCAACTGGGGACCGAGGGGCACAACAGGACCAGCGGGGCGGACACGAGCGGAAGGAGTGGGAGCAGGGCCAGGTGCGCCTGGACAAGCAGCACCATGCCCAAGAGCAAAAGCAGCAGCAGCTAGCGGCCTCCCGGGCTGCCTTATCGCCCCGCGATGGCCGCGGTTATTGTGGCGAGCACCAGGGCAGGAGGAGCCTGAGCCTCAACACCCTCACGCTCACGCTGGCGGACGGGCTGCTAGACCGGGAGCTCAGGGGAGGTCCCCTGGCCACCGCCACTGCAGCCGCGCGGGACGACCACCGCCATCGCAGGGCCGGCGGCGGCGGCAGCAGCAGCGGAGGTAACGGGGACCCGGGCTTCTCCTTTCCGCTGTGGCCCAACTCGCACAGCAGCCCGGAGGCAGTGTGGGGCGTGGCTCGGGAGGCCCTGGGGTCGCCGGGTTCTGTCCACGACCAATCAGGCGGCCCTGAGCTGGGCGCAGACGAAGGCTACGGGTTGCGGCAGCAGGGGGAGTTAGAGCAGGAGCAGGGCGGAGGGGAGCTGGAAGCGGCGGGCGGGCTTGCGCGCATGTGCGAAGCGGCAAGCCCGTGGCTGCCTCAGCACGCTCGGGTGCCGCCTGTGGAGCCCGTGCCACGTGTGCGTGTAGAGCGACACCCGCTCGCTGAGACCCGGGAGGACCCCCACGCAGCAGCTCCAGAGCCAGGCCCATCCCAGCTGCCTTACCTTAACCATCAGGAGGACCTGCTGCTGCAGTCGCAGTCGCATCGTCAGGACCAGCAGCTTATGGTGCATCAGCAGCAGCAGCTGCTGCAGGGCTCCCTGCGGCTGCCGCCGTACCGCTCCTCCATGCGCTACCACACGCTGGCTGTAAAGATCCCCGACGCGCGGCCCGACCAGCTGGTGCCCAACTTTGAGCAGCTGCTGGACGCAGAGATAAAGCGCGTGACGGGCGGGGGCGTGCCGGGGGTGCGGGGCATGAGCCTGGGCCGGCTGCGGGAGGTGGCGGTGCGGCCGGGGTGCATCGAGCTGGGGGTGGTCACGGAGCGCTGGTGCGGCGGAGACGTTGACCGGGACGCGGGTGGGGTGGCAGGGTGCTTCCGCAAGACGCAGCACTTTGATGGTGGTGCTGATGGCCGGGTTGATGCAAGGGCTGACAGGCAGCTGGTGCATGGCAGCGGCAGCGGCGGCGGCGCCGGCAGTGGCGATCGGGCGAGCTCCGGCCCGGGGGTGGCTGTGGCGGGGCTAAGGACGCTGCTGCTGCTGCAGCACCAGCAGCAGAGCGATACTGAGAGCCACTTGGGAGCAGCTGCGTTTGGCACCCTGGAGGGCAACGAGGATATGGGAGCTGCTGGCCGGTGCGAGGAGGTGTACGCAGCGCAGGCACTGGCCGCCTCCGGCGGAACGGCCCCAGCTGGGTTGACGGCCGAGGTGCATACGGAAACGGAGCAGGAGGAGCAGCTATTGGCTCTGCGGCGGCCGCGCCTGATGGCGCCCGTGGCACGTGTGGGGTCCGGCAGGTGAGTCGCACGTGTACTGACATGGGGTTGGGGGCTTGGGGCAGAACTGTTGACTTGAAAGGGGCAAGGATCGGCGCCGGGACAGTGCACGCAGTGACTCAGAGGCCCGAATAGGGTCCCACAGTACAGATTGGCGTTGTTACGTTGAAGGTTTACGGTAAAAAGACTTTGGGGTGCAGCGGAGCGCTCTGATGTTGGTTTGACGGTCCATGGTACTCAGTTACGCCTGCTGTTCGTAGCCCATACAGGTGCATGGGTGCCTTGGTGAGGCGGCCATGGCCCTTAGGTTATTTTGCAAAACGGGCTCCTTTCTAGTGTGCGGCCGGCTGTGCAAGCTGTTGGAGTGCTTGAAGGTTGAGCAAATCCTTGCGACATATGGTACGATTGCGCTGACACATACTTACTCAATGCCCGACCGCAGACGCCATTCCGACTCATCCGGAGCCGGCGCTCAGCCTGTCTTGGCAGCACCCACCACTCCCCGGGTCGCACCAAGTGTGCTGTGCGTGCATCCCCGGGTGCTGCAGCTGCCGCCTGCGGCGCCGCCCTCAGCCCAAGCAGCGCGGCAGCGGAACCCGCCGTCCTCGAGGCGCGCCCGCCACAGCACCGGTTCCGTCGCCCTGCTTGGCGACCTCGCCGCCATTCGCGACCACGGTGGCAAAAGTGGTTACCGCAGACACAGCGTCTGCATGAGCAGCAGCAGCAACAGCGCGGGTCGGGATGCTGTCCTTGGCGATGGCGGTGACGGTGAGGAGCTTGACGTGCTCGCGGACTGCGGTGGCATGTGCCTGCCGGTGGGGGTCCGCCGCGTGCTGCTATGGGGGGCACACGGGCAGGACGCGCAGCAGCAGCAGCAGCAGCAGCAGCAGCAGCAGGAGGGCAAGCAGCAACGCGATCAGCAGCCGTCCGGGCAGGAGGAGACCCGGGAGGAGGGGCTGGGGCAGGGCGCCGCTGTTGTCCGCGTGGTGGTCGTGCCGCCAGAGTCGGTTTGGAGTGGGTCCCACGATGCAAGGGCTGCGGCTGAGGCCGAGGACGAGGTTCAGGTTATGCCGGTACGGGACGGGGAGTGGGAGCAAGGGGCAGGTGCGCAGGGCGGCGCGGCGGTCACGCTGGTCCGTGGTCGGCGCATGGCCGCACAACGCCACCAACACGAGGACGGCGGCGCGCGCTGCTACGAGGTGGTGCTGTGGGGCCTTGGGGCCGCCGCGTGGGGGACACGCACACGTGGCAGCTGCTTCGCCGGCATCCTGGTGAGGGCGGAAGGAGAACATGGCGGTGCGGTGCGGTGCGGTGCGGCTGATGTGGCGTGTTGTCGTGGGGTTTTGGACCCGTTGCAAGGCCCACCGGCGTACCCACCGCCGCAAGTTGGCAGTGTTCTTGCGTTGCTGCGTCGTGCTATTGCTGCTCGAAGCGCCGCACCATCATCTTGCCGGCTGACATGGCATACGGCACTTGTTACGCCGAGTGTGACCCCTGTCTCTGTCCTGTAACCTCAGCTGCACCTCCGCTGGCGCGGCCGTCCCTTCTGCTGCGTGCCGCTGCTGCTGACTGCCGACCCGTGGGTCGCGGCGGAGGTGGGGCGGGCGGCGGACACATGGCAGCACGCGCCCGAGGACCTGGACCAGGTGGGTGGGGAACGGTGGACGGGACAGGGGGGGGGGGGCAGGTGCGCAAGCCCAGGTGGGAGACCTGGACTGGTGCGAGGCGGATGCAGGAGAAGGGTGGCCGTCTGGGACTGGGGGAGGTCTTGGTGTGGGTAAGCAAAGGGGCGGGCGGGGCAGATGTGTTTTGGTCGGGGGACTGCTACGCGCAATTGTTCGCTAACGGTAGTATGCCCAGGGGAAGGTTGTGTGCCTATGGCTGGACGGCGGGAAAAGGGCGTTTCGGAGTGCGGGGATGCGGACTGGGGTGGTGCGAATTCTGTCGGGCTGTTGCGCTTCAAAGCAAGGAAGGACTGCATGGAAGTGCAAGGCTAGTGACCCAGCTGCGTCCTTAAGGGCCTCCCGTCTAAGGATGTCCTCCATTGTCTGTCTTACCGCACTTGGCCCCGTCCCACTTGCGTCCTGTGCCCCGCAGCTCCTCATGGACCTGGCCACGTGGGGCAGGCACGTGGCAGCACACACATCGCCACGTGCATCACACAGCGTCTCCCCTGCTGCGTCGCCTTCCTACCGCCACACCCGCTTTGCCCCGCCGCCCCCGAGCAGCCCAGCCCTGGGCAACACCCTAACTACCGCAGCAGCCCTCGACGCAGCTGCCCCTGAGACAGCGTGGGGCCCTGCCCCGGATCCCAGCCTTTGCCTTGCGCCTGACCTGGCTTCCAGACCCAGCCCTTTCAACCACCCGTGGTCGTGCCTCGACCCGTGGGTCAGCCTCTCCCACCACCACCAGTACCAGCAGGCTGCAGGCGGCCCTGCAGGCCCCGCTGTTGGCCCCTGGCCCGGCCCATACCCGTGGCCGGCCCCCGACCCACGGGTCAGCCTGGCGCTGGGGGGCGACCTGCTGTCGTACGCCCGGGCGTGCGGCTGGGGTGCCACGGGGGAGGCGCTGGCCAGGGAGCGGCGCAGGCTGGCGGGGGCGCTGGGGGTGGCGGGCGGGGAGGAGGAGGAAGGAGAGGAGGAGTGACGCTGTTGAGCTGCTTGTGGTGGTGGCTGCTTGGCGATCTGGGGTACAGGCGAGGGAGGAAGGCCCTCCGGCGAGGGATTGGTGGCCGTCTGCAAGGGAACCGTGCAGTTGCAGCCACCCTGTGGTGTTCTTGGCCTCAAGCCGTGTGGTGAATGCAAGGCGCCTGTCCTTTGGGATGTGTGCTGGGTTTCGGTTAGTGGGCCCAACGGAAAGGGTGCAGACGCCTTTCAGTGTTGTGTCCGCGTTGGGGCCATGTGCGGTAGCTCACTTTGTAGCTCCCTCGGGTAGCCAACGCTTTTACAACCTTACATGCGTACAGCAGGCACGACGGTCCGTTCAAGGCGCGGGCCGCTGTGCACGCGTCAAGCGGATGTTGCGGATGTGCTGCCATTCGTTCATGCGGCTCCACATCAATGGGGGCAATGGTCTCGTATGGTGTTTATGCCTTTTAGGCGGCGCCCTGCCCTGCGGCCTAGGGTACCTGCGGGTGGCAGGGACTTCCGCACGTTGATTACGTGTGCGCTCATAATTTTGTTGCATGGTCTAGTTGTTCGAAGTATGCGCTGGTGCGGTAATGTGTGCGTGCGCGCTACTGCACGTGTCGTTCTCACTGCGGTTTTGCAGTTGTGCGGTTTGGTTCGCTCGTAGCTCTTGGACCAGAAAAACGCGTTTTGGTGGTTCTGCGCCACAAGGGCCGCAAGGCGCCCGCTTGTATGGTTGGGCGGGTGTGCTGCGTCTAGGATTTTGCACGACACTGTACTGCACGTGATGCTCATTAGGGTACCCAGCAGGACACACGGAAGAAAGGAAGAAGTGAGACGTGATATGTGCCAATCGTATTCCGGCTGTGCCAGTGTGATGTCGTCGGCCCGGTCCATGACAGGTGCAGCGTTCCTTTTTTTGCCATGCATGGTCCTTTGTGTTGCAGCTGGTGAATGCCTCGACCCAAATCGCGTAGCGTGGCTATGAGGTGGGTTTCCATGACAATGATGTTGATTATGGTGGATCTATGAATGCTAGGTAAGAACAGCTGCGGATGCAAGCACACGCTGCCGAGCGCTAGCTCGTACACTCAGTCTGCCGTAGCTAGGACGTTTGTTGCCCCCGCAAGATGTGCTGCCGGAGTATTTGCATTGACAGGTGCTGTTGATGAGGAGCAGTTGTGCTAGCTAGTTGCTACCCAGGTTGAGGAGTAATGGTCACACGCGACAGGGAGCGCCGTAGTGAACGAGCGCGCTACACGACGTCGGGGTGTGGTGACCGTTGACGTGAGCTGTTGCGTGTGTTGACAGCCTGTCATAGGAATAGGGTTGTATCTGTTGCCCCGTTGTCCAGGTAGTTGTGTTGCGCAGCTGCACAGGCGTCTTGTCGTCAATGTGGCACTTCGTTGTGTTCAGTCAGTCAGTCAGTCAATCGGTCAGTCGGTGCTGCCAAGTTATCGCCGGCCGCACGTGTGTCTGCAAACCGTTCGCTGTCGTCTCATGCTCTCGCCCTTTCAATGTGGGGCACATCCAGGTAGTCCTGATGCTATGATGTCGTCCTGATGCTATGATGTCGTATGCATTTACAACTATTTCCGTTTGGGTCTATGCGCTGTCGTTCCTGAGCCTAAGCGGTACACGCAGCAGTGTGGTTGCTGCTGACTGTGACGAGCTGCTATTCCTAAAGCTCTACCTGCTTGGTGCGCATTCATCTGCTGGTGAACAGGAACGGGGTGCGTCGAAGGGTGTGATGGACGCACAAACGAACACAACGCTGTGAAGCGCGGGCGAGCGCTATTGATTGCTCTGTCCGGACTGACGGTTGCACGGCATGCCGTGTGTGGTAGGGTCTGCGTGGGTGCCGGTGTGTCTTGTTTACGTTAGGGGCTCGAGCGAGGCATCCTTGGCCGGCGTGCCAGCCTTTCGCGTACGCGTTTGTAGCAGTAGTCTGCGTGTTCATACCTGTCTTCTGCGGTACAGTATGTGGTGAGGCTGGCTGCCAGATGTACAGTTGTGCAGCCGTACAATTGCTCTGCTTGTTCGTTCCACATGTAGTCGGCTGGTTTCTCGGCTAACTTGATGTATTGGCTGGTTGTGCATTTACGTTCATGCAAATAATTCATGCGTGCCTCCATGCTGATGGGCCCTGTAGGCCATGGCACCGGCCGACCCTCTTGCAGCGGTGCGACGACAGGTAGAGGCAGAGGGCTGGCAGGTGCAGGTGCAGGAGGCTGAGCACGGGAGGCTGGCAGGTTAGACGCTGTGTGGAATAACGGTTTGGCTGAGTTGCTTGCTGTTGCGCGCGTTTAAATGAGGTGCGAGTTGCATCAATACGTCAGGATAGGGTTGCCAGGGGTGTTGGCAGCCACTGGTACTTGAAGTAAGGCGAGGTGTCGCGCTGTGTTTGGCACAGCTACGGTACGTACGTACCCAAGCTGGCAAAAGGGGAGTGCAGCAGTGCACAGCGTCAGGGGATCGTGCACCGTGCACAGCAACGTCGGAGCGAAAAGCGCAGCGAGCGGCCACTAAAGGCGTCTGTACTCATGGGCCGGCAGTCTGCCCAGCATTAGAGTGCCTATGTCAATTGGGTCACCGGTATCGCTACCGTCCTGCAGCGATGCCAACGGTTTGCCGACGACACTACACGGCCACCCACGGGTGCTCCGCTGAGCAGGTGTGGGACCTATGGTCTTGCCGGTCATGTACGTGCAGACCTGTGCAGTATGGTGTTGGTTGTGGATGCATGGATGTGGTGTACGGCAGAGCATTGCATGCCCTGCAGGGGAGCTCCCCTGAAAGCCATGATCGCCTGCGCCTTGCGTTGTAAGCTAATAAGTCGTTCTGTCGTGTCAGGTTGATCAAGCAGCAACGTCATGAGCCGTGCCTGATATACCGTGCAGCAGCACCGGTCCGCTAACCAGCTGGTCAGCATTGCAAGGGTTACAGCGCGAGGGCCAGCTGCCCGTTACATACTGCGGCCCAAGTCAGTCAGTCCGTCAGCGTCAGTGTAACACAGCGCTTCTCTCCTGCGCAAGTGCAACGACCCGTGTACAAGCCGAGGGCTCAAGGGTCTCCAAATCTGTTGTGAGTTGCGCTACCATATATAGAAAGCAACACCTCTCGAACCCACATGCAGTCCAAGCCACGATAAGTGCGCATCCTGTTGTCGATGCCGGCAGGTGCCGGTCGCAGCTGCAGCGCAGTTGCAAAGACCTGCAAAGACTGCCATGGAGAGGCCAAGCGCCGTACCAGATACCGGTACCACTGGACCCTGCACACGGACGCAAACGGGCATAGCTTGCAGCGCCCGACGTGCACGCCAATTACAAGGCCTCGACCGTGGCACCAGCTGCCGCATACAGAGCGTGAGCGTCTGAGCGAGTTGATCAGCTGCTCCGGGAACGCCTGGGGAGCGCCCTGGCTTAACCCGAGGACCTGGGGGCTAGGGCCCTAGCCAGCGTGCACCAGCGCGCACCAAGCGGCCCACATACAAGGCTGCGTATGTACATGCGTGGCCCGTTAGCAACCCACGCCGTTAGCTACGGGATATACAACATTTATGCACTTGATGCAACCGACACTCGTTCAACCCAACCTGCTGCCCTCAACCCGATCTGCCCTCCAGCCATCCAGAGTACCCGGCTGCCAAACAACACTCCGTCACTCTCATGCATGCGTGCCCTCCTGACTCCAGCCATGCTACAACACCTGCAAAGCTGCTGCTAGCGCATCGCACAGCTGTGGGCCGTGCGTGCCGTTGGCCTCCACCACGCACGGCCCACACTTCCACCCTCAGCCACACACCTCGCTTACAGCCCGAGCCTGCCTCGATGTTTGCTTCTAATCGCCGGCATGCCACTCGCTTCGCCCTCTACTAGTACCTGCTTGTTAGTTGATATGCTACTGTGTCCCCGCAACTGCATCGCTATACACTTCCACCCCGCTAGCACCAAAAGGAAAGCACTGGTCGCCGCAACACAGCAGTGTCAGCAGCCCTGCAGGCCTACACCCATCCATCTCCTGCCTCAGTCCGCCAGGCAGGCCTTGAAGCTGCTGGTCAGCTGCTCCCGGTCCAGGTTGCGCCCAATGAACACGATGCGGTTGGTGCGCTGCTGGCCGGGCGCCCACGGCTTGCCCACGCCCTCGCCGCTGCTGGCGAAGCCCATCAGCATGTGCACGCCCTGGAACACGAACCTGTGTGTGGGCAAGACGTGTACGGCAGGGACAGGGTTACGCGGCAAGGGCGGGGTCCGGGCACGGCATGGGCCCGGTCGCGAGGTCGGCGCAGCAGGTAGGGTCGATGAGGTCTACAAGTATTCCACTGGCTATAAACGGTGCGGTGATAGGGCAGAGTCAAGCTGTGCACGTGTCCCAAAGAGAGAGCGCCACGCGTTATGTTCCCACCGCAGGATCAACAACCAACCCATTCAGCTGTCGTTGCGGTACCGGCACGTGGCAACCCTCAGCTAGCCGCTCACTTGTCGTCGCTGCCCTTGACCGCCAGGATGCCCTTGGAGCGGAACAGGTCGGTGCCCTTGTCGCGCAGCAGCTTGCTAAGCCACGCGTTGAGGCGGTCCATGTCCATCTCGCCCTCCAGGGTGATTCCCACGCTGGACACGGAGGTGTCGTGCTGGTGCTCGCCGTCGCCCTGTGCATGGTAGGCGCACGTGTATTAAGTGGTGTGGGCTAGCAGCAGCAGCGGCGGTGTATGCTGCAGTTGCCCACGCTGGACACAGAGGTGTGCAGATGTCGTGCTGGTCGGTAGTGGCCATCGCCCTAGGGGGTGCCTTCAAAATCTGGGTCGGGTGTGAGCTCCGCTGCTGTGCATGTGCAAACGAGGTCCAGCCAGGCCCGGATCCTCCCTCCTGCCACCCATGCCTTCGGTGCGTGCAGGTGCGTGCCTTGCAAATCCATCTCCGAGTCGCTTCCTGCTGTGCGAAAAGGATTAGTACCGTACGATGCTGGCTCCAAACGTGCTCCCTGGCGCACCCACCGACAGGAAGTCCGGCTCCTCCTCCAGGATGCGCTCCAGGCTGAAGGCCTTGACCCCCAGGATGCGGGCCAGGTCCACGTTGCTGCGCACCGTCTCAATGATCTCGGCGCCGCCGTTGAGCGCCTGGTGTACGTGCGCGTGAGCGTGGTTGATGAGGAAGTTTAGGGTGCGGTGCGGGGCAGTGGGAGTGGCTGGCGTGGGAGAACAGCGTAGCTGTGGTGTCTAGTCATACACCAGCTCCTCGGCGAAGTGCGTGTGGGTGCGTGGGCAACTAGTGCAGCGGCAACAGGAGAGCGTGAGCGCCGTTGTTGTGGATGCGACGGGGGCTGTAACGAAGGAGTAAAACCCACGACGCTGCGTGTGACGCCCTGCACATTTCTTGTCAGCGGCCAGGAGTCCTCGGCCTCTGCAAATTCAGACCTCATGTGGTTTTTTCCCATCCTGATCTCGGATCCGTTTTCCGTTTTGCAAACGGCCAACTGGACAAAAAGATACCGGCCGTTTCTCGAAAGTCAGGCGACCCGTGGGTCCCAACTGCCAACTGCTGAACCACAGCCAGGAAGCGCACGTAGAATGCACGAACGGAAAGCTTGTGACGAGAGCTGTCGAACGGCGTGTCTCCCAGCGCAAACAGCCCAGCCCCTGGGGAGATACACCCTCCAGAAGATTCCGGACCGGCGGCGCCGGCCCCCCCCCCCCCCCCCCCCCCCCCCTCCCTCCCCCCCCCCTCCCCCCACCCCTCCCCCCCCCCCTCCCCTTCCTTTCGTTCTGTATTATTCTTGGTTGA
>VFQN01001647.1_pt1 | contig 36653 bp, 57 predicted proteins | sample 3512371 | NCBI WGS metagenome assembly VFQN01 (sample SAMN10412370, study PRJNA504923) | tailings metagenome | isolation source: Replicate 2 from Balatoc abandoned mine | place: Philippines: Itogon, Benguet | collected 2017-08-28
CAGATGAGTGTGAGGAGGGTGGTCAGATGAGCCCAGAGCCCACCCCCAGATGAGTGCAGCAGGGTGGTCAGACTCGTACAATGGCAGCCCCGTGTGCATACTGCGGCACGCCCGTGCTTGAATTTTATAAATATGAGTGACACGCTCCGCGGCCATGTGAACCCCTATGTCATCCCTCTGGTGCACCTGGGTGTACTAAACAGCTCGGGGCCACCCAGCCTGGGCCAACAACGACCCACGCCGTCACTTGGGTCACTGCAGTTCTGCAGGCTTAGTGGGGCTTACAATGAGCAACGCATAGAGGTGTGATCAAGCAAGGCATAAGGGCCAGGAGCAGAGGCCAGGAGTTAACCATGGGTCACGGCGTTCTCCGTTGACGTGGTGCCCGCCAAGCCATAACGCGTGTGCACACTGTTGCAAACCAACACTGGGCAGGGCCCCACCGGCCACCGCACGGAATGCACTATGACAGTGTTTGCCAAGCCTCAAACTCTTGCGCAATCAATACAGCTGCTCCCTTTGCAGCAGCGCAAAATGCAGTGCATTTAAGGCACTCCTTGCCGCAACCCAATGAGTGGCCGCTAGGCTAGGCTAGGCTAGGCTCCCGGCAGCAGTTGCTCGCTGGGAGTGGTTCGCCGTACTGTACAGCAGCAGCAGTGGCACGACGTGAAGGAACTGGAGGCGAACCTGTAACCCAACAAGGAACGACATGCAAATGCATGACGGTGCCCTCAGGCACCCTGCACCACAGCTGGGTCCACAAACCGTGAGGGTAAGACCTCCAAGCTCCGTACGGCTGAGGAGAGGCAGGTCCCGCAAGCAGTAGCATGCTACGCGTTCTGCAAGCCAGTTACTTATGGCACGCTGCGGCCACAGACCCCGCACGCCGCAGGCGTGAGCCCCAGAGGAGCTCCGGGTGAGCCATTTCCCGTACGCACGCCCTGCGCGCTGCCTCGCTCCCGGTGCATCGCGGCGGCAGTGCAAAGTTCACTGTGTCGTGGACGTCGATGCGCTGCGGGACATGTGATGTGTAGGATCCCTTCCACTCCGACAACGGCGAAAACGTCACAGGATAGTGCCCACCGTGTCCTGTACCATGTGTGACGCGCGTAAGCCAGCACCCCATGAGCCATGCCCTGAAAGTCCCAGGAGGCTTCGGAACCCAAACCATGCCGTCATGTGTGGGCACGGCCACCAAAGCCGTGCCCACACCGGCACAAAGCAAGCATGAGACGCCTCCAGCGCCGAGACACTGTCTCCACAGACCTTTCGTTCTGCTAACCGGTGCCTCCACCGAGGGGTTGGGGCGAGGGCCCGGGGCTGCCGCCATGCGCAGCTGGGGCCCGCCTCCGAAGCCACGCGCCAGCCAAGTACGCCCCCCTTGCCCGACTGCAGGCTCCATGCTAGCGGGAGCTTTCAACCCAGAACGTGAATGTCTGGCCCCTGCAAGCCCACGAGCTGTTGCTGCATGGGGGCCCTGGCTGAAGCCGCACGCCAGGCAAGGTAGCACGTATGACATGCCCCCTTATGCTTCGGTAGGCTCCGTACTAGCAGGTACTAGTGAGGCCTTCCAATCCAGGATGTGGAGACTGCAAGAGGCCTGCTGTTGCAGGCTGACGAGCTGTAGCTGCACGGGGCACCGTGACGGGGACCCCTGACTGGGACGGTGTGACCGCCACCCAATAGCTTCTCTGCCGTCAAGCAGATCAACGCAGTGCGTCCTAACGTCTGTCGCGCGCCTAAAGCTGCTGGGTGCACCAGAAGCTGTGCTGGAGGTTGCTGTGCAGCGCTTGGGGGAAGCAGCAGGTCCGGAGTGGTGGCACAGAACTCTGAAAACGCACATTGCTCGTTCGCCGCGACAACCACTACGTATGGCAACTTTGTTCCGCACAGTGTCAACAAGAAATAAAGGCACGGGATAGGAAAGGGCAAAAGACGGGTGATTGTCGTTTGCAACCTGTGTGCGCAGCTCTGCGGTTCTGGTATATTGCAGTAGAGGAGAAGAACAAGTGTGTTTTTTTAGGTTGACTGGTAGCGTCAAGAAATTGGCATGTGAGGCCCGGCAATGGGCATGGGCCGCACGGCAGGGTGGGACTTTGTCACAGCTCGCGAACCAGACCACTCTCTTTCAGCAGGGGTTTGCTGCAAGCCACGACCATGGCCAAGCCCGCCAAGTTCATTGCACGCGGCATCACGGCCGAGGGCCGGGCCAAGACCTACAAGTGCGTCGCCTAGTGCCGGCGGACACCGCCCTTAGCCTTACTTGATACACATCGTCAAAATATTAGTATACATATGCTGAATTCAATAATGGTAGAATCATTTGGTAGGGTGGCGGCGGAGTGGGGGCGGGGAGTTGGCGCATGCTAATTTGGGTCTGCCGGCGCTCTTTGACTGCAGGCGGAGGGCCCTGTTCGCTATCAAGAAGAAGAACGGTGGCAAGTTCCCCACTCACCCCAAGAAGGCCGCAGCTGCTGAGGCCGCGACTAAGGCCCCGCGCTTCTACCCCGCCGATGATGTGCCGAAGCCTCTGGCGCACAAGGCGGTTCACAAGCCCACTAAGCTTCGCAGCAGCATCACGCCCGGCACGGTCCTGATCGTGCTGGCGGGCCACTTCAAGGGCAAGAGGGTCATTTTCCTGGGCCAGCTGCCCTCGGGCCTGCTGCTGGTGACCGGCCCGTTCAAGCTGAACGGCGTGCCGGTGCGCCGCGTCAACCAGGCGTACGTGATCGCGACCAGCACCAAGGTGCAGCTGCCGCAGCTGGACCTGTCGAAGTTCACGGACAGCTACTTCAAGGCTGTGGAGAGCAAGACGAGCAAGAAGGGCGAGAAGGAGTTCTTCTCGGTCGCGGACGCGAAGAAGAAGGAGCTCAGCCAGGACTACATCGCGAACCAGAAGACCCTGGACGCGGCCATCCTGCCATCGCTGTCCGCTGAGCTGAAGGGCTACCTGTCGACCCGCTTCACGCTCAAGGACGGCGACCGGCCGCACCTCATGAAGTTCTAAGCGCGCTGCAGCAGCAGGGGCAGGGGCAGCAGCTTGGCGTTTCGCCGGGGCCCACCCACCGGGGCCGTGGGGATGGCCAGGGATGGCTGTTCCCGCAGCGGCGGGGCATGCGGCGGGCGGTCGCGTGGCGGGAGCCGCTGTCTGGAGAGCCTGACTGCGGGAGTGGTGGAGTGTGTAACGTCAAAAGGTGCTGAGCTTCTGTGTCTCGACCGGAACGTCACCGGCAGCGGTGACAGCAGCAGCAAGCGGCCGAACAGGCGCAGTTGCAGCAGCTGAGCAGCCGAAACGGCAGGGGCAGCAGCGCCAGCACAGACGCAGCTCGGGTAGAAGCAACCACAGCCCATAAAGCCAGTACGAGTGCCTTTATACAGCTGTTGTGATACTCTTTTAACGTGGCAGCAGCGGCAGCAGCAGCAGCAGGGGCAAGGGCGATTGGCGCATCGTCCATGGCGCCCACCAGGTATGGGACACCGTTTCGCACGTTGCAAGCGCTTGGGGCAACGGCATGGCACTGGCATACGCATGCACGCCGTGTGGCACTGCACAGACCACGGGCACGTTTGCCAGTGTGTGGTACCTGGAGCTGCGTCGCACACAGTGCAACTCTTGAACGCGGCCCGCCTCGTGGGTTAGGCGGTTGCCTGCTGCCGGCCGATAGGCACAACCACCCGACACTCGGTGCCTATATCACTCGGGGCACATGCATAAGCAGCACTCGCACGCATGCAAAGCACCATGGGCATGCACCCGAACGCTCTGTGCGGCACGGCAAGCAAGGCGCCACGTGCGCACGCTTGGCTAGGGGTTGCATGTGGGAGCGTGATATGGCGATGCGTGTCGGGGCTGGGGGCTGTGACGGTGGTGGCGGTGGGCGGGTTGGGGGACGCCTTGACAGCTGGCTGGGCGGCGGCGGCAGCACTCCGTTTGGGCGGGAGCTATGGTGCAGCTGCCGGCGGCGCATGAGCCCTACGGCTCAGGAGTGGCCGCTATAGCTGTCCCCTGGGCAGGAGGCAGCGGCGGCTAGCGAACCAGGCAAGGGGCTGCATTCGCGCACTGGGGTTAGGCGTCGGGACGTGCTCCTTGCCTCGGCGCGCTGGGCGTTGGGTAGGGTGGGGAGTGTTGTGGTGGCGTTGGCAGCGTTCGTGGGGCTCGGCGAGGCGGAGCAGGTGGCCGGGAGGGTGCGGGAGGGGGCGATTCCGGTAGTGGGTTGAATGACATGCGAGGCGGGCGGGTGCGTGCGTGCGTGGGGGAGTGGAGGGGGGGGGGCGTAGGGGGGCCACATGGGCAGGGTCGTCGGCGGGCGTTTAGCGTGCAGCGTGGCGGCGGACGGTGTGGGTGCGCGGCAGGTGCACGGGGCGGCGGCTCTGGGCATCGCTTGGTTGAACGCGTCACGTCGAGTGTGAGGCTTGTCGTGGGGCATCAGGGGACAGGAGGAGGTACGTTGATAGTTGGCCTGGAAAGTTCCCGCACTTGCACGGCGGCATACTGGCACTCACGCACGCACGGCCATATTCCACACGCCGCATCCGAACCCGCAGCACCGCACACTGCATTGCCGTTGCCGCACCACACAGCGTCGCACCGCAATCTTTCGCCCTTTCCCGTGTGGCGGGGGACGGGAGAGATGTGCAGCAGTATTCTGTCAGCCAACACGACCAAGCAGCCTCACCTGTCAGCAGCAGCAACAGCGGCATGACCTGTTGCATGCAGGTGCAGACGCGTAAAGGTCGACAGCAGCCCTCAGTGTACGACAGTGTACGTGGAAGGAGTTGATACTGCAGCCCTCTGATTACGACATTGTATATGAGGGAAGGACCTGGAAATTTGCGACAGCAGCACAGCACTCTGCGTATCTCTGCATACGACAATGCATACGTATGAAAGGAGGGCCTGGAAAGCTAAGCACGCCGGCAGCAACGCTGCAAGTACTGTACGACCTTGGCTAGGCAGGTGATCCACGTCACACCTTAGGCTCCCGTACGCTGTCAAAGCAAAGTATTGGGGCGGCGCATTTCAGAACGTCTGCGGCTGTTAGGAGAAGAGGCACACCTGTATAATCACGGGGGCACCTGTTTCACATGCACGCCTACACTGCTGCAGGTGACACCAGGCGACGAAGTGTTAGCTGAGTGAAGGCTGAAGGGCTTGACCAATGTCCCGTTCCGTGTAGTCCAGTATACCGTAGTCCGTACCGCGTGCGAGGACGGGCACATGATAACGCTTCAACAAGAACAATAGAACATGCATGGTTCATTGTGGTGAAAGCGCTTGAAACAAACGGTATACGCGACATGCGTGCATAAGGATGACTCATATGAGCTGATGTGACTCTGGTGCAGGGGAGGTGCTCTGCTCTGGTGCCAACCACTGCCAGGTTCAACAGGGGGAGCAGGGGGCGGTTTTACGGCATCAGGCGAAGATGTGGGCCTGGTAGCTGTTACACGTGAAGCCATCCTATCCGCAAAACAAAACTTGGCCCCTGGCAACTTGCAGGGCATACCGGTAGCTACCACACAGGCATACCGGCGGTTCCTGATATTCCGTCCTGCGCGCCTCTCGTTCCCGCATACTCGGTACCTCAGTACGGTACCGTACCTCCCTCAGACCACCACTCACACCCACACTTTGCAGCTGGGGCTATATGCAAGATCAGGCAGCAAAATCACTCTGCAAGTTGAGGCGGAAAGCGGCCGCAAGGTCGTTTTAACATTCAACAAGCTACAAGCGAAGGTGCGACCACAACAAGCATCATGCTCCTGTAACAAATGCGCTATCATTATCATGTCACGACTACACCTCCCACTGACAGCAAAGCAAAAGAAATATACTTAGGGAATTCACCTGAAAAATCCTGTGGACCTGCCGGCCAGAGGCCCCAGCGTCCGGCAAACACATGTGGCTCAGCGTGAGGGCGGCACGAAAGGCGTGTCTGGCAGACACGTGGCTAGACGTGCACAGCAGCCGTACGACAGACCTTGACAGCCAGCGCCGCTCATATGCAAGACAGACTAGTTACCATGCACCAGTGGTGGCTGTGCCCCCGACCAATCACGATACAACACGTGCTGCTCCAAATAGAAAACCAGGTGCAAATAGAATCCTGCAAAACGTGAACCTGCAACCTTCCAATGAAATCAACCGGTCTTGTCTTCAATGTGTCCCCACGCACTAATACTTCGTTCAACGGCAGGGCGTCGTTAGCACGTCCTCCGGCCGTTCACAACTGCAGGACAGAATCTGTCTCTCTGTCGCTCCTTCCCTCGCAAACCTTCACTCCTGTCCCAGCCCCCCTGTCCAAAACTTTCGCGTCAGCCAAGGCCCCGCGACTGCGCAAGTGTTCAGTCCACCTCTTGCCACTAGTGAAACATACCTGCACTCCACCAGCTCTCACCGGCCTCCTAACCAAGCACGCCCACCGCCGCTCCCCAGCCCCCCGCTTCTGACCAACCAACCAACCACCAGCAACCCTTAATACGGCACACACTTGAACCCACCGATCACGCCCCGGCAGAAGGGACACAGCGCCGGCTTGAACGTGTTGAGCCGGCACAGCTCCCGGCTGCAGTCCGCACACAGGCGGTGCTTGCACCCCGTGATCACCAGGTTATCGGGCTGGTCGAAGCATACGCCGCACACGCGGTCCCCAGCCTCAGAGCCGGGCCGCGACGACGCCTTACGGAATAGCGAGCCCACCGCGCCCTGCTGCGCCGCCGCCGCTGCCGCCGCGTTGGCGTTAGCGGCTGCAACAACCGCGGCGGCGGCGGCGGTGGAGTCAGCGGCTGGGGGCGGTGCGGTGGCAGTGAGGTCAAGGGATGGCGCTGCCGCTGCCTGCTGCACGGCGGCGAAAGCACTGACTGCAGTTAATGGCGAAGGGCCGGGGGACGAGGGAGGTGGAGCCACAGCGGGCGCCGCGCTGGCAGCCGCTGACGCGCCAACGGACGGCGCCTCCTCCAGCGGCTGCTCCGCCAACGCCGCAAAGGCACTGACGGAGGTGGACGCACCCTCGCCGGTGGGCGTAGCAGACGACGGCGGCGATGGCGGCGGCGGCGGCAGCGCCACGGCCGCCAGGCCCCTGCTGCTCCTCCCCGCTCCGCCATCCCACGTCACCCGGTAGTGCCCCTGCTGCTGCTCCCCCTGTCGCACCTCCTCCGCCTCCCCTGCCTTGGCCTCCCCTGCCCCCAGCGCCGTCACCGTGACAGCCCCCCGCACCGCCAGCGCATGCGCACTCAGCGGCACCTGCTCCGACCGCGTCCGCGCCATGAGCCCGCCCCTGCCAACGCTCCCGCCCAAGGCCCCCGGCACCGCGCCAGCCCCTGGCCCCGCTCCTCCCGCGGCCGCCGCCACCGCCTGCGACAGCTCCCCGTGCTCACGGAGCAGCTCCTGCAGGTCCAGCCCCTGCGTCAGCTGCAGCAGGCGCGCGCGGCGGAGTAGCTGCTGCGCCTGCGGGTTGCCGTCCGCCAGCGTGGCCAGCTGCATCAGCTGCTGCAGCGTCCCGTCCACACCAGCCGCGTGCACCAGCGGCACCGCCGCCGCCGTCGCGCTACCGGACACGCCGCCGGCACCGCCGGGCAGCACAGGCACGGAGGCCGCGGGGAGAAGGGGAGATCCCTGCACCAAGCCCTGCACGCTAGCACGCTGCTGCTGCTGCTGGCCCTGCAGTTGCGAAGGCGCATCCGTGCTGCTGCCAGCTACTGGAGAGTTCCGCAGCAGGCCGCCAGGCGACACCGCGCCCACAGCAGAGGCCGACGGGCGGGTAGGCCTCCCGGCAGAGCTAGGCGCCCCCGCCACGGACGCATCGTGCACGGCCACCACCCCACTCCCACCGCCTGCGCCCACGCCTGCGGCAACGGACCTGTCCGTGATGGTGAAGCCAGCGGCCGGCCGCACCGGGCTGACCGGCGTGCCCTGGTTCGGCGGCTCGCTGCGGGTGGAGCCGTCGGGCAGGAGCGGCTGCCCAGCGCCGCCGCGCCGCCAGAAGGCCAGCGCGCCGGCGGCGCGGCTGGCGCGGGACGCCATGGGAGAGTCCACGCCCGTGCGCAGCGGCGAGCCCGCGCGGGGGGCGTCCGCACCCGCCGCCGGCGCGCCGGTGAGGGAGCGGTGCCAGGGGCGGGAGCTGGTGCCGACGGGGGAGTCCACGCGGGTGCTGGCGTTGGCGGCGGCGTCGGCGGCGTCGTGGGGGTGCAGCGCCAGGAGGATGTCGTCCAGGTCGTCCAGGTGGTCGGTGTAGCCTGCGTGCTGCATCTGCTGCTGCAGGGAGTGCTGGAGGTCGGGGTCGTGCACGGAGCCGCCGGGGACGCTGCCGCCGGCGGTGGCCAGAGCGGGGGTACCTGTGGCGGCGGCGGCGGTGATGGCGGCGAACGCGGCGTTGCCGGAGGTGACGGTGGCGCGGCGCTGGACGCTGCGGCTGGCGGCGGAGGTGAGGAGGGTGCGGAGGCTGCGGCTGCGGCGGACGGCGACGGTGGGGCTGGAGGTGGAGGCGGCGGAGGGCAGGGCGCCGCTGGGGGCTGCTGCGCCAGCGGTGGCGGTTTGCGTGCCAGCGGAGGGCTGCGGGCAGGCGGGGCCGGATGGAACAGAGGCAATGTAAGGTAACATGCGTAAAGGGTGGTCTCGTACCGGCACTACTACCCGCTTGTTGTTACGACAGGACTTGTTCCTGTGCCAAAAATTTGCATTTCACAACGCGTATGTGCTGTGCACATGAACGACGGGCGCCGACCTTCCCGTCCCTGGGGGCGCCTCACCTTGTTGCCGCCCAGCCTGGTGCGCGCGAAGACCGACAGGCTGCCCGACGGCGGCCGGTCCAGAGTGAAGGACCGCCCCGCGCCACGGGGCGCCGCCGACGGCCCGGCGCCGCCGCCCTGCACCCCCGCCGCCGCGCCGTTCGCGCTGCTCGACCCGCCGTGCTGCCGCTGCGCTGCTTGGAGCAGCGGAGCCGCAACGTCACCCTGCTGCTGTTGGGACGACTGCACCGACGAGCCGCTGTCGTGCTCGGCGGCCGCGTTGGAGGAGCTGGCCGCAGCCGCGGCAGTCGCTGCTGCTGCAGCAGCTGCCGTGGCCTGGTTGAACGGCTCGGCAGCGAACATGGCAAAGGCGGACTCGGCGTGGCTGAGAGGGCTGTGCGGTCGGGCGGGGATGGCGGGTGTTGCGGAGGAGGTGGTGGCGGGCAGCGGCACAGTGGCGGCGGGCGTGAGGCCGGCGGCGGCGGTGAGGAAGGAGCTGATTGGCGCGGGGGGCAGCGGCAGGGCGGTGTTGGCCTTTTGCAGCCTCTGCGCACCGTCCTGGGTCATGTGAAGGGTAGGGGTACGGGGGGCCCGGGACTTTGGTAATGCGCAAGCGCATGGCCTGCTTCAGGGCTATGCACTACTATTTAGGCGAGCACTGGTGCACATGGATTCGCTGACATATAGTCACAGGGCCAGCGGAAATGCACACCGATGCGGCAGGCCCTGCCGTGCGCGGTAATGCTCGTGTCCCCCTTCCCCCCACAAGGCGTCACTTCAAACGAGTCTTTACTCCCACCCCTCCCCTCATCAGGCAGGGGCAAGCAAGACAGCTCGGCCCCTGGCTTAGAGTTTAGGGTGACAGCGCAGACCGACCCACCTGTGCAGTCCCCGCTCCACCCACGGCTGGCCCCGGCCCCTCCGCCACCTGGCTGGACCCCGACCCTGAACCAGCCGACGGAGGAGAGGACTGATCGCCGCAGCTGCTGCCGCCACTGCCCGCCTCCTGTATGGGCGGCACATCCTTCCCGGCACCACCCCCACCCCCTGCCGCCGCGGCCTCCAGCGTCGCCCTGCCCGCCGTCGCCAGCTCCAGGGGGGTCCTCAGACTGCCCCTCTGCTGCACCTGTTGCTGCTGTTGTTGCTGCTGCTGCTGGCCCTGCGCCGTTGCATCTATCGCGCATGCAGACGCCGCTCCACCAGCCCGCACGGAGCCCTCCCGCGCCGCCACCGCCTCCGCCACCAGCGCCGCCGACATCGCCGCCATGCTGCCCGATGCCGTACGACTCGCCGTCCCGCCCGCCACGGCCGCCGTACCGCCCGCCATGCTGTTGATGGAGGCGCTCGCAGCCCCGAGCCTCCGCCCAGTGGCCATGGCGGCCACAGCGGCGTCTATGTCTGACACGAGCTTCTTCTGCAGCATGGTCGCAGCGAGTACGGACAGCTTGGGGACGCCGTACATGCGGGCCGCGGCCTCCATCTCGGCGGGCGACAGGATGAAGGTGAAGGGCACGTCGGGGTGGAGCATCTCTGCCAGGTGGTTGTGGTTGCGGCTGACGGCCACGTGGTACGGCAGTTGGCGGTTGGCGTTGACGTGGCGGCGCGGGTCTCGGCGGCGCCGGTGGTCGCCGCCGGTCGGCGCGTCGGCGCCCGGGGGCACCTGGTTCTGGACCTGTCAGGAATTATCGAGTTGCAGTTGGGAGGGGCGGGTGAGTTCACGCATTGCAGTCAGGCTGGCTGTAAAGCTTGCACAAGCGAGCCAACCGGTGGAGCACCCACGGACGGTGGCTCATTACGCGGCCATCCAGGATGCCCCGCGCACCGCCCCTATGCGCTCCCTTTCTACCCACGAAAAAAAGTCCCTGCCCCTGCCCCTGCCCCGCCTCCCCTCCTCCTTACGTATGCGCTGAGCAGCAGCTTGACGATCTGCGCGTTGCCCTTGTGCGCCGCCAGGTGCAGGGGCGTGCACTTGAGGCACGACACCACCCAGTCGGAGCCGCACGCCACGTTGCGGGACGACAGGCTGGCGTCGTACGACACCAGCGCGCGGATGGAGGACGTGCTGCCCGCCCACACAGCATAGTGCAGCGGCGTGTAGCCAGAGTCGTTGCAGACGTCCACCAGCCTGTTGTTATATTGTCGGGAGGCCGGAGTTGTGCACGTGGTTTAAACACAGTCGCACGGACGTAGCAAGGGCACCAGGACGTGTTCCCTTCCAAGCCATGGCACGCGCCGCCTGCCATGCGTTGCTGCCTGGTTGAGGAGTCCCAGGCCTCCAAATGCAGCTGCGCTGAGCCAGCGCAACAAGGTGGCACTGTCCACCCCAGCGGACCCTCCAGCCGATGACACGCCAACTCCAAGCAGCCACCACCATCCTTATCATCCCACGATAGAGTATCCTGCCTACGCCCGCTCGCCCGCCCTTAGGAGCCCTTACTTGGTGCGCGACGAGTTGGGGCGGCGCAGCGCCTCGCCGGTGGGCGGCTGCACGTTGTGCGACAGCAGCGCCTGGATGCAGTCCACGTGGCCCATGCTGGCGGCGTAGTGCAGCGGCGTGCGGCCGCCTGGGGGGTGCCATGGGCGAGGACAGGGGGTGCGGCTGAAACTTTAAGACACGGAAGGGGGAACCCGTTCGGGTGTCTGGCGCGGGAAAAGCGTCCGTGCTGCAGCGCGGACTGGATGCCCAGAGGGTGGATAGGGCAGGGCTCGGCGGCTGCGGCTGCGGCTACTGCCCCCGCCGGCGGCCTGCTGCCCCCAGCGCGGCATTGCACCACACCGCACCACGTGCACCCACACTTGTGAATTGGCCAAGGTCCGGCGCGCGCTCGCCCTGCCACCGGCCCTGTCTAAAGCCACCAGCCTATAACCACCACACCATCCCACCCCATGTGCACCCACCCAGCTCGTCCCAGGCCCATGGCGTTGCGCCCAGCTGCAGCAGCAGCTTGGCCACCTCGGCGTTGCCGTAGATGCAAGCAATGTGCAGCGGGGTCTGGCAGCGGGCATCCTGGGTGGAAGAGGGGCAGGGGCAGAGGGGGCAGGGGTAGGAGCAGGGGAGGCATGTCGGCATCCAGCGGTCGGCCCTGGAGCGCAGGCGTGAGGTGCATCACTGCAACACCAGGACGGTAATTCCTTGGCGTGTAAGGCGCACAGCACTGGAGTCGGATAATTGTGCAAGGGGTTGTGGAAAGTATGATGGTGCTCGTTCTGTAGAGTCAGGCCAGAGGCTACAGCAGGAACGCCTCACATCTAGCAGCACCGTATGTCTATGCCCCCTGCGCACACCTGCAAGTTGGCGAAGGACTTGAGGATGGCCTCTGTGGAATGGCCCATCCTGCATGGCGGTGGTGGCAGGCCATGGGGAAAAGTGGGGCATCCAGCAGCGCCTAGAGAGGTGCAAGTGTGAACGAGGGGGCCGCGGCGTGCTGCGAAGGTGCCGGGTTGATGGCGCAGCACGCTGGTGCATACTCACACCACAACACAACAGAGGCTTGTGATAGTGTGCTGCAGATACTGTCACGTGCAACAGTATGTACCATTGCGCACGCCAAGGCTTTCGCGTAAGGTGCGACAAGGGGCAGCGCCTGCACGCACCTGAGCAGCTTGGACCATTTCTCTGGCCCCGCTGGGTTGAGACGAACAGCTTCCACCACCGTCTCCAGTACGTCTACCCTCCCATAGCGAGCCGACAAGTGGAAGACGCTTTGGCCGTTCCATGTCTGGGCTCTGTAAGCAAACTCGACGTGGCGCAACACCGCCTGCGTTTGTCATGACAGGCACACCGACGGGCACGGTTGACGCCCCGCAGCGACTGTTGAGCAGATATATGCGACACAACATTGGTGCATCCATCCGCTCTACTAGCTTCCTGCATTTGGTAAGGGTCATATGACACCGTGGTGCGGATAGATGCAGCACTCGGGTTCTCCAAGTTCTTATATCAGCATAAATTGAAAACCAATGGTGTAGCATTGCGTACGCGCGCTGGCTGTCCACCTCCCCGCCAGGCCAGTACCCGAGCCAATTCTCGCGGCTTGCCTGCTGAACAGCGGTGCAGTCGCCATCCTTAACAGCTTTGAGGAAAGCTGCCTCTTCCCTGCCGGCTTTGGTGCATGCCTGGCCCATCCGCGCGCAAGTTGAAGACCGTCACCGACGTCCCTTGCGCAAAGAGCAGCGCCTTGTACAACGGTTTTCTACGCAGACAGTGCATGACAGTAGATCTGCATTTGTCCAGGCTGGCACGACATGCTGAAACGGTGGGAGGCAAGCCAGGGTCTGAGCGTGGGGTCTGAGCCAGGGTCTGAACTCTGGGGACTATGGGTGAGCTATGGAAGGCAAGGTTTGCACAAATGCTCAGGAATAGTATTTCACGCGGTTGAAGGCGGTATCATGCTGATCATGACTGAGCAGGTGGTTGGTTGGTTTTTTGGATACTGCTCCGCGCGAAGTGAAAGCGCCGGACTAGAGATAGAGGGCTCATCTTTTAAGCCTGTTACCCATAGACTGTATCGTGCTCTTGTGTTGGGGTTATAAGGTACCGGTACTGTTGGCGTGGCGGCATGGAGGGCACGTCTGGCAAGTGGCTGGGCTGGCCTTTTTGTCGCAGACGTACCTGTACGTAGAGAGAGCAGGTGCAGAGCTGCAGACGTGGAGCAGGCCTGTTTACGTCTGCTCCCAGTGCATGGGTTTCCTGCCGCATTAACTACCGACGTTACCATACGCTACGCACATGCACTGAGGCTGTGCAACCTCACCTAGCGTCCCCTGCCCCTGCCACCTCCCCTGGCGCCTGGACCAGCTCGTGCCACGCAGCGCCAGTGCCATCCCCAGGGAATGCACGACCCACTTGAAAGCGCCCATAGACGAATACAGATCGCCTTGCGGATATATATTCCACGTTTCCGTGGTGTACTGAAGAGCGTGACAGGCTGCAGTTGGCTCAGTGCGCCGTAGCACGCCGCCTTACATGCCGTACGGGCGTTCGGGGCTACGGAACCCCTACGTCCACCAATGGCAAGCCACACGCTTTGTAGGCTCCATCTCAAGTTGTACTCGCAAACTGTGGTACGCTGACAGTCAATGCCCGCTTTGGCTGTGTCACCCATGTCACCCAGGGCCGCTCACCTCAACTCCCAACGGCGCCGCGGACATTGCAGAACTGGACGGGACCGATTCTAGTCCGCTGAATAGCACAATCAATTCGCACCTGCTAAACTGCTTACGGTACATAGTTTGCCTCCGGCAGCTATCAGTAGTAGCGTCGCCAGGCTGGACACATGCGCGCAAACTGCGCGGGCGCGAGACCAGATGAATGCGTACGTGGTGACAAATGTACGGCAATGAGAGGACTCCGACGGCTGGCGAAGCAGCATGTCCTTGCGTACGCGGGCCACCCGTGTGAGGCAGTCCAGTGGCGGCAGCGGGCCACCGCCTCATGGTCAGCAGCAGCAACAGCAGCAGCGGTGCCGGCGGACACCCAAGCGTCTTTACCTGCTGCAACACATTCGAGTAATCGGACATGCTCATCCGCCGGCGCCCGGCTTTCCAGCTGTGTTGGGCCGGGGTCCGGAGGGCCCCCTGCCCTGGTGCGGCCCCGAGGCCACTGCCACCCTCGCACCTCCCTGTGGGGCCCCAGCCTCCATGTCAGCCGCTGCAGCAGCAGCGCCGCACAGCCCGCCAGCATATCAAGCTCGCAAGCAACTCATGACGCAACACCAGCACCGGCGCCAGCAGGGTTAGCAGCAGTGGAGGCACTGCCCCCGGCTCCAGATGCTCCCACCCGCGAGGACGAGATCGCTCGCCGCATTGCGTCCAGCCGCGCCCGCCGGGCCGCCCGCCTTTCGTACAACTGTCCCGCATGCTCGATCTCAACCGCCACGCCCGCCAACATGGCACGGCACGTGGGGGGCTGCTGCCCCGACCTTGTCGCCCCCGATGCGGCTGAGTGGGAGCGGGTAGGTTGGGCGCCTGAGCCTCAAACACCACAGTAAAATGCTTGCGGAAACGCACCTGCCTTGACATAAACGGCCATATTGCCCTGGTAACCCGTGGGACCTGCCGTACGCTGGTGTGCCAATGCCGTACAGCTAGACACGCTGCCACGTGGCGCGGCGCAGCACGACGCGGTGGTGGGGCTGCTGCGGGCGGCGGGGGCGCGGGAGATGGCGCTGAGGCGGCAGGTGCTGGCGACAGTGTTCTGGTGGGTGAGGGCGGCTACTTTGCTTGCACGGGCACATGTGGGTGGGCAAGACTGAGGGCAGTGCCACGCATGGGATGGCTGAGGTTCGCGCGTGCACAGTTGTAGGTGCAACTTTTTTGTCCTTCGCGTCCCACAACGTAACATATTTTTGTTTGTTAAAATTAAAGATGGCGCACTGGTAGGTGGTAACCTGGGACGATGCCATGTCCACTAGGACCGTGGCATCGGGTGGAGCCGTAACGTTCCCTACGATATGGCAGGCCTTGAACAAGGCCGGGCAGCATGGGCAGGGCAAGCCTTTTACAGGCCGAACCACTATCCGCCGTACTTCCCTGCCGTACAGGTCGGGCCCGCTGGACGTGGCCACGGGTCTGCCAACGCGGCTGGGGGAGCAGGAGGCGGCGGCGCGCCTGGGGCTGCCGCCCAAGAGGTGGGCGAGCAGACAGGGAGGGAGAGCGGAGGGCCTGGCAGGGGCAGCGGAGGCAGTCAGGATGACGGCCGGGATCAGGGGGCAGGGAGGGGCTTGGGAAACAGGATGGGGTCAGCTGGATGCGAGGAAGACGACAGCCGCTTTAGGGCGTGCTGTAGTTGTGGCGTGCTAGGGGCTCCCTTGCCCACAGTCCGCTGTCTCACCTCTCCCGGCGCACAATTGCACGTGAGTTACCGTTGTTGCTGCTGTTGTTCGCCAGGTTCGCGTCGCTGCTGGCGCGCGCCATGGCCTCCGTGCCGCTGGCGTCCGACCCCGGCGGCCCCCTGGACGTGGTGTACGAGGACCACCAGCTGCTGGCCGTCAACAAGCCTGTGGGGCTGCACACGGCGCCCATACACAGGTTCACAGGTGCGTGCGGGGCGTGCGGTGTCTGAGTACGGGGTGCTGTACGCACTGCCAGTACGCACTGCATGCGGTGGGCTGGTGGACTGCACACGGCGCCCATACACAGGTTCACGGGTGCGTGCTGGGGCGTGTGGTTACGGCTGGTTACAGGATACCGTCCTCGGTGAAAGGAAGGGTTGGCGTCGCCCATGCGGATGCTTGGGTCGGCATGGTGCTGGTGCGGTAGCGCACGGTAACGGTGTGCTAATATGCACCCTTGGGGGTTGCGATTTGCTTCGGCCGTCCTCTCCCGTAGTGAGTGGTGATGCCCTCCAGTGCCGGACGGCGGCCCCTGTGGCCTTGCCTGTGGCTGCCGCATAGGGATGGCACGGTGGCCGCACGGCATGGCCTTTTCGCCCCATCGTGGGCGCTCCTGTCACCCGATACAGCTCAACCTGCCTGCATGCGGTTTGCTAGTAGATTAGGGGTTGTGGACTGGCGACGCTTGGCCCCTCCCTTACTCCCCGTTCCCGCGTGCCCCAAAAGGCGGCTCGGTGGTCAACCGAGTGATCGCGTACCTCAACCGAGGGAGGAAGCGGTCGCCGGGAGAGGTGCGCCGCGGGAATGCAGGAAAGCAGAAGGGCAAACCGGTATTACGGTGCGGGTTGCCTTGTGCGTGCTGCCTGTTGCATCACAGTTAAAGCGGCTGTCAGGATACTGGTAGAGCTACAACACTGAAACCCTGGTCGCCTCGGTCGTACCGAGACACCCCCTAGGGGAGCGTCACACTGCTCAGCCCGCCCCCCGTCCTGGACCTTGGCGGGCGTACGGCGCCGCACGGCATCCCGGAGCTGCTGCCGGTTCCGGAGCCCTTCACAGACTCGTCCTCGTCTGACGACGGCGAGGGCCTGACGGACCGCCACCCTGCCGTACAGCTGGAGCCGTACGTACTGCACCGGCTGGACATGGTACGGCAGGATGGCGGTTGTTGTGTTATGGTGACCTAGGGCACGTGGTGGCCTGTGCCGTGCGTATGCACACCTGCTGGGGCTGTTACTGAACAACGGTTGCTGTCTAGGTGGCTGCATTGCTGTCTAGCTGGGTTGATGTCTAGCTCGACAGGGCGCTGCCGTGCACTAGCTCCCTACACCACGTGATAGCGCAGGCCTAGGCAGGCCGGCCCTACACATATCGCTGGACGTCCCGCTTGCTTCGCCCTCCACTGTTACATGCGACTGTGTCCCCGCAACTGCATCGCTACACATACGGTCTGTGTCGAAAGCTCGTGCTGCGCTTATTACCCCTCATCCTCCCTGCCACCGAACCCCCGTTTCCCCGCCCAGAACACCTCGGGGCTGCTGCTGTTCGCGAAGCGGCCCGAGGTGGTGGCGGGCATTCACAGGCAGTTCAGGTGCGGCGGTAGCTGCGGGTAGTTGACCGACCTCGCGTTTCACGGGTAGTGGCAGTCCCCTTTGCTGCTGTGTTGCTGCGTGCGGTTCCCCCTTCACACAGCGAACCCGCTTTGCGGATGCTCCTGCCTCGTGCAACCGCACTCAGCTCTTCTTGTGCTTCATAATCCTCACTTCTCTGCCTACCGCTTCTCGTATGCCCTTACAGCACAACACCAGCCACCCGCCACCGCCCCTGCCCGCCACCCTTATTGCTCTATCGTGACCCTTCAACAACCTCGATTATGTATCCCTCCCTCCCTCTCAGGGACCGCACCGTGGCCAAGCTGTACCTGGCCGCCACGGTGGGCAGCATGGGGACACAGCTGCAAGGGCCCGGGGTGTCGTACCCGCCTGGAGCGGACACCGAGGGCCTCTTCCACGTTGACGCCCCGATCGACCGCCACCCCTCCGTCCCCGTGGCACGCATGGTGGCAAGTACAGGTGGGCTTGGGCATTGCCAGGCTGACGGGTCGCGACGGTGCATGTGGGATTATACAACTATATTATTTCCAAAATATAATGTATGAGAGTATGAGATTTCTGGGGACACGCAAGCGTTGTTGCCATGGCCAAAGCGCAAGGCGGGGGTATACGGCATTCCTTGCGCAAGTAGCAACACGTTTGTCGCCTTGCACCTAGCCTGCCGGCCCCTGACTACCGTACCCCTGCTCATCTCCGCACACACATCCAACACTCGCCCCGCCGCGACCGGGTTCCTCCCCAGGCCCCGCCCACCCTCCCCCGTGTAGGAGAGCATTGCTTGCGTTACTAGGGGCACCGGTGTGCCAACCACTCCTTCACCTACCCCCTTGCCCCTCCCCTCCCTGCCAGGCAAGGAAGCTTCCACCAGCTTCGCCGTTCTGGCCCGAAGCCCCGCAGCCGACCTCAGCCCCGCCGCCGGATGGCAACCGGGCCTGCTCTTCCGCCCACCGCACGAACGCACCCCCGCCGCCGCCGCCGCCGCTGCTAGCAGCAGCGGCACCCACGCGCCCACCAGCCCGCCCGCCGGCGGCAGTAGCATGGACCAGGGACGGTACGACAGCAGCGGCGGCGGCAGTGACAAAGCGGTGTCACGTGGTGCCAGCCTGGTGGTGTGTGCGCCGCACACGGGCCGCACGCACCAGATCCGTGTGCACCTGGACCACGTGGGTCACCCCATCCTGGGGGATGACTTGTACGGCATAACGGTACGTCGCATGCCGTAAGTGTTCCTTTGGGTGCGTAGCTTTGTACGGAGTTGGAAGGGCAACTGCGGAGCAGGGTTTTGGGAAGCGAGTGTGAGGTCTAGTGCACAGGCCGGGGGGACATGTCCATACTGGGACAGCTTACTGGGAGGGGAATGGGCCAGCACAGCCACTTTACTGCTATTGTGCGCGGGAAGGGAAAAGGGTGTGGGGCTGACAGGATGGGACGGGGGCTATGGAGACATCGTTCGTGGACTTGCTGCAACTGGCAAGTCACCTGGCTATACCGTCGGAAGGCCCCTTGCAACGTGGATCATGCATTGGCCTGCACACGCGCGGCTACTGTCACGTGCCAGCCATCCAGCCTGTGCATGGTAATGCAATATCGAAATGCAAGCATGAAGGGCACCGCGGCATTCATCACACGCCGTTAATGTTGCGACTGCACCGAGTCCGTACCTGCCCCACGTGTCCCCCACCCACCCCTTCCCCACAGGGCCCGCTGCTGTCCCGCCAGGCCCTACACGCCGCCTGCCTGTCCCTGCAGCACCCGTTGACCGGTCAACGCGTCACGCTGTCCGCCCCGCTGCACGACGACATGGCCACGTGCCTGGCGGCGCTGGGCCTGCCCGTGCCTGACACGCGACACGTGGCACAGGAGTGGGGCGGGCGGCTCAAGGGGCCGGATGGGGGTCAAGGGGGATGCGGCGGGGGCAGGAGCGGGGGCAGGGGCAAGGGAAAGGAGGGCAGGAGGGGCAGGAGGGGCCAGGGCAACGGTGACTGCGGGAGAGGGGAGGTTGAGGGGCAGTGAAGCGAGCTGGGTCGATGGTATTGACGGTGGCTATGGGATGGGGAGTGCGGAAGGCAGGGGTGTGGGTAAGTTGCGGTGAGGTGAGATGGGGGATAGGGGATGGGGGACGGTAGCCGAGCTCACGGTGTTTTTTTTCCGGCAGTGAACCGTTACAGACTAGAAGGGACCAGGAAAGACACCTCCTGGGGACTCAGCCCGCAGGGAACCACCGCGGTGTGGACCTCGAACCAACGGTCATGGCGTGTGCGGCTTTGCCTGGGGCTTGCGATTGGTGTCTGTGGTGCAGTAATAGCAATGAGCAAGAAACGGACGGTGAGCTTTTGCAGCAGCGCTTGTGGAGTTGCGGACATCGGCGGGCGCAGCTAAGAGCTCATCCGGGGTTCAAGACTGCCGACATGCCGTACCGTACCAGTAAGGGACCGGAGGTGGGGCCCTCGACTAACTGCAGGTCTGTACCACAACGGGTACGAGCTCTCGAGCTCTCGAAGACATCCCGTCCAGCCCCCTAGTGCGTCAGAGCTGCACGACGTAATCTCGTCATTCTCGCTCGCATAGGGTGTGAGCCACCTGGAGACCTGGTGTTAGGTTCAGGCCATTGTTCCTTACGCAGGCCACAGGGTTACTGGTACGTGGTACCCCGCTTGAGTACCCAGGGGTGCACCCAGTGGGTAGGCAAGCCATCCCTGGCAGGTTCATCCGTTATGGTGCAGCGGGGCCAGAGTGAACACCTACAGCTTGCACGTCGTCCACGTCGCCCAGGTGACAAAATGGCCACGTACACGGCCACGTGCCTACGCCTCACAGACTCGCGCAACGCTCCCAATAACGTGCAGACTTACATCTATCCCTTGACAGCGAGGCTATGGCAAGAAGGTGACGGCTAGGGCTCGCGGCTGAACACTGGAACTGGCGTCCTGCCCTAACTGCATGACTACAGCGGTTAGCAGGCCGGTGCCAAGCCCAATGGACGCAAGGCACCCGCGGACCTATATTTTTGGAAAACTAATTCTTGTAGCACCGTGGTAGCATCGCAGCACCAATTGCAAGCTGAGTCCTCTTGCCCTTCGATTCCGCGTAAACACGAACGCCCAGCAGCATACCAGCAGCACTAGGTGACAACCCACGGCAGGTTGATGATACGGACCTCTACATAGTACAAGAAGAGACCCGTTGACTTGTCGTGAGCCGCGCGACAAAGGAAATACCCCGTAACAGGAGGCAGAGTGCCTCAGCGCCGCTCGCAATGGATGACGATGATGACCGCGAGTCTATCAAAGGCTTAGAGGAAGAGCTCGACGGGTCTATCGACGGCTCAATAGACCTCGGCGGTGACGATGATGCGCCCCCGCCCAAGACAGCAGCCCCTGCAGCGAAAACCCAGGCTGCAAAGGCAGCGTCACAGGACGATGACTCCCTGGGACTCAGCTTGAGTGGAGAGCCCAGCGGCCTGGGTGCCAAACCCGCGAGCAAAGCCGCGAGCAAGGCGCCATCGGTGGCGGGGGGCTCCAGACCTGCCCTTGCAGCTAAGCCACCGGCGCCGGCAGCCGAGGACTCCCTCGGCCTCAGCCTCAGCGGCGATGCTGACGTGGCAGCCTCCCGGCCAGCCAGCAGGCTCGCCAGCAGGTCACCCTCCGTGGCTGGCACCCGCCAAGCTGCTGCCTCCTCCCCGAAGCCCCCAACACCCGAGGACTCCCTAGGCGTATCCCTCAGCGGGGACCTACCAGGCAGCTCACCCCCGTCCAAGCCTCCCAGCAAGGCACCTTCCATGGCTGGCACTCCTTCCCCCTCGCAGCCTACCGCACCAGCCTCCGTCCGCCCAGCCTCCATTGCGCCTTCGGTGTCGGGCTCCGTGCGCGCCGCCCCCGCCAGCGCTACACCCCAGCCGGGGGCAGCTTCCGCCAGCCGCCCCGCAACTGCCGCTAGCTACCAGTCGGACGAGTACGATGACCTCCTAGGGTCCTCGGCAAAGAAGCTATCCATAAGCGGCGGCGGTGGCGGCGGCGGGGGTGGGATTGCAACTAACGGCGTGGCAACGCCGCGCGTGGGCTCCCCTGCCGTACCAACCGAAAACGGCGGCGGCTTCAGCCCCAACGCCAGCACCGCGTATACCCCGCCGGGAGGTGCCACTCCCACTCACCGGAGCCGCATGGGGAGTACGGCGGGCAGCATGTACGGCAGCGGGCTGCATGGCCCCGAGGCCACGGACTCACCGATCGCGTCCCGGGTTGGCGGCGTTGGTGGTGCTGGGGCGCGAGGCCGTACTCCCAGTACGGCAGGACCGTACGGCAGTGCGACGCTGGGGGAGGGCGGGCTGCTGTCCACGGGCAAGCGGAGCGACAAGGGGCGTAGACTGGAGCTCAACTGCGACAAGATCCCCACGCCCTTTGAGCTGTTCAGGCTGGTGGGTTAGCGGCTGGCGGCAGCGCGTGATGGCGAGCGCAGTTTGCGCTGCTGCCGGTGTGCCGGAGGGAGCGGGCATGGGCATGGGGTGGGACACAGGGCAGCACAAATGGGGAGGCCCCCGCCCAATGATGCCGCTTGACCACCAGGCAAAAGCGGGGCATCGGGGTGTCGCCATGGTCACATCTGCTCCATCCTCCAGGGGACCTTGGCCGCTTATGCAGCGGACGTTACACCAACCAAATACTTGCAGGCAGCCATGGCGCACGGCACATTGTTGCCTAGCCACGTCCAATCGTACCTCCGTTTCTCCAGCAGCTATAACTGCACCTGGCTTCCCGCGCCCCTGAACACGCTCAAAAACCGATCCCCGTCCCATTGCGCGACGCCCCCGCCCTTGCCGTACAGTACGACGCCGACGAGAGCGGCTGCGTGACACACGCCGAGTTCCTGCACCTGCTGCGCGACATGGACGGCCTGCCGCTGCACTTTGCACCGGACGAGGACCCCGAGCACGCCCTGGCCGTCACGCAGGCAGAGAGGTGGGGGAGAGGGGGAGGGGGAGTCAACCAGTTGTGTGTTCCTGGCGGATGCGTTCAGCTGGTTGCTGCCTGCACGTGCAGTGAGGCAGGCAAAGGGGTCAGGAGCTTGGCTTTTGGTTTGTTGCGTGTGCAGCGAGCCTGTCTGGAGAGTTGTTGGACGGGTAGGGGCTGGGGTGTGAGAGCAACGGGCATGGCGTCCGTGGAGCTCGGTGACTTGCTGGGTGTTGACTGGTTGCCGGGGTTCTGGGATTTTTTTTGTCGCAGGCATCACCGGCAGAAGGAGCTGGACGCGCGGTCGGCCCGGCTGGGCACGGCGCAGCAGCAGAGCCAGACGCGGGCGGAGGACCTGAAGCAGCTGCAGGCGGGTGGGGGCTGGTGGGGGTTGGTGGAGCTTGGTGGAGCTCGGTGGGGGCTGGTGGGGCTCGGTGGGAACTGCTGGTGGGGAGAGGACCTGCGAGGTGGGATTGAGGGCGAACTGGCGGTGCCAAGCCCCAGGGCCATACCAGTGACATAGGCCACTCATTTTACCGGGTACGGAGCGGCAGCGAGGAGGAGAGCGTGGGGGTCTGTCTGTTGTCAGGAGGTGCCATGTGCTGGGCGTCACACGCGTCGGGGGTACGCCTAAAACGTGAGGAACCGGGGCAGGAGGTGCCACGTGTTGGGCGTCACACGCGTCGGGGAGGCCCACGCCCTGGTGTGCTGTAACTGAGGGCTAGAGCACGTCGAATGAACTACTGCTTTGCAGCAAAGCAGCAAAACTCAGCGTGGACATTGGCAGCAAGCCTGCGCAACCTGTGCCACGGCGTTCGTACGTCTCTCGTGGCGTCTACGCGCAAGCAGCCTTACGTGTCGGGGCCTGTGACCGCGGATGTCTCGTACTGCACGTCATCCGCTGCAGGCTGAGGTGGACGAGATGACTAATGAGGTGGCGGCGCTGGACGAGCAGATCGCCCGCGCGCAGGCCGAGGCGCACGCGCTGGCCAACCACCCGGACCCCGAGGTCCGGGTCACGCACGATGTGCGGGCAAGGCGGACGCAGGTAACTGCCATGGGGCTCGTGTGTGGTGTGGGGCCGTAGGTGCAGCTGGGCGTTTAGAGTGTGGGGTATATGAGTCTGGGGTATATGGGTAGGGAGCGCTGTGGAGACTGGTAGGGAAGGTGAGCGGGGCAGCTGGGCGAGTTCTGTCCGGCGGGTTGGCCTTGGGGGCTGGCCATGCGCTGGATGACAGCAATTGTTATGTATGCCCTGGAGCGTACACAGGTTAGCTTGCCCTGTACGCCCTGCATAGGGCCCCTCGCGCGGCTGGGGACACCCCAAGGTACGGCCCAAACCCTTACCCCAACCCTGACCCCCCCACGCGCCCCCTCACGCCCCCAGTGGCGCAAGTACGCTGAGGCTGAGTTCACCCGCGCGGACATCGGAGCCAACAACCTACTGTCGATAGGTACGGCATGACGTAATGAGAAAGGCACTGCACTGCACGGCATGGCGCTACATGGGTTTTCTGCGTGCATGATATAGATTTACACGTTTGGTGGCCGTGGGGGGCAACAACAGAGTGCGGTCCGGGGCCTGGATCTGTTCGTCGAGTGGTACACAGCTGTCGTACTCACTGTTGCTGTTCCCTCCTTTGCTGCCCCTGGCCCCCTGCCCCTGCCCTTGGCCTTCAGACGAGTTCTACATGTACTACTACGCCAAGCTGTGCTTCCGCTTCCCTATCATGCGCCATGGAGTCAACCCGGGTAGGTGGGGGCTCGCAGGGGGGCACTGTCGGTAGGTCGTTTGCACACAGCAGGGTGACGCAAGTCCCCCACACCGGGCGAACTCCTTGCCCAGCTGCCGAGTGCCGTACCAGCAGCCCTACCGCCGATCAATCTGCTGTATGTGATAACACGTTGCCATGGATGCCTCCTGGCTCAAGCTCAAGCGCTATTGTTCATCGTGGGCCCACGTGTTGCCCTTGGCGTGTGAGTGACTTGCTGTCCGTGTGCATTATGTCGACAGGTGCGGCGCTGTTCAACATCTACGTGCACTACTGCTCCTGCGGCCGAGGCATGGTGGGCCAGGGCCGCAGCGAGGAGATGCTGTCGCACCAGTTTGCAAAGCTGTGCAAGGACGCCAAGCTCATAAACAACAAGAACCTAACAAAGGCAGACGTCGACATCATCTACCACAGGTGTGTGGCAAGTGTGTGCAGCGTGGGTGGCACTGTCGTGACCAACCCGCTCTGCATATGCCAGGCTCTGCCGAACCCTTGTGTGCCTGATCACAGTGCCGCATGCTTTCTGTACAGCTTTCTTGCACTCCAGTACTGCCGAGGCCTGTAACATCCTTCCATGCTTTGCATGCCTGTACCCTGCCAGCTGCCGTACCGGTATCCTGCCATAACCTTATCGTACTGTTGTGTCATGCCGTACCCTGCCGTACAGCGCTCGCGCCGCCGACGAAGCCCTCGAGACGTACGTAAAGAAGGCGGGCGTGGCGGCCACCGCGCGCATGTACTACCCGCAGTTCCTGTTCGCACTGGACAAGGTGCGCGCAGTGCCAAAGCGGCTTCCAGGGGTTTGCCTCGCACTGCGCGCACGTACCTCCAGTAGTACAGCCCTCCCACCCACAACTCTATTCCTTCCTGTACCCAGGTCCCCCAGAATCCGTGCAGCAGCTTCCAGGGGCTCGCCTCGCCCCTCCCCAACATTAACTACATAGCCCCCCTGACTCCCAAGCATCTACTCAAACGATGCTGCTGTTTCCTTTGTCATGCAGATTGCCCAGAAGCGTCGCAGCGGCTTCCAGGAGATTGTGGCCCGGCTGCTGTCGTCCGTGTCTTCGCTGCCCGAGTCCTCCTTCGCGGACTACTTGGTGCTGTCGGGGGCGGACCTGGCGCCGGGGGAGCAGGTGCCCGAGGCGCTGAGGCGGCCGCGGGGGCTGCCCGACAACTCGGGGCAGCTGGCGGACGCGGGCATGATCTCGCGGCTGCAGGAAGGTGGGTGCGTTTGGATGGGTGTGCATAGCTACAGAATTCCAGCTGTGTCAGGATGTGGGGTATTAGTATGATCTCGCGGCTGCTGGAGGGTGCGTTGGGATGGGTGTGCATAGCTACAGAATTCCAGCTGTGTCAGGATGTGGGGTATTAGTATGATCTCGCGGCTGCTGGAGGGTGCGTTGGGATGGGTGTGCATAGCTACAGAATTCCAGCTGTGTCAGGATGTGGGGTACTAGTATGATCTCGCGGCTGCAGGAGGGTGCGTTGGGATGGGTGTTTGTAGCTACAAGCACGTGGAATGTGGGGCTGGGTGCGCGGTTGGGTGCGCGGCTGCAGGAGGGCACGTCTCGGGCGTTGGGTGGGCGTGGCCCAGAAGGCCGTGGGCTTGGAGGGCTGGTGGACCATACACCGTGGAGGGCGTGCTTGGCTTGTGTGCTAGGGGTGCTTGGGTGTATCGCATGGCACATTCCATTGGGTTACGGGTGTCGGGCAATGCGGGCTAGGACGTGCGAGGCGTCATGGTCCCCACCCTTCACCCCTAACGCGGCCATGGCCCCCTGCCCTTGCGACCTGGTACGGCGCCTTCGCGCACCCCTAATGGCAACCGTGGGTACCCCTCCGCCCCCGCCGCCCCCCCCCCCCCCCCCACCACCACCAGAGGCCAACCTGGCCCTGAGCCTCAGCACCGGCATGGCCCCCGGCACCACCCCACACGGCACCCTCAAGGACTTCCTGGACTTCAAAAAGTGGGTACCGGCGGCGTGGGGGAAGGAACGTGACCCCTTATGCGCTCGTTGCCCCGGGCGCAGGGGGGGGGGCGCACACGTGCTTACCGCAAGCGATACTTCATGAAATGCCTAGTTCAGCACTGAGTACGTAAACTTGAAAACTTCGGGGCAGCGGGTGCTGCCGCAAGATGCCATGTCTGGCGTCAAGCCCACGGAAGGATCAGCACTGGCACTCCGCCGGCGCGCATTCCGGTGCTCGTGTGCCAGGTCGCAGCTGCTTTGGCTTGACTCTCTCAGTGCCCTACACATCCAGAGGCGAGCTCCCCGAGCATTTGCCGAGCCCTTGCTCCCCGTAATCCCCACCAACCTCTCCACCAACCTCTCCCACACTGCCGGTACCTTGCAGGCGAGCCGCGAGCGAGGGCAGCGCCCCGCAGGCGCAGGGCCAGCACCAAGCCCACGCCCACACCCACGCCCACGGCGGCTCCCCGCACACCCCCACGGGCTCCACCATGGCACGTGCCTCCGTGTACGGCAGCCTGCCGCGTCCGGAGCACGACCACCACGTGCTGCGCAACAAGGGGTGGGAGAAGCCGGAGCCGGAGGTGCTGCAGCAGAGCGTGCGGGGCATAAAGTGGGTGCGGGCCTGGGGGGGGGGGTAGGGGGGGGCCTGGGGGGCGGGTTGCGGGGGGCGGGGGCCAGCGGTGGGGGCCAGCGGCTAGTAGGGACGTCTATGCAGTGCAGAGCAGTCACATGTGCGAAGATATGGCGGTTCGGAAGCGTGCGGTGATTGTGCAGGCCGGAGCCAGCGTAGCGTGGCCCTGGGTTTGCGTGCGGGTGGCACCAGTCCTCGGGGCCCATAGCACAGCTTGTGGGGTATACGGTGATGATGGTGCTTTGAGGTTAGGGCGCTGCATGCCCGGCCACGTGCCCATGGCCCATTCATTACACCCACGCTTTCGTCACCCGTACGTACTCAAGGCGCCGCCTGCCAGCCGTGTGTGTTCTACGCAATGTCATGCGCTCGTCCTGCCAGGTGCGTTACGTTCAATGAGCTGGAACCATGCACGCACTTGATACTACATAACTTCTTGCTTCCGTACTGGAGTTACTGAGTCATGAGTGTTGTTTCCTGCATGGGCCCAGGGCTCTGCACTCCCCCTCCACGCTGCACGTGGTCCGCGAGCTGGACCCCGACACGCTGATGGTGGGCCTCAAGCGCTGCTTCGAGGCATACAACGCATGGAACAACGCAATCGACCGCTCGGGCATGGACAAGGTGGGTTGAGGGGCTGTGGGTTAAGGGACCGTGTGTTAGCGGTGCGGGTGTGAGCTGGTACACGGAACAAGGCAGTGGACCGCTCGGGCGTGGACAAGGTAGGTTTAGGGGCGGTGGGTTAAACGGTTGTAAGTTGCGCAACGCGCAATGGAGCCTATGTGTGTAGAGATGCGGTTGCGGGAATCATAACCCGGACACAGACAAGGTCATAGTTACAGAGGAAGCAGGAGAGCTCTTACCGAGGTTACTGGGCGTGTTACCTTACAGGATGCCGCATCATGCGACCCAGGGACGCGCCGTAAGGAAACGCTGACTGCAGGCTGATGCTGAGCTAAGCTGCTGATGCTACCATACCGACTGTGTCGGTTCGCCCCCCGGCGCGCGCCAGACCAGACCAGTGCATGCACACGCGGCGTGGGTGCGATGTTTACCTGCAAACAAGGGAAGATACGGCCGCCGTGAACCCAGGTAGTCGTTGACCGAGGGCTCGTGCGACGAGATGCACAAAGCATAGCCGGGAGGGGGGGGGGTGTGGAGCGCCGGGTGGTGTCATGAATATCCGCTGAACTCCACCCCGCGCTTACCACCCCTCCCTTCCCCCCGCCCCCCGCCCTGCAGTACGTCAACCCGGTTGAACGCCATACAAACGTCCCTCGCCTCCTGCGCCCTAATGCTACAGGCTCACATGATTGCTTTTGCTACAACGCAACTGGATCGCTGCACACTTACATTGTTTTGGGTTGCCCGCCCTGCCCTGCCCCACACAGGTGCGTTGGCACAAGCTGCTCCGCGACACGCAGATGGTTTCGGAGAGCGGCTCGCTGCCGGGGCGCAAGGCGGACGCCATCTACGCCAAGGTGCTGCCCGCCAGCAGCAGGAGCCTCAACTACATACAGGTGCGCGCCGGCAAGGGGCGCGAAAAATGTTGCTATCACATGCTCTGCAGCAAAGCGATACCGGTTTGGTCCATGAGATAGCAGTGGCTGGACAACAGGGGAGATCTTGTCGGGACGCGACCTGATGTCATCACTGGCTGAACGCCGACCCTGCAATGCGCACCTTGGCCATGGAGGAGTACCGAAAAGGGGGGGGGGGGGAGGGGGAAAAGCGCATTCAGGGTCCGGGAGGATGGGCCTGAGCGAGCCCGGCTGCGACACGGCACCAGTGCTATTTCGGTACCGTACCTGTGTGAGCCCCTGAGGTTCTGGTCGGCGTCCCTTGCCCACGTGCCAACCGCAGCGCTGCACTCTTGGAGGCACACCAGTGCTGCGAAGCGCCACCTTATGTTCGACTCGTGCACTAAATCTCGTCCATGCCCTCTCCCGCCCGCAGTTCATCGAGGCGCTGCGCCACGTGGCCCTGACGCACCGCCCCCTTGCGCCACTAGTGCACACACCTCCATGCTAACACACGTGCTCCTGGCCCCGTGCTGCCCCCTCACCGTCCCGCCCGCAGTTCATCGAGGCGCTGCGCCACGTGGCCCTGACGCTGCGTGTGTCGCTGAACGAGGTCATGGAGCGCATCGTGGCGGTGGGGGGGCCGCAGTAGGGAGGGGGAGAAGGGGGTGGCTTGACCGCGACGTGGCGGTGGGGAGAACTGCAGCAGTGAAGGAAGGGGCGGGGGAGAGGCGGTGGGAGGGGGTGAGGGGGGCGGGCCGCAGCCGTGATGGCGAGGAGGGCGGCCGGGGATTAATGTGGCAAACCCAGGGCGGTGGGGACTCAGGGACTCAGGGTGGAGGGGACAAGGGCGTGCCGGGCGGGGAAGCAGGCAGGCGGTGGAGGGCGATGGCGCAGGAGGCATGGCTCTGGAGACGGCGGAGTGTAAGCACCGCAGGCGTGGGGGCTGGGGGTGTTGTGTTGGTTATTAATCCGTGTGGTACGGCAGCCCCAAAGGTCAGACCCGTGGGCAGCGGTGACTGCTATCTCCAGGTATGCAGTATACACTTCCGCTGGAGCTCTTGAGCGCCGCGGATGACTGCTTGTCGTGTCATTTTTTGTCCGGAGGTTGGTGCTTCCTTGCCTTGCCAGTGGATGGCATGGTCGAGTGCTGTGATCAGGTTAGGTGTGTGCGGGAGGTCGCATCTTGCATGGGATGTGAGGGATGTGAGGCCTTGGAGCGTTGGAGGGAAGGTGGCACTGCAAAGTGCCGGCACCGCCACCGGTGCGGTGAGCCCAGAAAACCGGTGAGCCGGGAGAGCCTAAGCCCACCACGGGGTGCGGGAGTGTTCCGGCAAGGGCAATGAAGCGAGCACCAGGCAGTGAAAGTGCGGAGGAGTGTCAGGACGACCGTATGGGGAAAGAGCGGTACGGCAAGAAAGCGATGTGTACGCAGGGGCGGGACCCGAGTCAAGCAATAATCAAACGAGCGGACGGTTACGAGCCCTGCCGTGAGCGAGCACGGCAGCAGCACGTCACATTCAGGGCACTGTGACCCAGGGGAGCTCCCCTAATGTGAACACATATCCCTGAGTGCCAATAACAGCATTGCAGTGAATTGGTGGGCAAGCTGAACAGCGCACACGGTTGCTTTGCGCACACGCGCAATAAGGAACATGCATGCCGATGCATGTCAGTCTGTGCCAGGTACGGTAGCTACTAGCTAGGACCTACGAGCAACTGAACAGGGCTGACCCAGCCGTAACCCGACATCTCAACACAAAACCCCAAGAAGGAGAAGCTCAACAGCAGTCGGCAATGGCCTCGAGCCTATATACCACCAGCATCAGGAAATACTTGCATTCTTCCACACGAATATGTGCCACAGGGCGAAATTGGGAACCCATGCGAGTTCCATGCTGCTCAAGAACCCCTGGCCACAGCATGCGTCCAGTCAGTGACCGACGGTCCCTCTCGAGCCAGCAACCAAGGCTGGCTCGATTGCGGTAGTGAACCGACACGCCCCTTCACCCCTTCTGCCCCCGTCGGGCAGCAGCGAGCACCCCCCATTTCGAACAACCCCAACACCAACACCAGCAGTAAGACCAGCAGTCGTCAGCCAAGATCTCAAGCCTTCTGCTGCTGCTCCGAGCGCAGCGCAGAGCGCCGGGAAACATCAGTAATCTTGCGCACGCAGTGACTTGTCCATATGGGTTCCGCCTGGTTCCGCATTCCACGCCTCTGCTATCGAACGGCCATGGGCCCGCATTAACAATGGGCTACGGTACACAGGGCTCCCCTGCCTTGACCAGACAGTCCTGTCACCCTCTGACACACTCACCGCACCTGGCCCAAGGTACCCTACCCTGCGTCTGCTACCTGCCCTCAACAGCAGCAGACTGGTTGCCTACCGAACATCAACAGTAACGGCTAAGGTCTCCTACAGTTGCTACAAAGCAATGTGAGTAGGCAGGCGCCCAATAAGTTGCCCTCAGCAGCTTGACGCGCCATTGCACGAACTGCTACACATTTGCTTGGTTGATGCGCAATACACAACAAGAGGGCACGACCTCATCCTGCAGCGGGTGCTCATCCACACTGCGACGCCCCAGCAAAGCGGGCACGCCAAATGTGAAGCAAAGCCGTGCAAGCACTCATAAAAAACGTCTATTTGTATGCGGCTCACCCTCTGATCCCTATACTCGGCTCGTCACGTTGACACACTCGGCCTCAAGTGCACCTCTCTGACGCTGCATAGCTCTACACGTCCCTGACTCCCGCCGCCACCTTAACAACCGGAGCTCCTCGTGTCCGTGACTGCCACCCCTGCCTTACGTTGCATTCCAGCACGCCCACCGACACTGTACTTCCATAACTAAGACGCACGTTCCGTTCCGTGTCCCATTCAGGTTTTGGGGCAGGCGGCGGGGTGCCCCGGAGGACTCTGTCACGACCCCAAAAGGCTCAGCGCTCAGGCAGTGCCCTTGCCACGTTATCAGCTTCCAAGGTTCGTTCGCCCCGTTGCGCAGTTGGTATCGGTCACGCCCCATTGGTCGCTGCCGTGGTCCACGTCACTTCGTTCGCAACGGAGTACAGCTTCGAGCAGGTACGGAAGCGGAACTTGGTCAGCGAGCCGTACAGCTTGTCGTACATCGGGTCGGCGGCCTGGGGATTGCAGTTGAGGCACAAGTGGTTGCAGGTTCACACCCCAGCTCGCCGAGAATGTAAACGAATCCAGGCGTACCGGATACCAGCACTCCACATTCCCTCGCTAGGACACGCGCACGGATTCGCGACACTCCCCTGGAACCCCGGTGTCTACCGTACAGCAGCACCAGCCCGGACAGCTTGCTCACCCCCGTGAAGTTGAACACGGGCTGGCCCGGGTGCAGCACGGCATAGGGGTTGCGGCATTCCACCCCGTCACAGTGCGCCAGGGTTGACATGATGGCGTCCATTCGGTCCAGCAGCCGGGGGGGCAGGTCGGAGGACCTGGAGGCAGGGGAGGCGAGAGAGGCGGGTGGTTGGTAGGTAGTTCGAGGGGGCGAGCGACGGACTCGGCGCACGCATCAGGAGCCGTAACCGTCCATCACGGTGTGGCGTGCTGCATGCACAGGCGGGATGCGGGGCAGTCGGTGTATGCGTTGGAGGACACCATGCTGTGCAGCAAAGACACGCGGACGGCCGCACCTGTCCCGTGTCTCGTAGGGGTCTGTGGAGAGGTCGTAGAACTGTCTTGCCCCTGCGCACCACACCAGGTACTTGTAGCAGCACAGCCCGGGGGCGGGGCCGGGGCACTGGGGATCGCCGCTGTCAGCGAAGACCTGGAGGGCGGCACATCACGGTACGGTTACGGACTGGTTCAAATACATTACTGTTGAGGCGTAGGGGCCGGGAGGGGCAGGGCGTCTGTTGTTGTGACAGAACGACACCGTATCGGCGACAGGTGCTCTTTTTAAGCACAACCTACGCGAAGGGCCAAGGCACGTGGTGCTCCCAGCGCGCGGCAGGCTGTGTTGCAGGCGCACCTTGTAGTCGGTGCTACCATAGTCCTACCAGCGCGCAGGTATTTTAGCATTTTTATTACACAAATAATGAGTAATATATATTTGTCTTTATTAAGGCGCACCTTGTAGTCGGTGCACAGCCGCAGGCCCTTCACGATCCAGTTGTACTTCTGGTCGGGCGTGCTGGCGGCCTTGCCCATGTTCCACATCTCTAGCAGCAGCCTGCAGCAGCCGCGCCGGGTCCACACCAGCACGTCAGCAGGACGCTGTTATCTCCATACGACCAGGTACAGTGCATTTGTGCGGGTTGAAAGGCGACACGAAGCCATGGCCTCCAAACGCCTGTGACGTGTGGGTCGAGTCCGTGCATGGTTAGCCAGCAACCGAATTGTCCCCTGCAGTCCTTGCTGCCGTACGCCTTGCCCACGTGCGCGAAACATGTGCACCGACCCTTGACGCTCGAGCCGTCAGCAAGCATGCACATGTGATGCAGCAACAAGGGCCCAAGAACGGGCAGGACAGCGTGCGCTGTTAGGCAGTAGATGGCCACTCACGAGTCTCGCCGCCACCAGTCCTGGCCTCCCCCGGCTGCGTCTGCTGCCCCTGCACCCTCACTGCCCGGGGCCAGGGTGGCGAGCAGTGCGGCGTGGTGGGGCGGCAGCAGGGCGGGGGCCAGGGGCAGCGGCAGGCCGTTGACGGAGGGGGGGACCGGCAGGCCTGGACAAGGGAACAGCGAGGAAGGGGCGGAGGCAGTACAGGAATGTACCGTAAGAAACAAGGCTGACGCGTGAGCTTATACTTGCTTATCACGCCTTTCGATACTGCATCATATTGCAACATGGCAAAGCTTACCTAGCAAGCACTCACCTGATGCCCGTATGCCAGAACACACACGCCTGCCAGCGCCATCAACCTAAGCGCCACATCGACGAAGGAGCCCGGCTGCGTCACCCGCATGTGTGTGTGCGTGGTACCACAGGGTTAAAACACATGTGCCCCACTCACCCGCCAGCGCCATCACCGTAGGCGCCACGTCCACGAAGGAGCCGGGCTGCGCCACCTGCTGCCCCGCCCCCAGGCCCGGCCCCCGGACGTAGAAGGGCACCCGGATGTCCTCCTCAATGGGTAGCGCCTTGCCCTCCGACAGCCCGAACGAGCCCAGGTGGTAGCCGTTGTCGGAGGAGAACACGACGTACGTGTTGTCAAGCTGCCCGAGCGCCTGCAGCTCGGTGACTGGGGGGTGCAGGCAAGGGGGCGGGTGCGACCTCGGTGAGGGCAAGGTGCGGAGGCAATGCACCACCACCGCTGAAATGGGCGTGTTGGAATGGGCGGGTTGCCAACAGGTGCGGAGGTACACGCGTGCGGAATATCCATCGTCTGGACGCGCTTAGCACTCATGCCATGCAGTACTGCATTGTGGCTAGGAAACGCTTAGCTAGCCAGCACACGGCATGACCCGTGGGAGTCCCCCTGCCAGGACCAAACGGGCCCTACACGGACTGCCGTACGACGTACACCGTGGGGTTCGTTGCAAGCACCGCAGAGCGGGGACATACGGTATGTCTCCAGTTGAGTGTTGAGCTGGTCAGCCGCGCTCCAAAGCCGTCTGAAGCAGTACAGCATATTGTACGGCATGCGGTAGCGTACGGCATGCGGTATGTACGGCAACCCACCCAGTGCGTCCAGCATCTCGTCCACCGCCCTGAGCGACCTCAGCCGCGCCAGGTACAGCTGGTCCATGTCCTTGATGATGGACTTGGTCAGGTTGAAGTCGCTCGTGATGGCGGGGTTGACCAGGCCCCAGTTGGGGGACCGGGGCGAGGTGATCTGCGGCCGCCATCAGTAACGGAGGGCAGGGCGAGTTGTGGGCTACCCAACAGCGGCCAGTGACAGGCCCCGCGTGGAAGCCGCGGAGAATACTGCCTACTGCCATATGAGGTTGCCCGTGCACTACCCGCCTAGGGTGGACATACAGGTCATAGCAGTAAACAGGTACGGGGTTGCAGGCGACCAGAGGTGCCGCACGGCACCCACAGGATAGTCACAGCAGAGCGTGAATGGCCATGCCCCTTTTTATCCACCCTGTGATCGTTCGCCCTGCTTTTGCGCAGTGCAATCCCAGCTTTCAGACACCGTGCATACACGGGCCACGCTGGTTAATCCATACTCACGTTCTCTCCCGCGTACAGGTTAGCGTGCCTGGCGGCGGGCGTGGGAGGCACGAAGCGGGTGGACTTGCCCACTTGCTCGCGGTGGGGCACCGTTGGGGTCAGGTACATGAAGAAGGGGGCGTCCTGCCGGTGCGACCTGCTCGGTAGCCCACGAGAAAAGGGTGTCTTAACATCACGAGCGTTGTGGCGTGACGGTTACGTGAACAGGGCCACGGCCAGTCGGTCCATGCTGTGGCACCCCTGTCCGCTTCCCGTACAGGTGTGGGTCGGCGCGGTGCAGTACGGGTGCGTGAGCAGTACGGTACGGCGGGCTCGTGGTACGGCATGCTGGTTACACCCACCTCAGCAGCGCCAAGGCCTTGTCCCGGATGATGTCGACCTGCGTACGGCAAATACCGTCAAGCGCAAGAGTTCAGCAATAACAGACCGTCTCCAGGGCATGTGTCCCAATTAGTCGCGGAGTGTCAAGCCAAAACACAGTGGGACGTGTCCTTGACGTGCGTGCTAGCGTGTATCACCGCGGGACGATTGCCTGCCAACCATGCCCCGTTCCATCACAGGCAGTCAAGCGCTTTGGGCGGGACAGTACGACAGGCTCCGGACCACACCCACACATGCCCCCACACGCCACTGAAACACCCTTTGAAGGCACACCCTCTGCTACATTGTTTCCGCTACCACACTTCTGCAGCTACATACTTGCATGGCGCTCAAGCGAGAAGACAGCTGCACCCACCGACCCACCTGGTGCAGCCTCTGGCTCTTGTCGTAGCAGTTCTTGGGCCCCCCGTTGAGCTTGAAGCACGGCTCCAGGAAGTGGTAGGTGCTGGCACCCGTCAGGGCGTCAAACACCGTCCAGCCGGCGGGGGCACGGGACTGGCGGCCGCCCTCGCCGTAGCCGTTGAGGAACTTGCCTGCGAACGGATGGCGAGGGCACAGCAAGGTGCCGCGTGTGAGTACGAAGGATGCGGCAGCCGGCAGAACTGCAGATGAGGGAGCGCAAAGGCGACGAGCGTACCGACGCAATGCCTCGGCAGGTTACTACGGGAACCCGCCATAGCCGGTTGGCAAACTGCGTGTGAACGAATAGCAGGGCACAAATAAATTTGTACTGCGTGTCCGCACGGGAGTGGGCGGCAAGGCGGCGCGGGGCAACGGCACGGGAGCAGCGCGCATGCCGGTGCGTTCGCTGCGGCAGGTCAGGGGAGCGCTGGTGGGAGAGTGCGCTATGTCAATATGTTTGATCAGTAGGGTACGGGAACTCACCCACGAGGTACGTGCTGTACCCTGCACTCTGCAGCCACGTGGGCAGGTAGCTCTTGTCCAGCTTCTCTTCCGTAAACTTGTCGTACCCGCCTGCACGCATGGGCACATGTGTGTGGGTAAGCGAGCGCTCGTGGCATGGCAGTGCTGGGGCAGTGTGCGGTGCGCGCACAGGAGAGAGCGCACGTCTCCCTTGCTGGACGCAAACTGCCGCCACAAGGCGACGTGCAAAAGCTTGAACCATGACGTGCTACCAAGGCCGCTGCCGCCGCCACTGCCTGCGTGCTACCGCACCACTGGGCCAAGTGCTGCCATCGCCATTGGGCCCGTCAGCGCCCAGCAAAGCAACTTACCGTCTGCTCCGTAATTGGTGATGACCTTCCTGCACGAGGGAGAGGAAAGCATGGCATACAGGTATGCCGGTGCACGTGGGTGTTGGTCCGAGTTCATCACCCAACAGGACTTGACGTGGTAGCTTTTGCGGAAGTGGTAGTAGCGCAGGGTCAATCAGATCCAGACACGCTGGTCGACAGTAGCCTCAACCCTTGCACTATTCTACATCGTGGCACGCACTTCTGGGAAACCTCCGGTGAGGGTAACCCCCGTACAGCCACGTCACAATCCAGGGTCAACTCAACCCACGGGGGGCGGACCCCCGCTCAACCCTGTGCACACGCCTCCCTCTCTGTTGTGCACAGACCCGGCACCGTGCTCCCATGCAAGCACGTCCCAAAACATATACCAGCCACCGCCGTCTAACATCGGCGCGGCTTGGATTAAGGCTGGCCCAAAACACTTACTAGCCACCTCGCAGCCCACAGCCCACTCACGTGCAGTGCGCGTACTGGCCGGTGAGCAGGATGGTGCGCGCGGGGCAGCACAGCGGTGTGGACACGGTGAAGTCGGGCAGCCGTGTGCCGCCCTGCCGCATGTGGCGGTCCAGGGCGGGCATGTAGTGCGGGTGTGTGCTGTTGAGCAGCTCGTCCAGGTCGTCCACCAGGATCACCAGGACGTTGGGGGGGCGGGGAGGCGGGGAGGGTGGTGCTGGTGGGGGTGTGGGTTGAGGTGTGGGTTGAGGTGTTGGTGGGGGGAGGGGCTTTGGAGGGGAGGGTGGAGGGGAGGGTGGAAGGGAGGGTGGGAGGGGGGGGGGGGGGGGAGGGGAAGGGGAGGGGGGGGGGGAGGGCGGGGGGGAGGGGGAGGGGGGAGGGGGGGGAGGGG